>JACKQG010001848.1_pt2 | contig 25508 bp, 23 predicted proteins | sample 8237621 | NCBI WGS metagenome assembly JACKQG01 (sample SAMN15677084, study PRJNA649215) | marine metagenome | biome: marine; feature: Black Sea; material: saline water; isolation source: suspended particulate matter (SPM) from the Black Sea western gyre | collected 2013-06-09/2013-06-10 | depth... | reverse complement strand
GATGATGACCCACCCACAACATATAGTGGCCACTTGAGTTAAGTACATACCCCAGTTCTATAATTAAATTTTGAGAAACTTGTCAAGGTAATACTCTGCCTATATGTCAAGCGTTGCCTCCTTGTCTGCCCACAAGCTCCCTGCCACATGTGCTCTGCCATTTTTGATATGTTGCTTAATGAGACGTCGGGTCTTTCTCACATCTCTTTCTTTTAAGGCCTCAAGGAGGGCACTATGTTCTTCAGCTGCTTCTCTGATTCGCTGCTCCCGCATGTACTCAGGCCGGTATTTCAGGTAAATCTGCTCAAAAATCACCTTGGATAAATTGTAAATTACTTTATTCCCCGCAATTTTGATCATCTGTAAATGAAAATTGGTATCCTTGATCATGAGTATCCGTCTGTATTCAGGAACCGACCCGGCTTTCACATGTTCTTTCAGCGCCTTTTCAAGATCGTTAATATTTTTGTCCGTGAGGTTCTTTATGATGGCGGGCACAAGAAATGTTTCAAACGCCTCCCGCGCGGTGAATAGCTCATTCGCCTCCACTGGGTTAGCTTCTCCCACATAAAACCCCTTATTCCGCTCGGAGTATACGATATTCAGAAGCTGTAATCTGTTTAATGCCTGTATAATAGGCGTGATACTCATACCCAGTTTCTTGGCCAATTCCTGATAGAGGAGCTTCTGGCCTGGCACGATTTCGTGGTGATACATCATCTCTTTGATCTTCCTGAAGGCCACATCTACCGGCAGTTCTTCTTCCCTGCTCCTCTTTTTTGATATGCGCTTTCTACCGGTAACAGGATTCTTTTTCTTAGTCATATGGCTCTACCTCAACCTTTTTGTCCTAAAATATCAAGGCGCCGTTTTCCTTACCTTCCCTTGAACCGGGGCGTCCTTTTCTCCAGGAACGCCCTTCGTCCTTCCTCAAAATCTTGACTGTCGAAGGCTACGGCCTGCATGACGGATTCCATTTCCAGGAAGGTCTCGAGGTTGGCCGGCCACCGGTTCAGGGCGGCTTTAATCATGGCATAGGCCTGCGTGGGTCCACTGGCCAGGCGCTCGGCTAATGAATAGGCTTCCTCTTCGAGGCGTTCATGGGGGACGGCCCTGTTTATCAGCCCTATACGTTCCGCTTCCTTGGCATCGACCGGGTCTCCTGTAAACATCAGTTCCTTGGCCTTTGTGAGGCCGACGCGAAGCGGGAGAAAGTAGTACTGACCCCAATCCGGGATAAGCCCAACCCGGGTAAAGGATATAAAAAATTTGGCCTTTTCCGAGGCGAGCAGGATGTCGGATGCAAGGGCGAGGCTGACGCCTGCTCCTGCCGCGGTTCCATTGATGGCTGCAATAATAGGCTTTTCCAGTTCTACCATCGCCTTAATCAGTCTCTGCCCCTTCTTGAGACGGATTCTTCCGGCCACAGGAGTCACGTCTTCCATGGTGCGGATATCTCCTCCCGCACAAAAGGCCCTACCGGTGCCTGTCAGTATTAGCACATGAACGGAATCGTCGTCCCGCAGCGCTGTCAGGATCGCCAAGAGATCTTCCCGCACTTTTAGATTCAGTGCATTCTTTGTCTCGGGTATGTTGAGTGAGATCTTGGCAATATGGTTTTTCTTTTCAAACAGTAGATATTTGTATTCCATGCTAATTTCTTCAGCCAGGTTAACAATTTCGCCCTTTGACAAAAAGTAGCAAAGGTCTCGGTCGGTAATGCTTTCCTTGACTTTCGATTCCGATCATGGGAAAAACGCCCGGACGTATTGTTGTCAATAGGCGGCATGATTACACAATTTCAGCGTTACCATAAATCTAATTAATAAATCAATTAAATTATGAATTAGATTCTTACGAGGTCCAATAGTCTTTTTGGGGGTAAAACAGTGGGTACAATGGTGAGTGAGACAGTTGCCGGTAAACGTCCGCTATTTTTCTATGGTTGGGTCGTGGTCGCAGTGGGGTTCGTGACCCTGGGGATTGCATTCGGGATCTGGTATTCGTTTTCGGTCTTCTTTCTTGCTATCATAAAAAATTTTGGATGGAGCCGCGCTGCCGCTTCGAGTATTTTTTCCGTTTTTATCATTTCGCAGGCCCTCACGGGGCTACTGGCAGGACATCTCCAGGACCGGTTCGGACCCCGGGTTGTCATACCTGTCGGAACGGTCATATTGTCCATCTGTCTGGCCCTGACAAGTCAGGCCCAGAGTTTATGGCATTTCTATATGGCCTATGGCGTCTTTGCCGGCGCGGGTGTAAGCCTCCTGGCGTTTTCCTCCCACTCTGCCTTTATTCCCAAATGGTTTGAGCGAAAAAGAGGGCTTGCTCTCGGGATCGCCATGTCGGGAATCGGCTTCGGTATGCTGTTGCTGGTGCCCCTTGTCGAGAAAAGCATTACGGCCTACGGATGGCGCGCCACCTATTTGTATCTTTCCGGGCTGGTCCTTTTTGTGGCGGGACCCCTAAATGTTATCTTTTCTCGCCGAAGACCCGAGGACCTGAATCTTCGTCCGAACGGAGATGATCCGGAAGAAAAAGATAAGATTTCTCGGAGGAGCATGATTGTAAAGGTGGTCGACCAGAATTGGGCCAACCAGGACTGGACCCTCAAAAAAGCCATAAGCACCCAACGTTTCTGGTCTCTCTTGATGGCATTTTTCTTTGGCTCATGGGTATATCAGGGGGTTTTGCTCCATGCCATTTCAGCCATGGTGGACTGTGGTTTGCAGCGGGAGAGTGCCGCCTATTATTTTGGCATTCTGGGTATTGTGGGTGCAGGTGGCAAAATACTGTTTGGTTATCTATCCGATGTGCTGGGACGTGAGCGGATCACTGTTTTAGCAGGAATATTTGTGGTGGCAGGGATCTTCTGCCTTATGGGTATGACCGCGGGGACAGGTCTTCTGCCCCTTTTCTTTGCCATTCTCTTCGGTCTGGGTTACGGAGCTGCGGCCCCCGTTTTTCCTTCTGTGAGTGCGGATATTTTTCTGGGCAATTCATTTGGCCTGATCTTTGCCGTTATCTGTATTGGCGGAGGGGTGGGGGGTTCCCTTGGGGCCTTCATTTCAGGGTATTTGCGTGATGTATCAGGGTCCTATTCGTTTTCCTTTTACCTTTATTTCATCAGCATTTTTCTTTCGTGTCTCTTCATATGCCTTGCAGGGCCCGGGAAGGTGAGGAGGATGGTTTTGTTAAAGAGGATGAGATCAATGTGACGAAAGGGAGTCTGATGGGTATATCGAACGTGAACCTCGGCAGTATGCTCAGGAGATCGGCACACAAGCACCCTCAGAAGGTGGCACTGGTTTCCCATGAAGGCGAAGAACGGACATACAGCCAGATGGAGGCCCTCAGCAACAGGTTTGCCAGGGCTTTTACAAAACTGGGGATCAAAAAGGGCGATCATGTTGCCGTTCTTTCCCTAAATTGTATCGAGCAGTTGATCGCATTTTTCGGCATCTTCAAGTTGGGGGCCGTTGCGGTCCCCATCAATGTACGTCTGGCCGTTCCGGAGATGAAATGGATTATTGAACACTCCGATGCCACGGCTCTGATCTATTCAAAGGAGTTTGAGACCCGGGCGGCTGAACTCCGGCCAGAGCTTAAAAAGATAGGACACTACCTGCTGATCGGTGAAGATCCGCCGGAAAACACGCTCCGCTTCGAAGACCTCCTGGAACTGGGAGACGACAAAGTCCCGCAAACTGAGGTGGTGGGTGATGATGAAGCGTTTCTGCTTTATACGGCCGGGACCACCGGAAGGCCAAAAGGGGTTTTATTGAGCCATAACGGTTTTATCTGGAACTCAGTCAACTGGGCCCATAATGGAGTCTTCAGAGAGGATGACCGCTGCCTTCAGGTCTTCCCGCTCTATCATGTTGCCGCCATAGGGAGCGTGCTGACCTATCTTTACATCGGAGGGACCATTTACCTCAAAAAGACCTTTGCTCCAAAGGAGTGTATGGAAACCATAGAGCGGGAGCGGATAACACGCTGGGCAGCGGCGCCCACGGTTTTTAACATGCTTCTTCAACTCCCCGGTATTGAAGAATATGATACCGGGTCTGTTACGCTCATCGGGTCCGGGGCCGCCATCATGCCGGTAGAAACCCAGCGGAGGCTCGGTGCGGTTTTTCCGTCGGCGCTGATTTTTGACACCTACGGTATGACCGAAGCATCAGGCGGCATTACGACGCTCCTCCCCGAAGATTTCACCCGAAAAAAGGGATGCGTGGGTAAAGAACATCTCAATCTGGAGCTGCGCGTTGTGGATGAAAAAGGTTCCCTTGTCCCTGCAGGCCACGTGGGAGAAGTGATCTTCCGGGGCAACAATCTGATGAAAGGCTACTATAAAGATGCTGCAGCCACAGAGGCGGCCATGAGAGATGGATGGTTCTACACGGGGGATTTGGGTCGCCTGGATGAGGAGGGGTTTCTCTATATTGTTGATCGGAAAAAGGATATGATCATTACAGGCGGGGAAAATGTATATCCCAGGGAAGTGGAAGAAGTGCTTTACACACATCCCCTGATAGCCGAAGCCGCCGTGATCGGAGTCCCGGATCCGAGATGGGGAGAGGCCATAAAGGCTGTTGTCGCTCTCAATCCCGGCGCAACCGCCTCTGACAAAGACATCATAGGTTTCTGCAGGAAAAAGATCGGCGGATTCAAATGTCCCAAATCTGTCGAGTTTGTCCGGGAACTCCCCAAGAATCCCGCGGGAAAGATCCTGAAAAAGGAACTGAAAAAGCGCTTCTCAACCCCCTCTCAATAAAGTGGCATCACGCCGGCCTGACTAAATTTTTCTTGAAAGCGCTATGGCAAGGTTCAAGGTTTTTCCTTGACACGAATCAGAAGATCTAATTAGATTATTAATAAGAAATATAATAAGCTTGAGAAGAAAAAGTTCGGGAGGAGGACAGGAAATATGGATATCCAAAAGGTATTTGTCATGGGTTCTGGGGCCATGGGGAGCGGTATCGCCCAGGTGTGCGCACAAAAAGGTATTTCGGTTGTCATGTGTGACCTGACACGGGATGTGCTCGACAGGGCGGTCGAAAAGATCAACTGGTCCGTTTCAAAGTTTGTGGAAAAGGGGAAGGTTTCAGAAGACCTCGACACCATTATGGGCCGTATTGAAACCTCCTCCGATTATGCGAGGGCTGCAGATGCGGACCTTGTAATAGAGGCCGTGTTTGAGAAGATAGAGGTAAAACACGAGGTCTTTAAGAAGCTGGATGCTGTTGTGGGAGATAAGACCATTTTAGCCTCCAACACCTCGGCCATTCCCATCACGCAGATCGCCGCTGTGACCCGCCGGCCCGAAAATTTTGTGGGCCTTCATTTTTTCAACCCGGTCCCCATGATGATGGCCGTAGAGGTCATACGCGGGATGAATACGAGTGACGAGACATTCGCGTATGGGGCCGATTTTGTGAGGTTCATCGGTAAAGAACCGATTATGGTCAACAGGGATATTGCCGGTTTTATCCTGAACCGCATCAATATGGTCTCCAATATAGAGGCCATGCGTCTCGTAGAGCAGGGGGTGGCAACGCCAGAGGACATTGACAAGGGTATGCGGCTGGCCTTCGGGCGCAAAATGGGACCTTTTGAAACAGGTGACCTCGTCGGATTGGAGGTGTCTCTCATGGCGTACACCAATGTCTATGAGGAGGAAAAGGACCTTCGGTTCTACCCGCCCTCCATCATGAGACGTAAGGTGCTGGCCGGTCAGTTGGGTCGAAAGACAAAAAAGGGGTGGTATGAATACAATACGGACGGAAGCAGAAAAGAATAGTATGGGATAAGGGGCGGACCATGGAACTCAAGGACAGTATTGCAATTATCACGGGTGGCGTGTCGGGCCTCGGAGAGGCCGTCGCCAGGACCCTTATAGATGGTGGCGCTCGAGTGAGCCTCCTGGACCTGAATCAGGAGCTGGGAGAGAACATGGCGGCTGCGCTGGGGGACAAGGCCATGTTCTTTCCGGTAAATGTGGCAGACCACAAGGAAGTAGACGCCGCAGTAGAAAAGGTCAAGGCCGCGTTTGGCACGTTTCATATTGTGGTGAACTGCGCGGGAATTGGCGGATCGGTCAAGATAGTGGGGAAGGGGGGTGTTGTCTCCCCTGAGTGGTTCACCCATATTGTCAATGTCAATCTGGTGGGCACCTTCAACCTGCTTCGTGCCACCGCATCAACATTGATGGAGAATACTCCCAATAATGAAGGAGAGCGGGGGGTGGTTATCAACACCTCATCCATCGCCGCCTTTGACGGCCAGATTGGGCAGTCCGCCTACTCGGCGTCAAAGGGCGGGATTGTTTCCATGACCCTGACGTTGACGAGGGAGTTCGCCGGCAACGGTATCCGCGTTATGACCATCCTTCCTGGGATATTCGATACGCCCCTGCTCGGAAAGCTCCCGGAAGATGTAAGAGAGCGCCTGGGCAAACAAGTGCCATTTCCGCCGCGACTTGGCAGACCAGAGGAATTTGCATCTTTAGCCCGCCACATCATTGAGAACCCCTATTTGAATGGTGAGTGTATCCGGCTGGATGGGGGACTGCGGATGGGATTTGGAAGGAAATAGGCGGTTAATGCGGTGATAAAGGGGGCTTGTCGCCCGGGAGCCGGAGCGGGCATTTTGAAAGGAGTTCTGATGTATGAACTTTGATCTGACCCAAGAGATCGTTGCCATACAGGATATGGCAAGGAAATTCGCAGAACGGGATGTCATGCCGAGAGTAAAGGAAGATGCTTTCAAACGTGACTTGGTGGCAAAGATGGGCGAATTGGGACTTTTCGGCTGCGCCTTTCCACCCAGGTATGGCGGGGTGGGTGCGGGTTTTCTGGCCCACTCGGTGGTATGCGAGGAGATATCGCGTGCGGACTCGGGGCTCCGTTCGTTGTTTAACCTTCAGGCCATGACCGTCCCTTATACCATCATGGAATGGGGAACCGAAGCGGCCAAGGAGAAGTACGTCAGGGAGCTTGTCCTGGGACAGAGGATAGGATGTACCTGCTTTTCAGAGCCCAATGTGGGATCTGATATCGCCGCGACCGAGACGCGGATCGAGGATACGGGAGAGCATTTTCGCATCAACGGCGCCAAGACATGGATCTCCAACGGCACGGTGGCAGACGTGGCTATCGTGTATGGTTCATTTGACCGGGGGCTTAAACATCGCGGGATGTGTGCCGTCGTCGTGGAAACCGATCAGCCGGGATGGACAGCCAAAGAGACCCCCAAGTTAGGAGACAAATCCTCTCCCATTGCAGAGATTCACATAGAGGATGTGAAGGCCCCCAGGGAGAACCTGTTAGGCAGATGGGGCGAGGGGTTCAAGGTCGCCATGACGGCCCTTGACCGGGGTCGTATCAGCGTGGGAAGCGGCGCGGTGGGTCTGGCCCAGGCCTGCTTGGATGCCTCGGTGAAGTATGCCAATGAGCGGGTTCAGTTCGGACGACTGATCCGGGAATATCAGCTCGTCAAAGGGGTCATCGCGGAAATGGTGTCGATGGTGGAAGGGGCCAGGCTCCTGGTCCGGCGCGGGGCGTGGCTCAATGACCAGGGCCGGCCCTTTACCCGGGAAATCGCCATCGGTAAGTATTTTGCCGGAGAGGCGGTGGTGAAGGCCGCCGGAATGGCCATGGAGGTCCATGGTGGAATGGGATATTCCTTAGAGATGCCGGTCGAGAGATACTACCGGGATGCCAAGCTCTATCAGGTGGGTGAGGGGACGGCAAATATCATGAGACTTCTCATTGCGGATGATGCCCTGGGAATCAAGAAGGCCAACAGACGCAGGATTCACGTGCCTGATGATTTCCGGGACCTGGGATGAAAAACGCATGGCCGCCCCTGCGATCGAATGCAGAGCGCGGAACGACAATCCAATGACTATTGAATGACAGCGAAGCGAATGACAACCGAATGACGGCGAAGCCAAATGACGGCAAGGCCGAATGACCACCGAATAAAGAAGGAGACAGGACAAAACCATGACGCATTTTAAAGTCAACGAAAAGGATAGCTTCTTTATCCTGAAGGAGCAGTTAAACTACGGAAGCCTGTGCAACCTTGAAAGGTACCGCGAACTGGATGAAGAGACGCTGGATATGCTGGTTACAGAGGCCATAAAGTTTGCAAAGGGCGTCATCGCGCCCCTCCAGGAGATCGGCGAAGACTCTGGTGTCGTCTTTGAGGAGGGACAGGTCCGTTGTTCTCCCGAGTTCAGGGATGCATTGAAGCTCTATGGCGAAAATGGCTGGATTGCGGCATCACGCAATACCAGATATGGGGGACAGGGATTCCCCCATATGATGCGGATTGTTATCAATGATCAGATGTACGGGGCGGCCCAGTCGTTCAACATCACCCCCAGTCTGACCCATGGGGCTGCACATCTGATTGAGAGTTTTGCCACTGAGGAGTTGAAAGAACGGTTTGTGCCAAAGATGTACGAGGGGGAGTGGACCGGAACCATGTGCCTGACCGAACCCGGCGCAGGCTCCAATCTGGACGGGACACGCACGATTGCGATTCGTGATGGAGACCATTTCAGGATCAGGGGAAATAAGATCTTTATCTCGGCAGGCGACCACGATATGGCGGAGAATATCATCCATCTCCTATTGGCCCGGATTGAAGGGGCGCCCGAAGGGATCAGGGGGATCTCGCTTTTTGTGGTGCCGAAAATTAGGGTGAACCCTGACGGGTCCTTGGGTGAACCCAATGATGTGGTGTGCACGGCAGTGGAGAAGAAGTTGGGGCTCCATGCCTCACCCACCTGCGCCCTCAATTTCGGAGACAATGACGGCTGTATCGGGTACCTGTGCGGGGAGGAGAACAGAGGCCTGGCCCATATGTTCCAGATGATGAACCAGGCCCGTATCAATACGGGCGTTACCAGCGCCACACTGGCAAGTCTGGCATACCAGAATGCCCTGGTATACGCAAAGGAACGGATACAGGGATCGGACATTGCCGGCAGGAAGCCGGGGTACGTCCCGATCATCGATCATCCGGATGTCCGCCGGATGCTCCTCTGGATGAAGGCCACGGTGGACGGGCTCCGTTCAATGATCTATTCAGGGGCCTTCTGGTCCGACCTGGCACTCGAACTGCCGGAAGGAGACGAAAAGCGGCATTACCAGAGCCTCCTTGATTTTATCACCCCCATCATAAAGGCATACTGCTCGGATATGGGGTTCAAGGTCTGTGAAACCGCCATCCAGTGCTTAGGCGGCTACGGGTACTGTAAAGAGTATCATGTGGAACAGTATTTGAGGGATACCAAAATCGCATCCATTTACGAGGGCACCAACGGTATTCAGTCCATCGATCTGATGGGCCGGAAGATGCGGGTCAACGATGGTGCTCTGTTTAAGGCCTACCTGAAGGAAATAAGGGGGTTTTGTGAGGAGAACAGAAACCAGCCCACCCTTGACGATGCAATCGGAGATCTGTCAAAGGCGGTTGAACGTCTGGCGCAAGTGGCCGGAGATATGTCCGCCATGATGCAGAATGATCCCTTACAGTGGGCCTCTCACACCTATCCCGTTCTCCTCTGTTTCGGAGACGTGACCATTTGCTGGCGCCTGCTCGATATGGCCGCTGCGGCACAGCGGAGGATCGACGGGGGTGAAGAAAATGACTTCTACTTAGGCAAGATCATGCAGGCCACCTACTATGCCGGTGTGACCCTTCCTGTGACAATGGCCCGTTTGGAAACGATTTACAGAAAAGGACGGGAGGTTGTGGAGATGCCGGAAGAGGCCTTTTAAAATTGCCCCCAAAGAGCTCCTTTCCATACTCAAGCCCGCGGGTGTCAAGGTGCATGAGCGTTGTTCCCCCCTGTGACGGCAACGCTGATGTGCTCTTTACGCATGGCCTCTATGGCAGCAATATTGTATTTAACCCCGGGTTATTCAAGGCCAGCTTCCATGAATTTCTCCAGATGCCGGCGCTGAACCATTCCATCCCTCAATACTTTAGGCGGATCAACCGTTACGTCAAGAATGGTTGAGCCGATTGCTCCTGCGGTTTCTCCGCCATCTATGATCAGGTCAATCTCTTCTTTGAAATAATCAAAGACCTCACTTGCATGACGGCAGGGGGGAGCGCCCGAGATATTGGCGCTTGTCCCGGTTATCGGCTTTCCGATGGACTGTGCTAATGCCGTGGCCACAGGATGATTGGAAAGCCTGATACCAATTTTGCCCGTGCCTGCCGTCAGCAAAGGGGAAACCCTTTCCGAGGCCTTAAAAACCAGGGTCAGGCCGCCGGGCCAGAATTCGCGGGTAAGTTTGAAAGTAACAGGAGGGATATCCGTCACATATTTGGTTAAAGATTCAATGGACGGGATCAATATCAGAACCGGGCGCTCCGGAGATCTTCTCTTCAAAGAAAAAAGCTTCCTGATGGCCTCTTCATGGGTAGCATCCACGGCAAGACCATAGAAGGATTCAGTGGGACAGGCGACCAGCCCCCCCCGAAGGAGGACCTCTTTCGCCATTTTAACGGCTCGTTCCTGATCTCTAAAAGTGTTTAACCGGACGATCATTTAATTTGCCCAGGAATCAATATTCTCCGAGGCCTTTTCAGTCAATCTTTTCCGGTGATGCTTCACCTTTTCCGCAATATGAGGGTATTTGAGACCCAGGATTTGGGCTGCAAGCACAGCGGCATTTTTTGCCCCGCCGCTCCCCACAGCCACCGTGGCTACCGGGATACCGGCAGGCATCTGAACCGTTGACAAGAGCGCATCCATCCCTTTGAAAGGGGATGAATCAATCGGCACCCCTATAACCGGCAAGGTGGTGTGAGCCGCTATGGCCCCAGCTAGATGTGCGGCCCACCCGGCCCCGGCTATAATGACTTCAATCCCGCGATCTGCAGCAGACTCAGCATATTCTCTTGTAAGGTCAGGGGTCCTGTGGGCGGAGAGAACCTTAACCTCATGGGGCAGTTCCAGCTCTTCAAGCAGTTCCATACAGCTTTTCATCACATCAGCATCAGAGATGCTTCCCATGATCACACCAATTAAAGGCCTATTCAAAGACATTGCATCACCTCGTACGAACAGGGTTCTTTAGCCAGATTCTTCTTCGCTCAACCGATTACTTTCAATCATCAGCGCAGACCAACGGAGACCTTTGCAAAATAATCGAGGCTAAACCGATGGCAAAGGGCTGACTTTGTGTTATAATAGGTATAGAACGTTGATTTCAAGTCTATTTTTTCCCCGCGGGAGTTTCCCGGAGAGCATTATCAGTTTCCTGCGGTATGGCCCAACTATAAGAGATGGCTCGCAGAAAAAAAAGAAAAGGCCGCCCCATTGCTGAAAAGGGTTTTCAAAGAGGGGATGATATCTTCAACCCTGCCTTGAAAGAGCTGCGCTCCCTGAGACATAAGAACAAAAATATCCCCGAAGAATCGGAAAAAGCCGCGCCTCCCGAATCTCGCCCGGCACCTGACGAAGGCGACTATTTTATTGAGGCCATGTCAGATGTTACGCCTTTAACACGGCGTAAACGGAGAATTGCCAAAGTCCCGGATATGGACGCAAGGCCCGCGCATCCGGCCAGAAGCAATGACCTGGAAGTCCTGGCCCATCTCTCTGATCTGGTCAGCGGAACCGCTGAGATGGACATCACGTTTAGTGAGGAGTACATTGAGGGTTCTGTGCACGGGTTCGACCAAAAGCTGATGCAGAAACTGAAGGACGGCCTGTTTCCTATACAGGATTATGTGGATCTGCACGGGCTAAGAAAGCAGGAGGCTGAAATTATAATTGGTGATTTTCTCCTGCGAAGTTTCCGGCTTGGACTAAGGTGCGTTCTCGTTGTACATGGCAGGGGTCTTAATTCTAATAATCACATCCCGGTATTGAAGCGGCGGCTCCCGGTCTGGTTGGGCCGGGGCCCGGTAAAGAAAATTATCTTGGCATTTTCAACTGCAAGGCCCTACGATGGTGGGACAGGGGCCATATATATATTGTTGAGGCGCCCTAAAGGGAGATTTTAGCTACAGTGATTAAAGTGAACTAAAGTGCCTAAAGTGTCTAAAGTGAGCTAAAGTGATGGTAATGACCCGGACGTCTATCGTTTCACGGTCAGGAGGATTCCCCGCTGGGGGTGGCATTTTCCAGCATCCAGTATCCAGTATCCAGTATCAAGTTTCATACGAGGGGGTTTCGAGGTCATGAAATTAGGCATTATAGGACTGCCCCAGGCAGGGAAGTCAACTATCTTTGCCGCATTAACAGGGGCAAGAGGTGACAAGGGTGATCGCGGCATCAGGACAGATGTCAGGATTGCTACGATCACGGTCTTTGACGAGAGGATCGATTTTCTGGCCGGTATTTACCAGCCCAAGAAGACCACCTACGCCAGGATCGAATACCTGCTCCCTCCTGAAATAGGGTCCACAGCCGGCTCAAGGTCTGAGGGGATATTCTGGAGTCAGATCCGAACGTGCGATGCCCTTTTACATGTTGTGCGCAATTTTGACGGATCGGTCGGCTATCTCCCAACCTCTGAGCACGATTTCCGGAAGCTTGAAGAGGAGATGCTCTTGAGCGATCTGGTGGTTGCGGAAAAGAGGGTTGAGAGAATAGAGTTGGACATGAAAAGAGGGAAAAAACCTCAGGGAGAAGAACTCTCTTTGATCACATCCTGCCGTCAGTTATTGGAGGAGGGGAAGCCCCTCCGCAATGTCCCTGTGCTTGCGTCAGAGCCGCTTCTTAAGGGATTTACATTTCTATCTGCAAAACCGATGCTGATTCTCGTCAACAACGCTGACGAGGACGTGGCGCTTCCTGAGTGGGATGGAAAACCGGAAGGGGTTGATCTGATTGTCGTTCGGGGCAGTCTGGAGATGGACATTGCGTCCATGTCGCCCGAAGAAGCAGAGGAGTTTTTGGAGGCATATAATATCCAGGAGTCTGCCCTTGACCGGGTGATCAGACAATCTTACCAGATACTGAACCGGATATCATTTTTTACCGTTGGTCCTGATGAAGTAAAGGCCTGGCCGATCACCGCAGGCACCCCGGCCTTAGAAGCGGCAGGAGAGGTGCATTCAGATATTAAACAGGGCTTTATACGTGCCGAAGTACTGGCGTTTGAAGACCTTAAGGTGCATGGCTCCTTTAATGAGGCAAAAAAGGGGGGCTTGGTCCGTTTAGAGGGAAAAGAGTATGAAGTAAAGGATGGCGATATTATCAATTTTCGATTCAATGTTTGATCAAGCCGCAAAAAGGCGCAAAAGTCACAAGAAATCAAATTGGCCTGTAGTAATATCAAGAGGTTATAAGAAAGAAAAATAATAAATTCTCTGTGATCTCTGTGGGCTCTGTGAGAAAAAGGAGGTGGTATGGACAAAATCAAGGTGGGCATTATCGGGGCAGGGGGGTATGGCGGCTGTGGTGCTGTTGAACTCCTCCAGGCACATCCGTATGTGGAGATCAAAGCACTCATGGACAAACAGGATGTTGGAAAGCCAATCAGCGATCTGTATCCGCATCTGACAGGTTTCTGCGACTTGCCCCTTATGGATCCGGAAGACCCGGACTGCCCGGATGATTTCCAGGTGGTTTTCTTTTCCACCCCGGATGGTGTCGGGCAGAAAGGAGCGCCTTCATGGTTAAAGAAGGGCGTAAAGGTGATTGACTACAGTGGTGATTTCCGCTTCAATGACTTGGAGATCTACAGGGGATATGCGGCCAGGATCGAGAGAAAGGAGGATCATGCGTCCCCCTGGCTTTTGCCACGGTCGGTTTACGGCCTCGCAGAGCTCCACCGGAGGGAAATCTCCAAGTCCGATCTCGTCGGAAATCCGGGATGCTTTGCGGTGAGCTGTATCCTCGGATTGGCTCCGGCAGTAAAATCCGATATAGTAGAAGCGGGGTCGATCATCTGCGATGCGAAGACAGGGGTTTCCGGGGCAGGAAAAAAGCCGAACCCCACTTTTCATTACCCTGCCCGTTATGACAGCATGAATGCCTACCGGATTTCAGGCCACCAGCATGTGTATGAAATCGAAAGGGAATTAGGGCTCATCGCCGGCGAGGAGATAAGGATTACCTTTACCCCACATGTGGTGCCCCTTTGTCGTGGTATCCTGACCACCATATACGCCCAACTCAAGGAGGGACAGAATCTGAAGAGAGTTGAAGAAGCCTACCGGTCTTTTTTTGGTGACGAGGTGTTCGTGAGGGTATTTGGCCCGGAAAAGCCGCAGATCAGCACGAATGTCCGTGGGAGCAACTTCTGTAACCTTTCTCTTAATGTGGACGACAGGACAGGGAAGCTGATTGTTGTCAGCCTGATCGATAACCTGGTGAAAGGGCAGGCCGGGAGCGCTGTCCAAAATATGAACGTCATGTTTGGTTTGGATGAAACAGCAGGGCTTTTGCACCCGGGGATCTATCCTTAGGGCTACTTAATACAAACCTTTCTTACCTGCATGAAGTCCGTCATGCCCAAACAGGTCTTCCGGATACCGTCCTGCATAAGGGTGGTCATTCCATCCTTGATGGCCTGTGCCCTTAATTCCTCCATTTTGGCACTGCCCTGGACCAATGATTTCATTTTATCTGTGCCCTCAAGGAGTTCGTGGATACCGGTTCGACCGCGGTATCCCGTATTGCCGCATTTTGAACACCCTTTAGGCCTGTAAAGTGTGAAATTGTCATTATACTCGAAGCCAAGGGAATCGAAATCGCCGGCATAGGCCCTGACCAAATTATCATATTCCTCTTTAGCGGGATGATACTGCTCTTTGCACTCCTTGCAAAGCGTCCTGACCAGGCGCTGGGCAAGGACGCCAAGAAGGGCATCGGCAAAGTTAAAGGGATCCATCCCCATATCAAGCAATCGGGTGATGGTTTCCGGGGCGCTGTTGGTGTGAAGGGTGCTAAACACCAAATGTCCAGTTAAGGAGGCCTCGATCCCCGTTGATACGGTTTCATGGTCACGCATTTCGCCCACCATGATGACGTCAGGATCGGCCCTCAGAAAGGCCCTCATGGCAGTGGCAAAATCAAACCCGATCTTGGGTATGACCTGCACCTGGCGAAGCCCTTCCTGGGTGATTTCAACCGGATCTTCAGCGGTCCATATCTTTGTTTCGGGTTTATTGATATACCCTAAGGCCGCATGGAGGGTTGTTGTTTTGCCGCTGCCCGTAGGGCCAACCACCAACACGATCCCGTAGGGCTTGGTAATCAGGTCTATCAGGGTATCGTAAGCCTTTTTACTCATGCCCATTTTCTCAAGAGGGATCGGTTCTCCGGCGGCTAAGAGTCGCATGACCACATCTTCATTCTGTCCGGCAGTAGGAATCGTGGCGACGCGAAGTTCAAGGTCCAAGGGCGCGTATTTCCTGAAGTTGATCTTTCCGTCCTGCGGCTTCCGTCTCTCGGATATGTCCAGGTCTGACATGATTTTTAGCCGCGAAACAAGTGCCCTTTTATAGGTATGGGGAATCGTCTGGTAAACCTGGCAGGCCCCGTCTATCCTGAATCTGATAACGGCATTGTTTTTGCCTTGGCCAGGTTCTATGTGTATGTCAGAAGCCTTCCGGGTATAGGCATCGACAATTGCCTTGTTGACAAGCTGAACGATCGCACTGTCATCTTCTGCCATGCCATTGGCTTCTTCGTCTTCTTCTTCGGCTGATTCCAACTGCCCCAAGATATCTTCAATACTTCCTGAACCAGTGAGCATTTTCGTCCTGTCTATATCGTAGAACATCGCTATCATCTGAAAGATATCTTCCCTGACGGCTACACAATACTCGATGTCCTTGGCCTGAATGGTCCTCCTGATGGTATCTCTCCCGGGCAGGTTACCGGGATTTTCCATGGCTACCGTCACCTTCCCGTTTGATTCGCTAATAGGGACAAAAACATTGTTCCTCAGAAACCGTACCTTGAGGTTTTTCAGGAGTTCCCCCGGAATGGGAATCTTATCGTCGTAGCAAATAAAACGTGTCTTGAAATGATTTGCGAGCGATTTGCCAATATCATCTTTTGTTACGTTAAAATCAGACATGAGGACTGACTCGACACTCTTCCTGGTCTTTCTCGAAAGAGACATGGCCTCAATCAGGTCTTTTTCAGCGATGATATTGTTGGTTATGAGAAAGTCGAATTTTGTGGGCTTGGGTTTCTGGACGGCCTTCTGATTCTTGTAAAATGCGATCCCAAGAACCTTGGCGATATCCTGTACCGATGATTGGTCTGATTCGGAAAAAGGGTTTCCTTTATTCTTATTGATAAGCTGTACGATACCTAACAGATATCTGTTATATGTGATAGGGACAACGAGGGCCTGTCGTGTTCTATAACGGGTCTTTTGATCCCATGACTTATCGAAGCTCAACCTGGAATCGATGCCTTTAAGTTCATCATTACTGTAAACATCCTCTATGTTCAAGAGTTTCCCCGTAGCGGCACAGTATCCCGCAAGACTGCTATGATTAATTGGGACTCGAATCTCGCTGACCTCATTACCGGTCATCATCTTTGAGTAGATTTCTCTTTTTGCGCTGTCAACAAGATATATGGTGAGCCTCTCAACATCGAAGAAGCTCAGCAGGTCGTTGTGGAGTTCCAGTAGAATGGCGTTGGTATCTCTTGCAGAGTGTATGCTGTTGGTAATGCTATTTAGCCGTTTTTGGTATTCAAGCTGCGATTCAAGAGCATTTTGTTTAATAGTCATCAGAATAAAATCCTTGAGTCATTCAATCCGTTCATTTTTCAAAGAATAATTGCAAGGCAATTTTTTCTAATCGTTTTATATTAAGAATATTCCTTGAGATTTGCAATATAAATATTTGCGAAAGGAACAGGAATAGATTATAAGATCCTCAATCAACTTATTCAGAAGCCCCTCGTTTTATGGAGGCAGGATGTTAATTGACAGTCACGCCCATTTAGACATGAACGATTTTGAAAAAGATCGCGACGAACTCCTTGAGAGGGCCATTACCGGCGGTATCGTTCATATCATCAGCATAGGAATCGACCTGAACAGCTCTGCTGAAACCCTGAAACTGGCCGCCAAGTATGCGTACGTGTCCGCGTCGGTGGGGTACCATCCCCACAACGCCGACGAATGCAAGCCATCTGATCTGGATCGGTTAGCAGAGATGGCATCGGAATCGGAGGTGGTAGCGTGGGGAGAGATCGGACTTGATTTTTACAGGGGTTATTCCGCTCCTGAAAAGCAGTCAGAGGTTTTCCAGCGCCAGCTTGGCATGGCCGATGACCTACGGATGCCCGTAATCATTCATGACCGAGAGGCCCATAAAGAGGTTTATGCGACTCTAAAAAAAATGGGAAAAGGTGAGAGGAAAGGGGTCATTCACTGCTTTTCGGGTGATACGGATCTTGCGGAAGCCTTCATTCAACTGGGGTATTTCATCTCAGTCCCCGGAACCGTGACCTACAAGAACGCGTCTCATATTAAAGCGGTCGCTGCTTCCATTCCCTTGGATCGTATGCTGGTGGAAACAGACGCACCGTTTCTATCGCCTGTTCCCAAAAGAGGGAAGCGAAATGAGCCTGTTAATGTCACATTTACTGCAAGGGAAATCGCGAGGCTGAGAAATATTACATTCGAAGAAGTTGCCCTCCAAACCACAAAAAACGCCAGAATTCTTTTCGGTCTGAAATCGCAAAATGTCTTTCCCTGTCATCAATGAATATCATCCCCTGATCTTAGCCTCTGCCTCTCCCCGAAGGAAACGGCTTCTGACGCAGATCAAACTCCCCTTTCGCGTGGTGGTAAGCGATGTGGATGAAGACGTCTTGGAGGGGGAGCCAGCGCAGATATCCCGGCGCTTTGCTGAAAAAAAGGCGAACCGGATTTATTCCATGACAGGTTCATCCTGGATTCTCGGGGCAGACACGATTGTGGTTATCAAAGAAAGGATGCTCGGAAAGCCACGGGACCGAGAGGAGGCAAGGGAGATGCTCCATCTCTTAAGCGCCAGGGAGCATGCGGTCATCACCGGCTTCTGCGTCCTTAGCCCTTCAGGCAAATTGGCCCATTCCGAAGCTGTGAGCACAGCCGTCCGCTTCAAGCCGTTAGAGCGAGATGAGATAGACGCCTACATCAGAACGGGCGAACCGTTTGGCAAGGCCGGCGGGTACGCCATACAGGGCATCGGCGCCTTTATGGTGGAATCGATTTCAGGGTCTTATACAAATGTGGTAGGTCTCCCGTTGTGCGCCGTGATAAAGGCCCTGATCAGAGTGGGAGCGCTCAAGACGTTTCCACTTTCTTCCTCAGACCCCTCTGCCTGAAAATCTCCGACAGGATAATGCCCCCGGACACCGATACGTTGAGCGATTCGACAGGGCCCCTGGACGGGATGCTGACGACCTCGTGGCAGCGTTTCAACGCCGGTCTGCTGAGGCCGGTCTTCTCATTGCCCAGGACCAGGGCCAGGTCCCGATTCCAGTCGAAGCTGTAAATAGACGTGGTTGCCCTGCCCGATGTCCCGATGATCCAGAACCCTTTTTTCTCTAAGAGGTCCAATGTCCTCCCGATGTTTACAACCGTGGCTACGGGTATGTGGGCACAGGCCCCGGACGATCTCTTAAGCACTGTCGCGCTGACCCGGGCCGAGCGATCTCTTGGAATGATGAGGCCATGTGCCCTGAAAAATGCCGCCGTCCTGATGAGTGCCCCTAAGTTGCCCTCATCCGTTATGTGGTCAGCGACAACAAGGAGGGCAGGTTCCCCATTTTGAAGAGGTGTCTCGATGATCTGGTTCAGGTCGGAGTAGGCAAATTCATCCGCCACTGCGACGATCCCCTGATGGGCCACGTCCGGAAGGAGACGGGAAAGATCTGACGCGTTCTTGAAAGAGACAGGAATATGACGCTCTTTCGCAATCTGCATGATCTCTCTTGTCCTGCCAGGTTTCTTCCCTGTTACGATCCAGATCTCCTGAATCCTGTCTTCCCCCTGAATCAATGCCTCCCATACGCTATGAAATCCGGGGATAAGGTTGTGATATTGGTCATTTGTCATTTGGCTTCGCCGTCATTCGATTGTCATTCGGTAGTCATTTGGCCTTCGGCCGTCATTCATTGTCATTCAATCGTCATTCGGTTGTCACTGACCACCGCCTACTGCCCACCGATCACTGGACCTCGGACTTCGAACATTGGACGTTGGACGTTGGACGTTGGACCAACGCGCATCTTCATTCGCCCAACACCTCCAACCCTCTCTGTTCGATGGCCTTTATCCGGTCTCTTAAGAGGCCGGCTTCCTCAAATTCGAGTCTTGACGCCGCTTCTATCATCTTGGACTTGAGGTCCTCTATCATCTTATCCAGAAGCTCCGGGGTCATATACGACGTTTCCTCTTCTGCCACGGTTGGGACGGTGACATAGTCGGCCTCGTAAGTGGATGCCAGGATATTGTCGATATTCTTCTGAATGGATACCGGTGTAATATGATTGGCCTTATTGTATTCCAACTGAATCTGGCGCCGTCGTCTGCTTTCCCTGATGGCCCTCTCCATGGAGCCGGTGACCTGATCAGCGTAGAAGATGACCGTGCCGTTGATATTTCTCGACGCCCTGCCGCAGGTCTGTATGAGAGACCGCTCCGATCGCAGAAAACCCTCCTTGTCCGCATCGAGAATGGCCACGAGAGAGACCTCCGGGAGATCCAGGCCTTCACGTAATAGGTTGATGCCGATCAGTACGTCAAAGACGCCTAATCGAAGGTCCCTGATGATTTCCATCCTCTCAATCGTCTTAATATCTGAGTGCAGATATTGTACCCTGACATTTAAGTCCGAATAGTATTCTGTCAGGTCTTCAGCCATCCTCTTGGTCAGAGTGGTGACAAGGACCCTTTCTCCCTCTTCAACCCTTTCTCTGATACAGCCCAACAGGTCATCTACCTGGTTTGTGGCAGGCCGAACCTCAATCCCGGGATCGATCAATCCTGTAGGCCGGATAATCTGTTCCGCGGTCATCTCACTCTTCTGGAGCTCGTAAGGCCCGGGTGTGGCGGAAACATAGATCACCTGGTTTACCTTTGACTCGAATTCCTCAAACCTGAGGGGTCTGTTGTCCAGGGCCGAAGGAAGGCGGAACCCGTAACCGACCAATGTCTCTTTCCTGGACCTGTCTCCCCGGTACATCCCGATTAGCTGGGGGACTGTGATGTGGCTTTCATCGATAATCAGGAAGAAATCTTTTGGGAAGTAATCCAGCAGGGTAGGGGGAGGCTCCCCTGCGACCCTTCCTGTGAGGTGCCTGGAATAATTCTCTATTCCGTGGCAGTAACCGATCTCCGCCATCATCTCAAGGTCAAACCGGGTCCGTTCCTCTATCCTCTGGGCCTCTAAAAATTTATCCAGGTTACGGAAATATTCCACCTGTTCGGTGAGTTCCTTCTTGATCTCCCGGATCGCCCGCTCTCTGATATCTACCGTGGTGACATAGTGTGTGGCAGGATAAATGGTGGCACGGTTGAGGGTATTCACCGTCTTACCGGTCAACGGATCGATCTCCTGAATCGATTCCACCACATCACCAAAAAAACTTATCCTGACGGCCCGGTCCTCTTCATGGACCGGATAGATATCTAAAACGTCTCCTCTCACGCGGAAGCGGCCCCTGAAGAAATCCATATCCCCGCGCTCATAGTGGATGTCTACCAACTTCCTGACAGCGTCTTCCCTCGATATGACACTGTCTTTTTCCAGGTAGAGGAGCATGTCATAATAGGCCTCGGGCGAACCGAGTCCATAGATGCAGGAGACGCTTGCCACAATGATGACGTCCTCGCGGTCTAACAGGGACCTGGTGGCCGCGTGCCGCATCTTATCGATCTGGTCATTGATGTGGGAGTCTTTCTGGATGTAGGTGTCTGTCTGGGGGATATAGGCCTCAGGCTGGTAGTAGTCGTAGTAGCTGACAAAATACGCCACAGCATTGCGGGGGAACAGGTTTTTCAGTTCCCCGTACAGTTGGGCGGCCAGGGTTTTATTGGGTGCGATGATCAGGGCAGGTCTTTGGACGGCTGCGATGACGTGGGCCATGGTAAAGGTCTTGCCCGAGCCGGTGACGCCAAGGAGGACCTGGTGGGCGAGTCCTTCATCCATCCCTTTTATCAGGGTCTTGATCGCCTGAGGCTGATCTCCGCAGGGCTCGAGATCGGTCTCGATCTTAAACATCAAGCCTCCAGGTGGTCCCCTCGGGGCCGTCTTCCAGGACAACCCCCATCGCCTTCAGCCGGTCACGGATGTCATCGGATCTTGCCCAGTCTTTCTCAGACCTGGCAAGGGCCCGTTCCTCGATCAGGGCCTCGATTTCCGCGGGATCAACATCTTTTGGGCCCTCTGCCAATTGCTCAAAAAAAAGCGCCGGCGCTTCATGGAACAGACCCAGTATCTGGCCGACCTGAAGAATGTGAAGGCGGTCGCTCTTAAGGCCAATGAGGGTGCTTTCATCGATCCGGCCTTGGGACGCATCCATAATCCGGTTCATCTCCCTGACCTTTTCGAATATCAGGCCTATGGCGCCCGCGGTATTCAGATCATCATCCATCATTTCAATGAACTGTTCCAGGAACGGCGCAGGGGAACGCTCACCGAAGACCAGAAGCGTCGGCCCGTCATTTTCATTCTGATAAGGACCTGTCAGACCTTCAAGCCTCTGGAGCGTACGGTAGATACGGACAAGCCCTGACTGGAGGCCGAGCACATCGCTTTTGGAAAAATCAAGAGGTCCCCTGTAATGTTTTGACAGGAGAAACAGCCTGAGCACCTCGGGATGATATTCTTTTAGCGCGTCTCGTATGGTCAGAAAATTACCCAATGACTTGGACATCTTTTCGGAGTCAATCGTCACAAAGCCGTTATGGACCCAGTAACGGGCGAAAACGCCGCCATTGGCGCAGATGGACTGGGCCCTTTCATTTTCGTGATGAGGAAAGAGGAGGTCCCGACCGCCCCCGTGGATGTCAAATGTGTGACCCAGGTAGCGGTTACTCATGACAGAGCATTCCAGGTGCCATCCCGGCCTTCCCATCCCCCAGGGACTATTCCATTCAGGTTCGCCCGGTTTGGCCCCTTTCCAAAGGACAAAATCCATGGGGTGCCTTTTTTTGTCATCCACTGCAATCCTGCTGCCGGCACGCATGTCTTCCAGTTTTCTTCCGGAGAGTTTGCCGTAATCCCTAAACGCCTCTACAGAGAAGTAGACATCGCTTTCCTGAACATAGGCATATCCCCGGGCTAAAAGAGCGGTTATCATCTTAATCATGCCGCTGATATGTTCCGTGGCCCTCGGTTCCACATCTGCATGTAATACGCCCAATCTGCCCATGTCATCGTAGAAGGTGTCAATGAACTCGTCTGCCAATGCTCCGGTTTCCTTGCCAAGAGTGCGCGCCCGCTCAATAATCTTGTCATCCACATCCGTGAAGTTGCGCACATAGGTGACCTCAAGGCCCTTTGCCCTCAAATACCTTACCAGCACATCAAATACGATGACCGACCTGGCATGACCGATATGGCAGAGATCATACACCGTCACCCCGCACACATAGATCCCGACCTTGCCCTCTTCAAGCGGTTGAAACTCCTCTTTCATTCGGGATGCCGTGTTGTATAATCTGAGCGTCATTCATCTGCTCCTTCACTGCTTTTAAGACCCGGAGACCTTATCCTCAACCGTCCTGGCTCAGCCGTCACAAGGGCTCCGCGCTGAAGTTCGTTTCCATACATGTTAATCACACGTAAGCAAACTACCCCTTGCTCTCTGGCCCCAAAATTGACGAGGCGAATGATCCCCGAATGGGGCATCTCCCGTACGATAGCCATTTCACCGAAGTCCTTATCCAGGGTCACCAGGATACGCGATTCTTTGTGGGCTCGTTCAAGGATCTCTTCATCTCCTGGATCTTCCTGCCAGTCTCCTGCCCACACAACATCATGGCCAGCCGTTTCAAGATGCTTCCGGCTCTTACCCCAGACACATGTATCCAGAAGGATTTTCATGCATAAGACTCGAAAGTAAATGGTTCGATCCGTTCGTGGCCGACCACCCTTCTCGCATAGGCTAAACAGGCCTGGATATCCTCCTGTACCAGCCATGGATAGCCCTCAAGAATGGTCTCGATGCTGTCCCCTGCAGCTAACATTCCGAGGACATGCTCAACGGCAAGACGTCGCCCTCTAACGATCGGCTTGCCGCCGAAGATTTTCGGGTTTATGGTGATCCGTTGCAAAAGTTGATTCTCTTCCATAGATGGTTCCTCTCTTTCAGTCGTATCTAAGATCCAATCTCTGACCCCGCTTTTCTTGCCTGCACACCATCAAGCCACAGAAAGAACCCTGATCAGGTGTCTACAGATATAGTGCGTGAAGATTGATTACCGGTCACTGGAGCTTTTTATGAGACTGACCACGGCAAATGCTTCCATCCCTTCCCGTTTTCCGCAAAACCCGAGGCCTTCGCTGGTGGTCGCCTTGATATTGATCCGGTCGGCCGGGGCCGCTAATGTCTCGGCGAATTTTTCCCGCATGGTGTTGAGATACGGGGCCAGTTTGGGTGTCTGTGCTACGATGGTGGCGTCCAGATTGTTCAACTGAAACCCCTCGCGGTGGATCATGTCCGTTGCGGTTTTCAACAGGGAAAGGCTGGACACACCCTTGTATTTTGGATCGGTGTCCGGAAAATGCTGTCCGATATCGCCGACCCCCAGTGCGCCGATGACTGCATCTATAATGGCATGGGTCAGGACATCCGCATCAGAATGCCCGTCAAGGCCGACCGGATGCGGGATCTCCACCCCCCCAAGGATTAAAGGGCGGTTTTCAACAAGGCGGTGTACATCATATCCAAAACCGATCCGGAACAAGGCGACTCCTCGTGGGTTAAGTAGTAAAGAATCCAGGCACTCAGGACCTGGTTTTGCTTTTGTCCCCCGTAAGGGGGCTCACCGGAGTTCCTTGAACACCCCGAGTTTATTGGAGTATTGGAGTGCTGGAGTAATGGAGCAATAAAAGGCCTTTCTTTTGTGCCATGTTCCAACAGCAATCATATGGAATGTCTAACCTATATGAATGCTTTGGTTGTTTTTAAGGGCAACACTCCAATACTCCACTACTCCATTACTCCCACGGTTCTGTCCAGGCATAGCCGATGAACTCTGACCACGTCCACAGGACGTGGCTTAATCAGTTAAATAGTTGAGTCGTTGGGTAGTGAGGCTCGAAACCGGTTCGACTGCTCAACCGATTTCAGTGACAGGTGCTGCAATTTGTGCTGGAACAGGTAGAGCATCCGGACGACCCCGAAGCAGGTGTAAAACTCCCGCTGCTCCTGAACCCACAGGCCGACATAAGACGTTTTACCTTGTGCCCATTACAGTGGGGGCAGGCAACATTCTCATCGCTGCCAAAAACCAAAGTTTCAAATTCTTCCCTGCACTTAGAACATTTATATTCATAGATAGGCATTGCGTTTTCCTTCCTTATTTTTCAGCCAATCCCTCAATGACCGCGGCCGCTAACAAGGGAAACATAATCTCATGGTGGCCTACCAGGCTGTAACCTTTTCCGCCTTCCAGAGTGGGCCTGTGAACAACGTTGGTCATGGGCCGATACTGTCTAACAAAGTCCATGTTGACGGTTGTGAAATCCTTGACGTCATATCCGAGGTTCCGCACAAGACTCAGGGCCTTCAGGAAGACCTCTGGCAGGATGACTGCCGAGCCGAGATTGATGTATACCCCGCCCTCTAATTCTGAGACGAGCCGGGAGAATATTCGAAAATCGAGATGGGAGGTCTTCCCGATAGATGCGCCATCCGCGTTTGGATGAAAGTGGATAATATCGGTTCCTATTGCCACGTGCACGGTTACCGGGATACCCAGCTCATAGGCCCTTGCCAGAAGACTGTGCCGGTTAAATGGGAAATTCTCTCGAATTAACATGGCACCCACAGATTCACCCAGCCCCAGCCCCTTTTTCGCCCCTTCTGAAATGGCGTCGTTGAGAAACCTTCCCGTTTCCTCGGCCATGCCGAATCTTCCATTCCCTAATTCCGCAGCCACGTCCTCCGAGGTCTTTCCTGCCATGGCCACCTCCGCATCGTGTATGATGCACGCGCCATTCATTGCCAATCCACTGATAATCCGACGTTCCAGCAGATCTATAATCACCGGGTTGAGCCCCACCTTTATGGCATGGGCGCCCATAGCGAGTATTATGGTCTTGTCTGAGGATGCTGCCCGGACGATTCGTTCCCGTATTTCGAGGAGATCGTTCCCCGCAAGGATCCGCGGCAGCGATTTCAGCCAGGAGTTCATGGAACCTTCGGGTATCCACGCCTGCGCAAAGTCGTCAATACTCACCTTGCTCTCCCGCTCTCTAAGGGGATAGGATGTTACGTCGTCCAACGATATCGGTTTAAGTCTATTCATTATATAAGTGCCTAAAGTGCCTAAAGT
>JACKQG010002242.1_pt1 | contig 25512 bp, 17 predicted proteins | sample 8237621 | NCBI WGS metagenome assembly JACKQG01 (sample SAMN15677084, study PRJNA649215) | marine metagenome | biome: marine; feature: Black Sea; material: saline water; isolation source: suspended particulate matter (SPM) from the Black Sea western gyre | collected 2013-06-09/2013-06-10 | depth... | reverse complement strand
TTTAATACATGAAAATCATATTTTAGTCGATACTATTTATAATCCACTTGAAACAAAATGGCTGAAAACCGGGAAAAAATTGGGAGCTAAAATTGTAGGTGGTTTAGATATGTTTTTTGCTCAAGGATTAGCTTCGGCAGATATTTGGTTTGGGGAAAAGATATCAGAAAAAATTAAATTAGAAGTAATTAAAAAGGGTTTAAAATTGGAGTTATGTTAACACGACTAAAATTTCTTACAGCAGGGGAATCTCACGGGCAAGGTCTTATGGGTATTTTAGATGGCATGCCAGCAGGGTTAGAAATCTCTGAAGATTATATTGGTGGACATCTGGCACGGCGTCAAATGGGACATGGCCGCGGTGGACGAATGAAAATTGAAAAGGACCACGCGGATATCTGGTGTGGTGTTCGTCATGGTAAAACGATAGGCGCACCTCTGGGTCTAATTGTTCGAAATAAAGACTGGGAAAACTGGACCAAGAAAATGTCTATATCACCTGTGAAAGATGATATCCGAAAAGTGACACTCCCCCGCCCAGGACATGCTGATCTTGCCGGCATCCATAAATATGGGTTTGACGATATCCGTAATGTATTGGAACGATCCAGCGCCCGGGAAACCACCATGCGAGTTGCACTTGGATCTGTTTGTCGAAAATTACTGGAAGACGTAGGAATAGAAATAGGAAGTCGTGTTGTACAAATCCATGATGTGAAAGATAAGAGCCCAGGTCCAGGTGATCTTACACCAAACGAATTAAGTGAAACTGCTGATACATCTCCCGTGCGTTGTCTGGATAAGAATGTTGAAAAATCCATGATAAGTACCATTGATGAAGCCAAAAAAGCCGGTGATTCTGTAGGTGGAATTTTTGAAGTGATTGCTACTGGACTTCCTTACGGTCTTGGATCCTACACACAATGGGATCGAAAGTTACACACTCGTATTTCTGCATTAATGATGAGTGTAAACGCATTTAAAGGCATTGAGATTGGCGGTGGCTTTGATGGTGCGGAGAAATTTGGAAGTGAAGTCCATGATGAAATTGGTCATGATGGAGAAAAATTCACTCGGTTTTCTAATAATGCCGGTGGAATTGAAGGTGGCATGAGCAACGCACAACCCATCATTTTACGAATGGCCATGAAGCCAATCCCAACGCTAATTAAACCACTTCGTTCAGTAGATATTCATTCTAACGAAGAAAAAGATGCACACAAAGAACGGACTGATTCTTGTGCCGTTCCTGCTGCATCCATTATCGCTGAAAGTATGTTATGCTTTGTTTTGGCGGATGCGTTACTTGAAAAATTTGGTGGTGATTCTATAGGACAACTCAAAGCTCATATGGAAGCAACAGGGCAGTATTAATGAATATTTATTTAATTGGAATGATGGGATCCGGGAAATCCACGGTTGGGAAAATTCTTGCCAAAAAGATGGATTTGCCTTTTGTGGATTTAGATCATTACATGGAAGTAAAGAATAACAAATCTATTTCAGAAATTTTTAAAAATGATGGCGAATCTCACTTCCGTGAATTGGAATCTTATGCATTGTCCCACATTGAAAAATCTAAAGTACTGGTGGCCTGTGGTGGTGGTGTAGTGTTAAGCAAAACAAATAGGAATAAACTCCGTTCTACCGGAATCGTCGTCTTCCTCAATGCATCCATTCCTGAAATAGCTAAACGATTAAAAGATGCAATTGATCGCCCCCTGTTACAGGAAAATGAAAGAATACAAGAATTAACTAAAATCTGGAATGAACGAAAAGATTACTACAAAAAAACGGCTCACATTATGGTAAATACAGATAGACAATCGCCGGAAGAAATTAGTGAAAGTATTTACACACAGATTGATTCATGAATTCGATTAAAGTCAATTTGGGCGTTCGCTCTTATCCAATCCATGTACAATCAGGGTTATTGAAGGAAACAGCATCTATTATATCTGACCAAAATAATGGTCAAAAATGGATTATAATTTCACAATATAACCTAATGGAATTATTTGGATTTAATTTATTTAATCAATTAAAAGATGCCGGCTTTGATTGCAATTTCATAACACTCCCAGTTGGAGAGGTTGCAAAAAGTCTAAATGAATTCAGCCGGGTAATGAGTCAAATGGTTGAACTAGGCTGTGATCGTAAAACAACGATTCTTGCCTTGGGTGGCGGTGTGGTGGGTGATGTGGCCGGATTTGTCGCTTCATCTTTTATGCGGGGAGTTGAATATTATCAAATCCCCACAACCTTACTTGCAATGGTAGATTCTTCCATTGGTGGAAAAACGGGTCTTAATATTGCTGAAGGTAAAAATCTTGTTGGTGCCATTTATCAACCGAAAGGTGTATTGATTGATCCGGATATTTTAAAATCACTACCCCAAGAAGAAGTCTTCGCTGGATTGGGGGAAATCATTAAATACGGGGCGATTTGGGATAAATCTTTTTTAAGTGATATCTCTTCGTGGTTAGAAAATATTGACTCTTTCCCTTTTGAAGAAGCCATCTCTCGTTCCTGCCAAATAAAAGCTGAAGTCGTTTCCAAAGATGAACGAGAAAATGATTCGCGACGGATCTTAAATTTTGGACACACAGTTGGACATGCCCTTGAATCTCACTTAGGTTATGGGAAAATTCGCCATGGAGAAGCCGTAGCCATAGGAATGAAGTGTGCCGGATTTATATCTGAAAAACTGAAAATGATTTCAAAAGAAGACAATTTAATATTAAGTAAAACAATCGCAAAACTCCCCCTCCCTTCTCTCCCTCATATTAATGGAAGTCATTTAATGCCTTTTATTAAAACGGATAAAAAATCCGAAAAAGGAATTTTGAATTTTGTGTTATTGGATGGTTTGGGAAATGCCATATCTTCTACGGCTGTGACGGAAGAACTCATCAAAGAATCGCTGAAGGTGCTCCATTGAAAATACTGATTATTAATGGGCCCAATTTGAATTTGCTCGGGATTCGAGAGCCGGAAATCTATGGTAATGAATCCTTATCTGATATTGAGAATTGGTTAAATGAACAACTAGAAGTAGCGGATCATTCAATTACTTGGTTTCAATCAAATCATGAAGGTGAACTCATTGATCGCATCCAAGAAGCAAGGGGAAACGCCGATGGTATTATCATTAATCCCGGTGCATTTACCCACTATTCATATGCCATACGTGATGCAATTGCAGCTGTAAATATTCCTACCGTGGAAGTTCATTTAAGCAATATACACGATAGAGAAGATTTCAGAAAAGTATCGGTTATAAAGGACGTATGTCTGAATCAATTTTCCGGATTGGGGAAAACTGGCTATTTAAAAGGAATACAACAACTAATTATTTTTTAAGGGCATCTGCCACTTGCCGATATGCTTCCCGAAATGGGATTCCTTTTTCAACAAGTTTATATGCTTTTTCTGTTGCAAAAAGTTCATCAGTCATGGCAGTGGCACAGACATCCTTATTCACCTTTAATTCTTCAATAACGGTACCACTCATTTTTACGCAATCCATTATCAATTTAATGCCTCTTATTACCGGTTCTTTTGATAATTGTATATCTCGATTATAGCCTGAAATAAGATTTGCCGATAGTCCTTTTACCTGAGTTTCATATCCAGAAATAATATGATAACTCCCTCGTAATAATTCAAGCACATCGGGATTTTTCTTCTGGGGCATGATAGAACTCCCCGTACAGAAATGATCAGGCAATGACACATACTTGAATTCTCCCATTGAAAATAAAATTAAATCGGAAGACAGCCGATTGATGGTCAGCAACACTTGACTCAAGGAACTCAAAATAGATAGTTCGAATTTTCCGCGGCTCATTTGGCAATAAATTGGGTTTTCTTGAACACGACTAAATCCCATTTCTTTTGCTGTCATTTCTTTGTCAATTTTAATGGGTACACCATATCCAGCCGCTGAACCTAATGGCGATTGGTCAATCAGTTTGGCTACTGATTTAAGCATGGATAAATCGTCTTTCATTCCATCTGCATAGGCTCCAGCCCAGATCGCCATTGAAGATGGCATCGCTTTTTGCATGTGAGTATAGCCAGGAAATGAGACTTTATGGTTCTTCTCTCCAAATTGTTGAAGAATTTTTATCCAACATTCACCCATATCTAATATTTCTTGCAATGCTTCTTTATAATAGAGCCTAAGAGCAGTTAATACTTGGTCATTTCGAGATCGAGCCGTATGAATCTTTTTACCCACATCCCCTAATTGGTCAACCAAGTAATCTTCAATAGCCGTATGGCAATCCTCTTGCGATATTTTTATGGTAAATTTATTCTCTCTGTGCAGAGTGATAATTTTTTCAAATTCCTTCACCAATGCATCAACTTCTTTTGTACTTAGGTAGCCCATTTCTCTCAACATCCGAGCATGAGCAATGGAAGCTTTGCAATCATATGGAATTAATACCACATCTAATTCTGGATCTTTTCCTACGGTGAACATTTCCACCGCAGTATTAAGATCAATCCCCTTATCCCAAAGTTTATCCATCGTTAGATTCCTTTCTCCACTTATAAGGATTTCTCCGGTGTAATACCAGATTATGTGCTTTGAGCCGTATAGCATTAATATTGATGAATCCTTGTGAGTCCGTTGCATCAAAACCGCCCTCTATATCCATGCTGGACATATTTTGATCATATAAAGATGTGGGTGATTCTCTTCCAATCGATATAACATTCCCTTTTAACAAAGCCACCCGAACCGTGCCATCTACCGCTTCCTGACTTTTGTTAATTGATGTTAACAAAAAATCCATTTCCGGAGAAAACCAAAACCCATTATATATCAATTCTGCAAACTTCGGAATTAACATGTCTCTGATATGCATGACTTCTTTATCCATGGCAACGCCTTCTAGGTCCCTGTGTGCTTCCCAAAGAATAGTCGCTCCAGGTGTTTCATACACCCCACGGGATTTGATCCCGATAAATCTATTTTCCACCATATCTACCCGACCAATTCCATGGAGACTTCCCATATTGTTTAAATATAAAAACATATCCAAGCTATCTGATTTTATGGTACCATCATCCAGATTTTTCACCTGAGTTGGCATTCCATTTTCAAATTCAATTTCTAATCGAGTTTCCTTTTCTGGTGCATCGCTAATCCCACTAGTCATGCTAAATACAGATGCATCCGGCCGAACAGACGGATCTTCTAATACACCCGCTTCATGGCTAATATGCATGAGATTTTCATCTTCACTATATGGCATTTTTTTTGTTGCTGTAACAGGAATATTCCACTCATCTGCATAGGCAAGCAAATCTTTTCGCCCTTTAAATTGATCTAAAAATTCAACATCTTTCCAAGGGGCGAATACTTGAATCTTTGGGTTTAAAGCATAATAAGCTAATTCAAACCGAACTTGATCATTTCCTTTCCCCGTAGATCCATGGGATACAATCGTTGCTCCCTCTTCATTCGCAATTTTAATCTGAGCTTTAGCCAGTACGGGCCGAGCCAGTGACGTTCCTAATAAATATCGGCCTTCGTAAAGTGCATTCCCCTGCAAAGCGGGAAATATATAATCTGTGACAAATTCTCTTTGAAGGTTTTTGATATGGACCTTGGATGCCCCGAGCGCTATTGCTTTTTCTTGAACCGCATCAAAATCGTCTTTCTGGCCCACATCACCGATAAAACAAATAACCTCGTATCCTTTATTTACCAGCCATTTTAGTATAATCGATGTATCCAAGCCACCACTGTATGCCAGTATTATTTTTTTCTGATTCATTTTATTCCTCTTTAAAATAAAAAAGCCCACTGGAATTTCCGGTAGGCTTTCATCAAAATCTTTAATTTATGATTAGACGATAGACTTTACCGGAGCCCCTCCAAAAGGTTAGAGCGTCGTCGATCTTCTCTATTATTGCGTCGTACGTTCATCATATTAGTGTGAACCTAAAAGATATTATTAATGTGAACCAACATTTAATTGTGATATTCCTGAATTGATTTTACCTCTATTTTTTTCCCCGCCAAGCGAATAGCTCTCACAACGGCGGCAGCGCCGGAAAGTGTTGTAATGGCTTGGATCCCTTTTTGAATACAAGACCGACCAATGGCCTCTTCATCGTATCTTGCCTGGGCACCCATGGGCGTATTTATCACAAGGTTCACTTCACTATTTTTGATGCCGTCCACCACATTGGGACGTCCTTCACCCACCTTATAAACCGATTTCGCAGGAATACCATTTCTCTTTAATTCTTTCGCTGTTCCAGAAGTCGCCACAATGTCAAATCCAATTTCTAGTAAATCTCTGGCTATCGGTATAATATTCAACTTATCGGAATCCGTAACAGAAATAAAGACGGTGCCAGAAGCGGGCAAATTATTTCCGGCACTGATTGATGCTCTTCGAAAAGATTCGCCCATGGTATTGGATATACCCATGACCTCTCCTGTGGATTTCATTTCTGGACTTAAAAAAATAGATTCTTCCGGAAATTTATTAAATGGAAGTACCGCTTCTTTAACAGCCACATGATTATGTTCGTCCCAACTTTTTAATTCAAACTCAGATAATTTTGATCCTGTGGCCAATTGAGCGGCGATTCGTGCTAAAGGTGTATTTGTGGCTTTACTCACAAAAGGAGTTGTTCTACTGGCCCTGGGATTCACTTCTAATACGTAAATAACTCTTTCTTTATAAGCGAACTGGAGATTGATGAGACCAATCACATTCAATTCAAGCGCCAAAGATTTTGTAATTCGAATAATCTCATCCATGGCCTCTGTTGTTATCCGGTATGGAGGTAATACACATGCAGAATCTCCAGAGTGAATCCCCGCTTCCTCTATATGCTGCATTACGGCGCCAATGTGAACCGATTCGCCATCACATAAAGCATCCACATCAAACTCAAAAGCATCCTCTAAAAATTCATCAATCAAGATGGGGTGCCCTTCGGTCACATCTGCGTTTCGCGAAATATAATCAATCAATTGCTCCTTAGAATAAACAATTTCCATGGCCCGACCACCCAAGACATAACTGGGACGGGCCAACACAGGAAACCCAATCTGTTCTGCCACAACCACCACTTCACTCAGCGTTCTACCTGTGCCGTATTGTGGGCAGGTTACATTCAATTTATCTAATATTTTTCCAAACTTTTCCCGGTCTTCAGCCAAATCTATATTTGCCGGGGATGTACCCATAATAGGAACGCCAGATTCCGAAAGAGCATTTGCGATCTTCAATGGCGTTTGTCCACCAAACTGAACCAAAACACCATCTGGCTTTTCGAATTCTACAATGTTGAGAACATCCTCATAAGTAACTGGTTCGAAATAGAGCCGATCTACCAGATCAAAATCTGTACTTACTGTTTCCGGGTTACAATTCACCATAATGGTTTTATATCCCTGATCCTGCAATCCGAAAACCGCTTGAACACAGCAATAATCAAATTCTATCCCCTGCCCAATTCGGTTAGGCCCACCCCCTAAAATGATAACTTTTTTCCCTTTGATCGGTTCAATCTCATTTTCTTCATCATATGTGGAATAACAATAGGGGGTTTGTGCCACAAATTCTGCCGCACAGGTATCTACCACTTTAAATGAAGGATAAACCGATTCAATTTTTCTTTGATCTCGGATTTCCATTTCAGTTTTCCCCACCATTCTCCCAATTTGCTTATCCGAAAAACCATTGTATTTAAATTCCAGTAGAGACGTTGCATCCAACGTCTCTACATTTTTATATCCAGTTAATTGCTTTATCTGATTTAAAAACCAAGGGTCAATTTTTGTCACTTTAAATACATCCTCAACGGATTGCCCTTCACCAAATGCCTGGTGAACTTTCAATAATCTAAAGGCGGTGGCGAACCGTAAGGTGGACATATCCAAAGTGCGGGCACGACTTACATCTGGATCACCGTCAGCCGCTGATTTTGGCTCTAATCCATCCAATCCAACTTCTAAGGATCGGAATGCTTTTTGAAGGGATTCCCGAAATGTTCGACCAATGGACATGGCTTCCCCAACACTTTGCATCTGAACGCCTAAATGCCCCGATGCGGATGGAAATTTTTCAAAATCAAATCTTGGTACTTTGGTGACAATATAATCGATTGTGGGTTCAAACGCGGCTAATGTTTTTCCCGTAATATCATTGGGAAGTTCATCCAAAGTGTACCCCACGGCAAGTTTTGCCGCTACTTTTGCAATGGGGAATCCTGTAGCCTTCGATGCCAAAGCTGATGACCGACTCACACGTGGATTCATTTCAATCACAATCATTCGTCCATTTTCAGGATTGACTGCAAATTGCACATTGGATCCGCCCGTTTCCACCCCAATAGTTCGTAAACATAAAATAGCCCAGTTTCGCATTTTCTGGAATTCTTTATCCGTCAGTGTCATAGCGGGCGCTACCGTAACGGAATCCCCCGTATGAACACCCATGGGATCAATATTTTCGATAGAACAAATAATAATGGTATTATCAGCGGTATCGCGAATAACCTCTAACTCAAACTCCTTCCATCCCAATAATGATTCTTCAACCAATACTTCTGTAATGGGGCTTGCATTCAATCCATTCTCAATTAGCGCCTGGAATTCTTCATAATTAAAGGCCACCGATCCACCGGTACCTCCCATGGTAAATGAAGGACGAATTATAATAGGGAAATGCATCTGGTCTAAAGACGCTTCTGCCTCTTGCCATGAATGTACAAACCCACCTTGTGCCGTTTCGATACCCACTGCATCCATGGCTTCCTTAAATCGCTCTCGATCTTCTGCTTTATCGATGGCATCTACTTGGGCGCCAATAAGTTGAATATTATATTTTTCAAGAATACCCTGTTTATCTAAATCCATGGCAAGGTTTAAGGCTGTTTGCCCGCCCACTGTTGGTAAAATGGCATCTGGCTTTTCCTTTTGGATAATCGCTTCTACATATTCAGGTGTAATGGGTTCTATGTAGGTGGCATCCGCGAGATTGGGATCAGTCATAATTGTGGCTGGATTAGAATTCACCAATATGACACGATATCCTTCTTCTTTTAATGCGCGGGTGGCCTGAGTGCCCGAATAATCAAATTCACATGCTTGCCCAATGACAATGGGGCCCGCACCGATGATTAATATGGATTCAATATCTGTTCGTTTTGGCATTTATTTCTTTTCAACAAAAAGGGTATCATCAATGCCCTGGTTTACTTTATAATTTGAAAAAGTCATAATCATTTCGCCCACAAATTCATCCTTTTCTGCGTCAAACCCCGCATTCTTAGCGATTTTTTCAAACGCTTCTCTGTCTGATCCTGGGCCACCAAAATCAAATGGGTTTTGAGTTGACCATCGGCTAATCCCTTTTACACCAATTTTGAACACAGATCGTGCGGGGACCATCACATCACTTACTTCAATATAATCGGTCTTAAACGTAAAGACACTTTCTGAATTCAAGTAAACACCTACTTCCGTAATAACCCATTTTTTCGCATCCGCATATACCTTCATTGTAATATCTGGTATTTCATCCTTTTTTACTGAAATAGGGATTTTCAAAGAATCCTGATTTACCTTACCCTCAATTTGATAAAATGGCCTGTTATCACGAATGGTCCTTTTGATTTCAGTTACATCCGTCAACATATCCAAGAATTCACTGGGATTTCCATCCGCACCTATTTTAGGCAAGATGGCAAACCCTCGTGTTTCCACTTTAATTTTATCCGGTTTCTTATAATATATATGAATCTTTTTTTTCGGCATTCGGAATCCCGTCATCTTTACCGATATTTTTATATCCACTTGATAATCATTAATTCGATCAAATTGAGAAATAATATTATTTCGAATTTGTTCAATGGTTTCTGTCTGAGCCATCAATAGTGGAGACATCATAAGGAAGGCTATAAGGATCAATCGCTTCACGATTTTATATCCTTATTTATAAATACATAAGTGGCAATCCCAAAACAAACAACCGAATAAATACCAAGAACGCCAAGTTTTTTCCCAATTTCACCCCATGGGATAGGATCCTTAAACGCATCCCACCAAACGTTAAAATATTTTACAAAAACATAAGGCTCAATTTTTTCAAAAACTTCCAATGGAATTCCCATAATCATATAACCTATAATAATTAGAAACATAGTTCCAATAATTGGACCGACTGCGTTGTTGACCATTGTAGAAAACATAAAACAAAGTGTGGCAACCATACACATGACCAAAATAGCCAACAAGAAAGAGAAGGCCATTCTAAACCACGCTTGGGATTCATCTAAAATCAAAATTCCATTATCAATTACAATTAAATCACCTGTTCCCAAAACGATACTCCCAATGCCGAGACTCCAAAATGCGCAAAAAATAAGAAGTAAAGCAGTATAGATATAACTGGCGAATAATTTGGATACCAATATTTTAAACCGGCTCACTGACCGCGTTAACGTGATCCTGAAAATACCATTGGCCCCATCTGCCGCAACAGAATCCCCTGCAGCCAACGTAACCAAAAATGGAATATGAATCCATAATGTGTTCATAATAATGTAAGTTGCCAGAAATGAATTGAGGATGGAACCCACAACTATAAAAGTGCCCCCCAATTCTCTGGCATAATCTTGGTGAAGTTCTTCGCCACCCACAGAAAAACCCCATAATATGAGTGGCATCAAAATTGAAATTCCAATAAACCCTATATAGCTTCTCCACCGTCCCGCAATCACCAATAATTCATTATGGATTAATCCCAGCATTAGATTTGGCTTTCCGCTCCTACTTTCGATAGAAATACATCCTCTAAACTGGTCCGAGGAATCACAGCAGAAACCTCAAAGTCGTTTTGAACCAATAACTGGACTAAGTCTGATATTTTATCATGATGTACACCCACACTTAAAATGCTATTTTTTTCTTCACATCGATGAATCCAGTCTTGGTTGGATAAAAGTTTGATTGCTGAGACAATGGGCTCAACATGAATTTCTGTCATCAATAAATCAGACTCTTTTAATAAATCTTCAATGGTACCTGCTGTTTTTAATTTCCCTTGGCTAATCATGGCCACATGAGAACATATTTTTTGAACTTCATCCAATAAATGTGATGAAATAAAAATGGTAATTCCTTCTGATGCCAATTCCCGCACTAAATCTCTTACTTCTTTCATCCCTTGGGGGTCAAGCCCATTGGTTGGCTCATCCAATATTAATAATCTTGGATTAGATAAAAGTGCCTGTGCAATGCCCAACCGTTGTTTCATACCTTGAGAATAGGTTTTAACTTTATCTTTTCCCCGTGTTCCCAATCCTGTGCGATCCAAAACTGTTTGAACGCGGGACATATCTGTGCCATCCATGCGAGCCAACATTTTAAGATTTGTTTCACCTGAAAGATGTTTATGAAAATCCGCTCGTTCTATGAGTGCACCTACACTGGTCAATGCTTTATTTCCCATTTTTTGAACCGATTTCCCATTAATGAAAACTTCCCCTTCATCCGGTGAAATTAATCCTGTCATCATTCGAATGGTCGTGGATTTTCCACTGCCATTTGGCCCCAGAAAGCCATAGACCGACCCATCTGGAATTTCTAAATTCAATTCATCCACTGCTTTTCGAATGCCGAATAATTTTGTCAGGTTTTTAGTTTCGAGTATCATATTATTTTGCCACAGAGAAAAAATGGATTTGTGGATTGTTGGATTAATTTGATTAGCCTGTACAAAGTTTTACTTGTCCGCCTGATGGCGGAAACTTCCCGAAGATTCGTTTTTCCATTTATCCAAAATTCCATTAATCCATAGCTCCAACTTTAAAATCTTGTTTGCATCATATTCATAAATTGTTGAAACAGGTATCGACTATCGTGGGGACCCGGACTGGATTCAGGATGATATTGCACCGAAAATGCAGGCATGTTTGTACATTGAATTCCCTCAGATGTATTATCATTTAAATTCACATGAGTGGCTTCTACGTTGGACGGAAGAGAATCTAAATCCACTGCAAAACCATGGTTTTGACTGGTGATTTCCACTTTTCCTGTTTTAATATTTTTCACAGGGTGATTACATCCCCGATGACCGAATTTCAGTTTAAATGTTTTTGCGCCCAATGCCAATGCCAATATTTGATGACCCAGACAAATGCCGAAAATGGGGTTTTTTCCTAGAAGTTCTTTTACTGTTTTTATTCCGTATGTTACGGCTTCTGGGTCTCCTGGACCGTTACTTAAAAACACACCATCCGGATTAAAGTTCAATATTTCTTTTGAAGATACGCTAGCCGGAAAAACGGTTACATTACATCCATGACTTTCTAATAATCGTAAAATATTAAATTTGATACCATAATCAATAGCGGCAATTCGATAAGATTTTTTACCCGGTTCATTCCAAGAATATCGTTTCTTACAGCTGACATCTTTTGCTAAATCCAATCCTGCCATGGATGGTACTTTGGAAAGTTTTTCTTTAAGGCTATCTATGTCCAAATCAACGGAAGAAATAATGCCATTCATGGCACCCTCATCTCTAATATGACGGGTAATTGCCCGAGTATCTACATTTTGAATTCCCACGATTTTTTGTTCATTCAGATATTGACCAAGGGACTGTTTTGAGCGCCAGTTAGAGGGGATTTCCGTTGCTTCTTTAATAACGAAACCCGCAACTTGAATTCGATCCGACTCTATATCATCTGGGTTTATGCCATAATTGCCAATATGAGGAGCTGTCATGGTGACGATTTGGTTACAGTAAGATGGGTCAGTTAAAATTTCCTGGTAACCGGTCATGCCTGTATTAAAACAGACTTCGCCCGTTGTTTCACCCACAAATCCAAATGCGGTGCCGGTAAATGATTGGCCATCTTCTAATAATAAAATGGCTGGTCTCTGACTATCCATTAAAACATAATATTATAAAAGTTAAAAAAAAACGACCGCCCTTTAACAAAAGGACGGCCGTTGTAGAAATATCCATAACAGAAATTCTTACCTTTTTAGGAAACTTAAAACAGGATTTATCATTTTTAAATTATTTTTTCGTCAATGCCCAGGAACCGTCCCAGTCATCGCCGGGAGGATTATCGCGATAATGTTCACAACGGGGAATATAAACGCGACTAGGGTTCGTCTTTCTACCGGGAAACATATCTTCAAGTTTATCGGAAGCTTTGAATGCTTCAATGGCCTTTTCCCATTCCTGATTTCTGTACAACCCGAGTGCTTCATGATAAGTATCAAGAAGTTTATCATAGCCATCTGGCATTTTTCCTTTTTCTGCAATCAGTTCGAACACTTGGGCTGGTTCTGATTTTCCCATAACAATTACATAATCCAAATCACGCCAAATAAATTGTTCTTTGCATGCTTTATATGTTTCATCAGCCACTTGAATATAAATGCCATATTGTTTCGCGGACGCTTCTAACCGTGCAGCCAAATTCACCGTATCTCCCATCATGGTATAATTCATCCGCATGGTAGAACCCATATTTCCCGTAACCATTTGCCCACTATTAATACCGATTCTATTTTGCATATTATGAACAATCTCCGGCCAACGATCCCCTTGACTCTGCCATTTATTCCGCAATTCATCCAGACTTTCCTGCATTTTTATGGCGGTAATACATGCCCAGTATTCATGATCATCCACAGGAGCCGGTGCGCCATAAAATGCCACAATCGCATCACCAATATATTTATCTAATGTTCCCTTATTATCCAGTAGGATATCTGTCATTTCAGTTAAGTAATCATTTAATAATTCCACCAAATCACTGGCCGTGAGTTTTTCCGAAAAGGCAGAAAAGCTCTGTATATCCGTAAAGAAGGCCGTGTGATATCCTTCGTTTCCACCAAGAGATGGCTCTTCTTTTGCATCAAACATTTGATCGATCAGTTCCGGGGATATATACGCCCCAAACGTATCTTTTAAAAATCGCTTATCTTTTTCCACTATAAGAAAATTATAAAGGAATATACTCCCATAAGTCCCCATCATGGCCAAAGCAGGGCGCACAATCTCCCACATAATTAATGATGAAAAGAACTGGCTGTATGTGAATAATATCCATGCCACAATCCCCACCAGTGGTACGGGCAATGTATATAATGGTTTTTCCGGTAAACTCACAACGACACCCAACGCCACACAAATAATAATAATCATGATAAAGGTTTCAGAACGATGTTTGGGTTGAACAAATTCATCTTTAAGCAGACTCTGCATCACATTGGCATGAATTTCTACGCCTGCAAATGTTTCCTGAACCGGCGTATTACGTAAATCCATCAGTCCCGGCAATGATGCCCCCACAAAGGCCACTTTACCTTCCCAATATTCAGGGGGAAGCATTTCTGGATCGAAGCAGTACATATAGGGTAAATAATAAAATGTCTGGAATGGGCCGTAGTAATTCACATACATCCGTCCATGTTCATCAATGGGAATTTCCCGTACAACTGTGTCTGTTGTATCAATCAACCGTAAAACCTGATCTTCAAAATCATATTTAAAACCGCCATCCTTTTTGATCCCAAGAATATCAATGGCAGCCGACATCACTAAACTTGGATAGACATGATCTGGCCCTTCAAAATAAATAGCCGTTGGCGAACGGCGGATAACGCCATCTTCATCCTGGGGAAAATTGGCAGACCCTGCGCCTACAGAAGCGGAAAGTAAATCTACATAGGTGTTTCCAATCCGATCCGCTTGTGGGAGTTTAGATTTTGCTTCTTCCGAAACGCCATGAATGATATGGTTTTCATAATAATATCCTTCCGGCTCTGTTTCCATTTTGTATAGAAAATTAAGTGTGTCCTCTTCTTCAAACACCAATGCATGGTATGTTTTTTGCGTATTGTAAGTGGCTTCTAAAAATTGGGACGGATCATTACTAACTAAAAATTGGTTCGTCACATCAACTAATGCCTCTCCTTGAGGTGCATTTTCTGATGTAAGTGCATTGACAAGATCATAGTTAAAGGAATTTTCCTTATCAAATATGATATCAAAAATGAGGGCTGAAGGGTTACCGGATGAAACGGTATTAATTAACCGTCCGTGGTAGGCCTGTGGCCAGTCAAAATAATGGCCTAATCCCCCATCTTCCGGCGGTGCTACTGAGGTATTGTCAATATCAACAATGACCACATCTTCGATAGACATTTGTTCCACACCGGCGGTTCTCGCCCGCATACGGCCATCATAAGACAAAAATTCATAGCCATCTAAAAGAGATTTTACAAAAGAGACTTCATAGGATCCCCACCCAACAAGGATGGCCACTGCCAGACCAATGGCACCACCAATACCAATTCGTTTTAAGAAATCAGACATTATATATTAAAGATCGATAATAAGTCGTATTTTTTGATCCGCTGCTTACGCTGGTGCTACCTGCCTGACTTCCCCATTCAAACGGGTGGTAGACATGCTTGATATTCCCATCTTTTTTATCCCCTTTGGGTTCCCCCAAAATGGGGGAAATAAAAGGATGATTAAATTTTATTTGACCGCTCGCTTTATTTTCTTCTCCAATCATGGGGAAGATACCAAAGGCAGATGGGGATTTAAAAAAAAAGAGGTGTTAAAACTTAACACCTCCAAATTGGTATTTATTTTTTGGTTCACCTATTTTCCGTCCTTGGCATCCTGTTCCTTATTCCACTTAACAAAATCAAGCCCTGTATCTGCATCCTGATCAAATTTAAACATGGAATATTTCCCGTCTTTTCTCACGTTTATTTGCATCCCCTCTACCAAACTCACCCAATCTTCTAAAGAAACTTCGTAAGGACCGGAAACCTGGGTTGGTGCTTTAATTTCTGTAACGGGTCCCAACGTAAATTTGGGTGCGCCACCACCAGGCTGAAAGCCCTGTTTCTTTTGTTTTTTACGGGCTTCTGTTACATTTTTGGCAGCATTCACATCTACCTTACCTTCATATACTAATACAGAACTTTCGTCGTCCCCGGCCTTGGTTCTATATTTAGTTCCACGAATAGCCGCAACAGCGGTAGGCGTTCGAACAGATACATTTTTCTTTTCACCAAAAGCTGCTTTGGCTGCCACCCACACATCACCTTTTTTCAGCGTAGCACCAAAGTTTTTTTCCATAGGTTTTACATTGGCTTCCGTAATCTCCAACTCTGAATTTTGACCAATGCGCAACTTTCCGCCACCGACTAATGAAATTTCACAGCGGGATTTAGCCAATGTTTTAATCACATCTTTTTCATGAATTTTCATTCGCGGCATGGCGCGTTTAAAATCGCCAGTCCCACCCTTTTGAACCTGGACACGTCCGAGAGGTAGCGTGATTTTACCAAATTCCTTTTGCCCAAAAGCAAAAGTGCTCATACAAAATGCAATGAATAATAGTCTTTTCATCATTTCATTAATATCATTTTCTTGGTACTTTGATACAAACGATGACCTTTAGGAGAATTCACTTCCATCCGATATAGATAAACACCGGAAGGCAGTTGATTTCCATGATCATCTTTTCCTGCCCAGATAAATCGGTGATTTCCTTTTCCTAAAGATCGATTTAGTGCTAAGGTATTCATTTCTTCTCCAAGGAGGTTATATACCTTTAGGGTAACAATAGCTTCCTCTACCAAGGAAACGCGGATATTGGTCACCGGATTAAACGGATTCGGTGTATTTTGTGCCAGTTCGAAGGCATTTGGGATTATTCCCATTTCATCCAACTGATCCTGAATCTCATTGGCAGACCCGACCATGAGTTGAAAATAATATGGGTTTTCTGTGCCCTGTGATGTAAATGTTATTTCCTTCTTTGACCGAAGGTCATAAACAATACCAAGCGATGTATCGACCAATCGAATATCCTGATACATGGGGATTACACCTAAATCTTCAACGCTGAGGCTTACAATCCCTTTAATATTAGTCCGTGCGGTCAAGTTCCAAGATTGAGTCTGATTTCCTTCTGGACGAATATCCTGACTGTATCGGCCACTTCGACGATTCCAACTGCCATTTTCAAAAGCCACGGAAATATATTCACCAATCACCGGGGGTTCCCTGCGATCATACTTATCCCATTCCTCACTTGCGGATGGGTGTGTACCGAAAACATTCACTTGATCCTGTTTATGGCCCGCAGTGGCAATAATATTGGCTTTCCAACCGCCCTCAATTTCATCATCAATATCATTAACCTTAGACGTGGCTCCTTGAATCGCACTGATAAAATCAAATTGAATGGATGCTGATTCGTTTGCATACACCCAAACCCCTTTCCCGGGGTTGAGTCTTGATGCGTTGCTATAAGATGAACCATTGTATTCGTAAAGGGCCGGCTCAACGTCTCCCTCAACTTTTAAGCTTTGGTCATTCATGTCAACGGAAAAAGCAAATGGCGTGGCAATCATATTCCACCCAGAAGAAAGACTAATCGCAGGTGGATTTTTTAGGGGTGTGGATTTCCCTGCACCAGCACTAATGCTTTGAGACTCCTCGGTAATTAACCAATAGGCTTTTCCATAAGTAAAGGAACCAGAATTTTCTGCATATCCATTACCGGTCCAGCGGAAGAATCGCCAAAGCGTTGGGTCCACATCGCCCAATTCATCTAATACAGCTGTATAAGATGCATTTTGGAGCTGGCCCGGTGAAGATATCATTTTATATACTTCCGATGACGTACTTGCCATATCCCCATCACTAAAGTCGACTCGCACTTCTTCAATCCCAGAAAATGAATCTCTTCCGCGAGAATCTTCAGCTCTTATTTCAAAAAGTAAGCCGCTGGCCGTTACATCGCTTGAAGGTATGGATCCTTGCCAAATATCTCCTCCGGAACTGGACATATTTGATATCTGCATTTGGGAACTGCCGCCTACATAATATTCAATATCGGCGCTTTGCACACCAAAACTTGAATTAATTTGGACTTCTATATCTATAGCTTCACCTTCTGCACCAGAGATTCCCGTCAAATTTGCATCGATTTCCGGCCCGGCCATATCTTCCATAACCAGAATCACAGGCTGAGATACGGGCCATGAAAAATCCTGGGTCATTCCTTGGGGTTCATTATCATCGGGCATATTGTTATTATTCGTGTCAAAGAACCCTCCCACCTTGTAGGATTTACCATCTTGAAGTGTCCAGTCAAATCCATAAGAACGTATAAAAGGAAATGGCGGGCTAGGGTCTTCCCCAACCTGATGTTCAAATATCGGTTGTGTTGTGGCAGGATCATCAGTTGATTCCCAGACACCTAACCAAACTTGGCCGGGAGAGTAATCTTCGTTAAACTCCACTTCCACCGTAATGGTGAATCCGCCACCGCCGCCGCTCTTTTGTAAATCAAGTGTACCAATATTTGCGTAGGACCCTTGAATATCAAAAGCTGGAGAAATGGCAAAAGCCTCATTGGCATCATCTAGTATCCAATCGTTGTTTTCATCATAAAAAACGATTAAGTGATAGCCATTTTCATCGGGAATTTCATTATTCCACACAGATGTAGGGTAATTTCCCGGAAAAGTAAATGCCCCAAATGTCCAATCCCAAGATCGGTTGGACCAATAATTTGCATCATCACCCGGTCTAACTAATCCTATACGGGTTTCTCCGCCAGATAAACTTTCATTACTACTAACATTAAACTCAATCATATTGGATCCACCACCCCCGGTACCACCAAAAACATCACCATCCAATTGGCCATTACCTTCAATTAACCCATGATTATTTTTACCGGAATCATCTCTTAAGTATTGATTGTTATGATTCGGGTTTATAGATGCATCCGTTAGAATTTCATTGCAATTCCATACAACGACTGCATCACTACCCATATTCGTTTGATCCCAAATACCACCGGGAATACCTTCGAATCCAGATGCTTTCCGAAAGCGAACACCATCTATGGATCCTTTAAAATTTGTAAATATTATATGTTTACTCGATGTTGGGAAGGTTAGGTTTGGAATTCCTTGGACTGAAGCTACATTATTTCCATTCCAGAAGAAGTTCAAATCTTGATTATTATATTCGAAATAAACGTGATGCCAACCATTATAGCCACCACTCATTAAATTAGATTCAGCATAGATGAGTGACCCCACTTGATCGATAGACAATTCAAATTCTTTAGTTGAGTTATTATACTCAAAGAAAAAGTCATTATAAGATCCATCATTACTTTCTCTTTCCATTATCTCTTGGTCCTCATTGGGTTCTGAATGAAACATGATGAAAAATTCCACACTAAAATGGGAAGAACCATTCATTTCAGAAGCCAAAACTTCCACCTCTGCCCCTTGTTCAAAATCATAGGATCCACCACCAGCTGTCCCACCAAATTCTTGTTTCGCACCTTCTTTTATCCATTTTTGGATTTTATCTTGATCCGTTTGAGCCAGAGCAGACCCGCCCTTGGGCATACGATCCCCAAATGAAGTATTTCCAACAATCTTCTGGTATAAAACGGATGTTGCTGGGTCACCGGGGGTTACGCGATTCGTACCGGAATATCCCTGAGAAGCCACATTGACTAATTCTTGATAACTGCGGTCAGCCGTCAGGTTTAGTCCACCATTCACATTACCGCTATTATGGCAAGATGCGGTGCAATTATTATCCCAGATAGGCTGGATTTCACTTTGGTAATTTTGTGCAAATAAAACAGAAAATATTGTTGTTATGAATAACAGGCGTCTCATTTTCCACCTCCAATCATAAACATAGCTCCACCACTGGCAGGAGGTTCAGGTGGTTCGGGGAGGTCTGGGACATCGCCGGCCTGCATGGCAGCATAAGCGCCGCCGCCCGCAAGTAAGAGTAGAATAAATGTGTTTCGCAGCCACTTGCTGCCGCCTTTTTTCTTTTCCGGTTTTGCCTCAGCCACTTTTTCTTCCGGTGGTGTAATCCCGGCTTTGGCCAGCAAATCTGCCGGTGCTTGAAGTCCCACCAATTCCCATGCTACTATTTGGATTTCTGTCAGAAGACCATCCACTTCACCTTTATACGTTTTACTCACTGTTTTTTCTGTTTTCCCCGATTCAACAGAAAACATTCTCGCCTCGATGGTATAGGAATTCCCGATTTTCCCAAACGAACCGGTAATCATTTTTTGCACACCGAGTAATGCACCAATTTCAGCGGCACATTCTGCCGACGTACAACCGGCCTGTTGAAATCCCTGTTCATCCATGATTTCACTCATCTGGTTTCTTTCAACCATAATCAGTGCATTGGTTTGAACCAACTCGGAACCGAGCCTCTGGGTGAGGACTTGTGCTTCCTGGGTTGTGATTCCAGACCCATCAAAATCCAGCACAGCTGCTGTGGGTTTTGCTTGTGATCCATCATCCACTTGGGCAAAAATGACCGATGCCATGATTGCAAAACGAATTATATGCTGCATTCTCTGCATGAGATACTCCTGTTTACCTACAAATTTACATAAAAAGTAATGAATAACCTGTGATACACGCAACAAAGAAAGAAAAATGAATGGATGAATGGATGAATGGAAACTTTGCGAAAGCTGACCGCTTCCGCAAAGTTTTACTGACTAATCTTGAAAAGGTGGAAATATAAAAAATGGGTAAATCAACGAACTTTTCATACCACCTATTCAGGGAACCACAGGACGACACGTCCTGTTTGAGTTTGTTTTTTATTTTTGGATTGAAATGATGAATTTCGTGAATCATTTTTAAAAACAAATATTTTACAACAAATCGATTCCTCATTCTTGCAATCCAAATCACCGTTTTTAAATGAATATGATTGGATAGGTGATTGGAGCCTTTGCGAAAGTTTCAAACTTCCGCAAAGTTTTATATGTAGAATTAGAATAATGTACAAAAATTTGGATGGCCATCCTTTTCAGGATAAAACAAATTCTGGTGCTACAATATAAATGTTTTCCATTATTTATTGACCCCACCCAACCTCCCCGTGAAGGGAGGAGGCTTTTTGGAACCAGTTACAATTAACCATTCCCTTATTTCAATCGAATCGTCCGCTTGCGCGGATAGGGAAGATGGGAAATTGATGAGGGATAATGTGGGGCGAGCATCTTGCGCGTCCGCAGGACGACACGTCCTGCTTGAGTGAAATTGAATGATTGAATGAAATCACACTAATCACCAGTTACCAGTTACAAATAACCGCTCACCAATTTCCAAACTATTTTAAGAAAATCATTTTCCGTGTTTTATTCAGAACCACTTTCCCTTGAGTATTTCGAATCATGGCATGATAAAAATACACGCCAGTAGATACTTTACTACCCATGGTATTGGTGCCATTCCAGATGAAGGTATAGTAGCCCGCAGGACGATGCTCGTTAATCGCCAATCGCGTAACTTCTTCACCCAACAGGTTGAAAATCGTTAGATCCAACTGAGCATCTTCTTCCATACTAATCATGATGGATGTCTGTGGATTAAATGGGTTTGGAAAGTTTTGACTCAATTGAAAAGCATCCGGGTATAGATTAACACCTGCATTGTTTTCATTCACAAAATCTTTTGTACCTATAACCAGACGAAAGTCTTGTTTGAGGTAATCATCGGATCCTGTGTTGGCAAACCGATAACGACTTTCCCATTCCAGGTTCTTGGCCTGTTTGGTGGTTTTGTTGATTAAAAATACATCGTATTCTTCCGGGATATATCCCAGGCCATCAAAAGTCAGGTAGGTCCGCTGTCCATTCGTTGGAGCGAATACTTGAAGATCCCAATAATGACCCGCTTCATTGGGCTTGCGGATATCCTTCGCATAAAGATCCGGTGTTTCTACCCGATCACGATTATCAATTCTGAGAACAATATCACCCATGACTGCAGGCGGCTCAAATTCATCAAGACGATCATAACCATCTTCAGCCATTTGCCGGACACCCACTGCATTCAGCTCGTCCCGCGCATTGCCTGTGGTAGCTATCATATCAATAATCCACTCATCAGCATCCATGGGATAATCATCAATATTTATGGATTTGGCCATTTTGCCAAAACCACTGCCCCGGGCATCAATATTCAGTTTTGTCGCACCGCCGGATTTAAAGATATACCCTTTCCATGGCTGGAGGGATGAACCTGCGCTCCGCCAGGAACCGCTCCAGGTATAAATAGATCCTGCGTCTCGAATGTTTTCGCCGCTTTCTGTATATACATTATCCAGCGAAACATTATAATTATATGGACTACCAAAAAATTTCCATTGTCCTGCTGACACGCCAAACCCATAAGGGGGTTCAGTCGGTGTGGAGACTCCTTGGCCAAAATTAAATTCTATTTTTGTAGGCATACCTTCTGCCTCATATTTATCCGGATCAAAAATAAAGAAATAAGCATTCCCCATAGTCACGGAAGGGGGATCTTCCTGCCATCCATTATTATAGGAAAACAGACGATACATGAATTCATCTGCCGGACCCATAATGGATGTAATGGCATTCTTCGCATTGCCGACTTCAAAAGGAATGGAGAAGAATAGATAGTTGGTAGAGTCCGTACCGCCGGGAATACCGCTGGACCAATTATCTGCTGTACTAATACTCCCCTCAGATCGGACACTAACAGCATGCAATTCACCAATCCCGGGCCATGCATCATAATTACCTACATTATCTTCAGCATCAATCCAGTATTCCAAACCATCTTCTTTGACATCACTGCCGGGAATACTCACGGGACCGCTCATTAAGTCCACTGTGACGAAACCGCCACCACTGCCCGAACGGCGGTAATGGAGGTTCGCATACTTCACACCGGATGCACTATCATTGATATTAACATTAATGGTCGGTGTCGTAGAGCCCGCATCAATGGTCCCAAGGGGACTGTTGTGATTTATCATCGGCGGTGTAACATCCACACCAAAATTGATTGTATCGTTGGACCGCTGAACATTTCCGGCCATATCTCTGATTTCCATATACCAGCTATGGTATCCATCGGGGATGGATGTTTCTGCCTCAATGTAAATTTCATTATTATTCCCATCAAATGTTACTTGGGAATTATCATAAGTACCATATTCATTATCATTCAAATAAATCGTCCAAAGTTGAATACCTGATGGATAGTCGTCGGACATGTCCCAGCGAAATTGAGGCTTATCGCTCACCCAGCTATCAATCCAAGGCCAATAAATATCAAATTCATCCGGTGGTTGGTCATCATATTTAGCAGTGACAGATCCGGCGCTGGCTATATTATCATTACCGAATTCATCCACCAGCCAAACGCTAATATTCCATTCACCCAGTTCAGGAACTTCTATATTGGCTTTGTTTACATCAAATGAAACTGCGCCGGCCGTCCTTTGAAAATATTCCGGATATGCATCCCCAACTTTGACATAAGCACCTAAAAATTCAATACCATGGTCATTTTTATAATTAGTTTCATCGGGGTTGGTCCAAGCCACTTCAAAATTATTTCCCTGGGACCACGAAGGTGGTGAAATTTGAATGCCTGTTATAGCTGGTGGAGAAAAGTCTGATAATTTTTCAATTACATATATTTTTGTAACTCGAATCGCATCAGCAATATCTACAGCCACACGGAATTTAAACCCGGATGTTTCACTGGCTTGTATTTTGATTGAAGCAGCACCACTGGACGTAACGGTATCGGATTCTACAATCGTTATATATTTTTCTGTGGGACTAATCACCCATTTAACTTTTTCTGCCTCTGTAACAACCTGGTCCTGGTTATCTTTAGTTTTAATCGTTACCGTAAATATCTGACCTTTTGTTAAATAAGTCGTGTCTTGATTTGCAGCAATATCATCATACAGTTCCAAAATATACTTGCTGGCGCCAAATTCATATGCGCCGATATCTGTTTGCTCTAAGCGGTAATAGTTTCTGTGATCAACTTTTGGCGCATCTATACCGCCAAATTCGTCTGCTCCAGTATTTATGATCGGACTATTCAGTGTTAACCGAAAATCGCCGCCACCGGGATTTTTTAATTTTGGTTTTTCCATAGTCATGGTTCCACCATCCCACCAAGGTTGGCCTTCCCCTTCATCTGCACATAAATATCCAAAAGATATTGAGGAGCCATCGGACCAACGAACCGCCTTGTTGCTTCCAGCATTGTTATAATAAACAATATTGTTAAACCAGACACCGGTCTGCCGCCAGCCATTTTCCATAAAAATTCCACCACCTTCATTGGATGGATTTCCACCCTGATCCAACACCTCGTTTCCAACAATTGTATTGTTTATTACATAAGATGGGCCATTCACGCCAGCATTGTCCTGTACATCTGAATAAAGCGCGCCGCCGCCGCCCCAGCCACCTTGTACTCGGTTTTTCACAAACAATGAGTTTACCAGTGTATAGGGAGCATGGGCACTGATTGCACCCCCTTGGGCACCATTATTGTTTGACCCTTCTGAAGAATTTCCATCAAATATGCACCGGGAAAATAAAACATCATTTCTTGCTCCCGTATCCCATCCATATCCAATTAAAACCGCACCGCCGTCAGCCGGCTGATTTTCACCAAAAGCACGATTCCCTGAAAAACGACAACCTATAAATTTGGCTACGCCGCCGTTTTCGATATTTATTGCGCCACCCATGGCAGTTTCATTTCGACAGTAAGCTTCATTATTATCAAAAGTACAATTTTTAAAAAGCGGGCTTGATGTGTGGTTTGCATCAAACGATTGCATATATACCGCGCCTCCTCTCGTACTGGACCTGTTATTTTTAAATGTGCAATCATAAAATTCAGGAGAGGCATCCCGAAATGCTAACGCACCGCCGGCACCCAAATCATCACCCCCGCCAGCCTGATTATTCTCCCAGATACATTAATAAAATCGGGGAGATGGATATCCTTCAATATTCTGCTGTGTAGCTTCATCCCAGAAATTGCCTCCTTCAAACCACATGGAACCACCAACCCTCCATCCGCCTATATCTGAGGCAGACCCGTTAGTGAATTTTATGCCTATGACAAGAAAGGTTGAATCTACCGGACCCATAAAATTGAAATGGCGAGATCCTTCTGCATCTAAAATTGTTTCTTCAGCAGATGTTGCTGATCGAATTGTTAACTTTCTCGCTTCGCTAATAAGGATATCTCTATTTCCGTTCCCCTTGTGAGTCCCTGGTTTTAATATAATTGTATGCCCTTTCCCTGCAGCACTCATGGCGGTTGCTAAATCTGTAAATGGAGACGCCTCTTGCCCGTCTCCTTCCGAAGTGCCATCTACTGCTACATACCATACAGGGCCGTTATATCTTGCTACCGCTGCTGCTTCAGTAGAATACTCTCCTTCAAGTCCACTGGTAGTCGCCGCCGTTACCCGAAAGAACTATTCCGTTTTATTCACACGCCCTTCTGCATTATATACTGTATCCGTCGTGGTGCCGATCGAATCAGTTCAAGCAGGTGTAAACCATTTGGTCATAGACATATAAATATTATCCCTGGATTTC
>JACKQG010002241.1_pt1 | contig 25514 bp, 28 predicted proteins | sample 8237621 | NCBI WGS metagenome assembly JACKQG01 (sample SAMN15677084, study PRJNA649215) | marine metagenome | biome: marine; feature: Black Sea; material: saline water; isolation source: suspended particulate matter (SPM) from the Black Sea western gyre | collected 2013-06-09/2013-06-10 | depth... | reverse complement strand
GCAGGTCTTTCTTTTTGCGTGCAAAAGTACAGACCTGCCCATTTTGGTGGTTGTTTTTGGTGTTGAGAAGAACTCTCCGGTATGACCAGGGAGATCACCTATGTGGATGGGGGTTACAATACAACGGGTATGGCGACTCACGGGGTTAGACCGGAGCAAGATCTCTGTTGAAGGTGTAGCTCTGCTTACACCTTCAGCAACGCTAACACCTGTTCAACACCCTGCTTTACAAGCGCTTCATCGACTTCACATTTTAAGTCCACCACACCGACACCGACTAACTGGAGTTGTGGAGGGAGATCGTTCAATACATTTCCTAGTGCAACTGTTTCAGCTATACCCAGTGCATGCGTTGAACGCTTCTGTTGAGACAGTTTTAATAACTGCGGCTGATCCAGCACAATCAGTTCGCTCGCCCGATCTGAATCAGTTTGAATGGCATCTACAAGCACCACCTGCTGATAGCCCTCCATCTGCTGTAACAGGGCACTTCCCGGTCGATCGAGCTTACAATACCCTATCTCTGCCTGATCCAGGATATTCTGTAACTGATCAACCACCTGCCAACCAAACCAGTCTGCACCAAACGGGCTTCCAACCCCGATCACTGCCCGCTTCATACCCGCTTCATGCGCAAATCAAGAAAGTGTGTGGCACAGGAGATACAGGGGTCATAGTTTCGGATTACCTGTTCGCCATGCAGCTTGATCGCCTCCGCTGACTGGTCCAGTCCGAACTGGTTGAGTGAGGTCCGCAGATCCGCTTCTATCCGTGCCTGATTCTGACTGGTTGGTGGGACAATTTGTGCAGACTGAATAATCCCTTCCGCATCGATTTGATAGCGATGCCAGAGCATGCCACGTGGCGCACAGGTGGCCCCATAGGCAACGCCCGCTTTGGGTGTAAATGCACTCCATGAATTCGATGGCAGTTGATACTGCTCCAGCAAATAGACACACTCATGAACCATCTGCAATAGCTCTACACCACGCGCCACCACACTATCAAACATATTTTGACTGGGGAAATGGATCTCTAGCGTCTCACACAGTGATTTCACCGCAGGCAGTAACTGTGAATAGTGGAGATTGATGCGCGCCAAGGGGCCCACCAGATAGGGTTCTCCATCCAACAGTGCATGAAATGCGGTGGAGTGTGGCACCTGTAGCTCTTGAAAACGCTCTCCAAACTGCTGGATCGGTAGTTCCAATCCCTGGTTCGAGACGATTGTCTCTCCCATCACCGGATATGCCCCTGTTTCTGTCAGTGCAACTGAGACAAAATCCTGCGCCTCTTGTGGTAGCTCAATTGTCACCAACCAGTGCAGTAGTGCCTCTGCATCCACAATGGCCTGTTTCGCCTCTTCCAATAACGTTGAGACCTCATCAAGGGAAGGAGCATGGTGAAAACCACCCACACGCGCCCCAACCGGATGGACAGAGCGCCCCCCCAGTAGTGCAATGATGCGGTTCCCCAACCCCTGCAGGCGCAATCCTCTTCGCACCTCATCCGGATACTCACTCGCCATCGAGATGGCATGCTCATGTCCGAGAAAATCGGGCGCTGCCAACAGATGAATATGGAGGCTATGGCTCTGTATCCACTCTCCACAGTAGAAGAGACGACGCATCTGTGTAACCCATGGGCTGACTTCGCCCTCAAACAGAGACTCTACCGCCAATACGGCACTCATCTGGTAGGCAACCGGACAGATTCCACAGATCCGCGCCACCATCTCTGGCAACTCTTCTACGGAGCGGCCCTCCAGGAACTTCTCGAAGTAGCGCGGCGGTTCATAGATGCGCAGTGCCAGTGACTCAATTGTCTGGTCTTTGATCACCAGATCCAGTGCGCCCTCCCCCTCCACACGGGCCAGCACTGGAACCTCAATTTTGATGGTCTGCTGCTCATTCATGGCTCTTCTCCAGTGAACGGCGAGGAGTGAATCATCTTAAAACGCCGTTCTATCGCATCGGGCAACAGCCCCAGCCCTTCAAAGCATCGCTCTAAAGAAGTTCTATTAAAATCATGGACAGGACCACTGCAGCCATAACAATCTCTCCCCAACCTCGGACAGATGGCTCCACAACCACCTTGGGTTACCGGCCCCATGCAGGGCTTGCCTTGACTCACAACAGTACAGATTGCCCCACTGCGTTTACAGCTCTGACAGAGCGGCTCGTTCATCTTTCCCGGCACCACACCACGTAGTAGATCACTCAACACAGGCAGCAGTTGTTCACTACGTATGGGGCACCCCCAAAGTTCGAGATCCACTTTGACATGATCTGCGATGGGGGTAGAGGTCGCAAGAGATGCGATCGTCTCCGGGGTAGCATAGAGGCTGGCACACCAATCCTCTTCCTGCAGATTACGCAGGGCCTGAATCCCACCTGAGGTCGCACAAGCCCCTATAGTGATCAGCATTCCACTACGCGCTCGTATCTGTTGAATACGTTGCAGGTCTTCCGGAGTAGAGATACTGCCCTCAACAAAGGTGATATCGGCATCAGCATCTACAGCAACAATCCCCGCCTCTGCAAAATGGACAATCTCAATCTGTGAAGTCAAATCAATCAACCCCTCTCCCATATTGAGAAAGGCAAGCTGACAGCCATCGCAGGAGCTGAACTTGTGAATTGCAACTGTGGGCCTACTGATAGCGGATCTACTCATAGCCCTTTCACCTTCAATGCACCACCAATCTCACTCCAGTTAAAGACCGGACCATCCCTGCAGACGAAATGGCTACCGAGCTGACAGTGACCACAAAAACCATCTCCACACTGCATGTTGCGCTCCAGGCTAAGCCAGATTGAATCCCCGGACATCCCTTGCTGTATTAATGTCTCTGCAGCCGCCGCCATCATCCCCTCCGGCCCACAGAGCATTGCCACAGCATCCGGCAGATCAAACCCCAGCTGATCGAGATGAGCAGTCACCCGACCAGTATGCCATGGCCACGGGGCCGCCTTGTCATGGCTGCAGCAGAGCACCACATCGGTACGCTCCATCTGCTCCCAATGGTGAAAGCGGTCTGGATAGATCAAATCCTGATGGTGGCGTACCCCTTCAATAATCGCCAATCGTCCATACGCTGCACGCTGCTGTTCGACCTCATGAATGGCTGCTACAACGGGGGCACAGCCCAATCCACCGGTCACAACCACCAGATCCTTACTCTTGGCCTGTTCCATCGGCCAGCCTCGTCCATAGGGGCCACGCAGACCAATCTGTTGGCCCGTCTGCAACTGCTCCAGCCCACGGGTGACCCGCCCCACTGCACGAATGGTGTGATTCAACAGGGTTGGATCTTCCCGATCCGAGACGATAGAGATTGCCACCTCACCCACGCCATGCAGGTAGACCATATTAAACTGTCCCGGCTGAAATCGGTATTGTTCTCGTTGCTGTGAATCCACCAGACGCAGCTGCAAGGTAAACACATCACTGCTCTCCTGTCGTCGCTCGATCAGCTCGGCAGCCATCGGCACTCTGGATGGATGAGTATGGCTATTCATCGTTCCCCCCTGCAACAAAACGGGCAGACTCTTCAACTAGGTCAATCCCCACCGGGCACCAGGTGATGCAGCGCCCACAACCGACACAACCACTTTCATCAAATTGATCATGCCACCCTGCCAGTTTATGGGTCATCCACTGTCGATAACGCTCACGCCGCCCTGTACGCACGGGAACACCGTGGAGCTGACTGTGCGCTTCACTGAAACAGGAGTCCCACACCCGCTGATGGGTACTGCTCTGCAGGTCTAAGCTTGGGGCCTCCTCCTCTCGATGACAGAAACAGGTGGGGCAGACAGCCGTGCAGTTTCCACACCCCAGACAACGCTCTGCAATCTGTTTCCAGATCGGGCTCTCCTGCTGATTAGCAAAATGGGGGCGAAAATCATTGGCAGCCATGGCTCGTGTCTGTTGCTCAACCACCTTATGCAACTGCGCTGCAGCCTGCGCTAACTGTTTACTGGAGGCCTGATTCAACGGTAATGCAGCCTGAATTTCGCGCCCCCTCTCGCTACCGGATTGAATTAGAAATCCCGACTCCAACTCATCCAGACGCAGATCAAACCCCTGCTCCGGTTCAGGCCCTGTTGCAGTGGATGCACAGAAACAGCTCTCCGAGGCACGGCTACAGCTGACTGTAATCAAGAGCAGGTTGGAGCGTCGGTGTCGATACCACGGATCTTCTGCACCACTGCGCAGAAAATGGCGATCCATCAATTCGGTGGCGGCAAGATCACAGGCTCGTACCCCAAACAGTGCGATCGGTTTTGAGGCTGCCTCAATAGCACTGAATTGAACATTACCATCGCCACTCTTCTTGGCCTGCCACAGAGGCTCCTCCGGTGGAAACAGGGCCGACTTGATCCCCTGCAGACCACTACTCCAACTGAATCGTTGCGGTGTATGACTGGCGTGGAGACGATAGTGGCCTGGCCGCTGCTCATCCATGACCCCTTGCGGCAGCGTAGTGACTGTTGTTGTCTCGCGATAGAGCACCGCGCCATCTGCAACCATTGGCGCAATCACGGAGTAACCAGACGCCTTAAGTTGATCAAACAGCGCTTCAAGCTGCGCCGCAGGCAGAAACTGTATTGTTGAAGAACCACCCACGCCCTGTTTCATACATCGATCTTATCGTACCCATCACTATTTTCAAGGAGAGTAAGAGCAACGAGAAACTCTACTAAAAAATCGTCTTCATGAAGGCAGTTCCGAAATTCGTACATTTGCTGTGCCAGCATAGCGCTACCCCGTCGCTGTTTTGAGCATTCTAGGGAAACATCCGGTAAGAGCAAAGGTTTAGCTTAAATGACGGTGAACTTCTCCGTCGTCTCGTTGTAACGAACCGCGACATACCAGAGAGTGAGAAGGAGCCCCGTCACCGCATAGGCCGCCGACCAACCACCGAGTAGGTCTGGCAAAAAGGCCTGCTGCCCGACCTTGGTTACTTCAATAAGATCGAGATTCATTTCGGCGGTCATCAGGTCCCATTTTTTGACCACGGTGCCAAAAGTCGCACCGCTCCAGGCAAAGAAGAAGACAACGACCCAGAGTTTGAGGTGCCCTTCGCCCATGCGCCACAGGGACCCGGAAGCGCAGCCGCCCGCCAGAATCATACCGATGCCGAAAATTACCCCACCTAGCCCAGAACCGAGCCAGAAGGTTGCCGGGATGGCGAGATAGGGGTCGAGTTGGCCGCGCTGGAACAGGATGGAGGCCAGCAGGGCGCCTACTGCGATAGCCAGGATAGTCGCTTTGGTCATCGCCCCTTCGCCGGTCATCAGAGGCTCGCGGATGGCACGGGAAAAGCAGAACCGCGAGCGGTGGAGAATGAACCCGAGGGCGAAGCCGCAGAGGATGACGATGCCGCGCTGGACCAGCATCTTTTCGCCAGATAGATACCAGGAGGACGCCCAGGCGATGATCAGCAGGAACACCAAAACGCCGACGAACGGATAAATCCGGGTTAGCGACCGGGACGCCCCGCGGGGCATGGGGGCATCATTTCCCCAGGTTATCGCCTCGAGCGACCAGAGCAGGATTTTCAGGCCGATAAAGGCGCCGATCAACAGTCCTGCCCCCATGGTCCAACCGGCGGGTGAGGAGAAGATCAACGGCGTAAAGAAACCGCCAACCGTGCAACCCCCGGCCAGGGTGGCACCGATGCCCATGAGAATGCCACCGACAGCGCCGCGAAAATACTCGGCCTTGGGTGCCCGGTTGATGCGAAACTGGCGGGACAGCAGGGCGGCGGTGAAGGCACCAAGCACCAGGGTGATATCGAGCAGGGAGATACGATGCATCAGCGGGTCTTCGAGCTTGGGCGAAGCATTGAGCAGGGCATTCAGCCCAACCAGCTCATTGAACCAGTTGCCCCACAGGTGTAACCCACCGTAAACACTCCAGAAGAGACCACTGGTCATCAGGGCAACTACCACTGCGATCAAAGCCAAGGCCCCGAAATAGGGAGACCATTCCTCAACAAAGGCCTTGTTGAGGTCGTCTCGCAATCCGCTAATCCAGCTGTCCTGCATACCCTAAACTCCTACTGGCACCGCGACGGGGTGTCCGAATCCTTAGCTCCATGGAGATAGAATTCGACCACGTGCCCGGTCATCACATCGTCGGGTATCGGCAGAAACTTGGCGGCCGCCTTGTTGGTGTCCTTAATGCTGCCCCGGTAGGCTTGGCTGGCATAATATTTGGCCGAGCCGTTGGTTTTTCCCGTCTTGTCATGGGCGTCAGCCTTGAAGTAGGCCTTCCATTCGGCCTGGGTGCGATCGACCGGCGACACCACCTTCCCGTCATCGACTCGATGGCAGGCATTACAGACTAAACGATTGTAGACCCGTCCAATTTTCCAGTTGGCGCCGGCGGCCCAGGCATCGGCTGCTATTAGCAGCGCCAGGCCAGCTAGCGAAAAGTCAAAAAAGAAGCTCTTGGGTTTCATTGCGTTCTTCATTCCTCCCTTTAGAGTGGATTTGGCAAGGGCGGCGAAAATATTCAGCCGCTCCGCCGATTAGCCTCTATTGGACTGTTTTGAGCGTGTAAGTGCCACCATCGGCGTACTCGATTTCCGCATCCAGGTAGTAGACCTGCGTGATGTCTTCGCGGAGCAACTTGACGATGTCGTAGGCCTCGCCACTACGCGCCCCCGTGGCACAGATGAAGATAATCGGCTTGTTGGTCGGCAATGTACCGAGTTTGCCTTCCAGTTCCTCCACCGGGATGTTGACTGCCGTCGGGAAATGGGTTTTGCCGTATTCACCGGCATCGCGGACATCTACCAGAAAGACACTTTCAGGCGCCTTTGCGATAATCTCCTTAAACGATGCGAAGGTAATGGTGCCGCCTTCGGGGCCAACCACCAGATTGGCGATCATCGGCTTGGCCGCGCTACCTTTCGTGCCACCGTCAACCTTAGCACCAGGACCGAAGGCCATCTTCCAGGCCGGATAGCCCGCCTGGAACAGCTTGACGTCCGTGTAACCGAGCGCCTTAGCCTTACTCGCCGACTTGACGCTCAACGGGCACTTGAAGCCGCCGCAATAGAACACCAGAGGGGACTTCTTGTCGGCGGGCAACCGATTGGCCATCTTGTCGAAGAAGGTGTTAGGGATATTGATCGCCCCGGGCACGTGGCCCTTGTTGTACTTCTTCTTGGTAGGACGGGCGTCAATCAGGGTGATCTTCTGCTTCTCCATGGCCTTTTTAACCCAAGGTGCCGCCACCGAGATGAAATTGCCGTGGCTTTTCCATTCGGGATACCCGGCAGCAAATACCGCAATGTCCGTATAGCCGAGCTTCTCGGCTTTGAACGCCGACTTATGGCTGAGCGGGCATTTGTAGCCGCCGCAGTAGAACACCAGCTTTGTTTTCTTGTCCTTAGGCAGCTTGCCGACCATCTTGTTGAAGAAGGTGTTGGGGATACTGATCGCGCCGGGGATATGGCCCTTGTTATATTTTTTGCGGGCCGGACGGGCATCGATGATCGCCACGTCCTTGCGCACCGGGATGACGGCCAGCTCCTTGAATGCCTTGTAGTCGACGATACTCGGATACTGCTTGAACGCTTTATCGGTCAGCTGAGCTTGGACGCCGCCCAAGGGCAGGGCGACAAGACCAAACAGCAATACCAGCAATCCTAAAGTCCGTTGAATTCTTATCATTCTCTTCACTTCTTTATCGTCGGCGGAAGTATTTTTCGACTCAGCAGTAGAGCACCGACACCCACAACAGCTAACAACAGTAGTAAATGGTCTGCACTACTCAAAAGGTGGATGACACCATCCAACACCCCCCCTACGTGGTCTAAACCCGGATGTGCCTCCACGACAGCAGTCGGGGACAATAGTGCAATCAAGCTAAATATTTTATAAATCCTGTTCATTTTTCTACACCTTTATCTTTATTACTAACCGGTAACCTGAATTTGAACCAGCTCATCCCCATCCGGATCGGTCACATGGACCGCGCAGGCAATACAGGGGTCGAAACTATGGATGGTACGCAAGATCTCCAACGGCTGCTTGGGATCGTGCATGGTGTGACGATCTTCCAGTGCCGCCTCATAAGGCCCCGGCTGATTCTTGTCATCCCTTGGCCCGGCATTCCAAGTGCTGGGCACGACCGCCTGATAGTTATCAATCTTCTGATCCTTGATCACAATCCAGTGGGCCAGTGCACCGCGTGGTGCCTCAGTAAAGCCAACACCGCGTGCCTCACTGGGCCAGTCGGCTGGATCCCACAGCTTCTGATTATGGGTAGCAAGATCGCCCGCCTTGATATTGGCCACCAGAGAACCGTACCAATCCATCATATTGTCGGCAAAGATCTTGGTCTCCAGTGTACGCGCTGCGGTACGCCCTAGGGTGGAGAACATCGCCTCCAGCGGTGCATCCAGTGTCTTCAGGGCATAATTAGCCAGCTCTACCGTCTGCTCATGTCCCTTGGCATACATCACCAATACACGTGCCAGCGGGCCTACCTCCATCACATTACCTTTCCAACGGGGTGATTTTAACCAGGAGTAGGACTTCTCTACATCAAGATGCTCATAGGGTGGTTTGGGTCCACTGTAGTTGAGATTGGTCTCACCGTCATAGGGGTGTAGCCCCTCATTCTTGCCGCCACTATAGTCATACCAGGAGTGGGCCACATACTCACGAATCTGGCTGGAGTCATTCAAGTCAAAGTCATGGATGGTGGAGAGATCTCGATTCATAATTATGCCCGGTGGAACCAGAAAGCTATCGACATCATTATTTCCCTTGGCGGGGAAGTCACCCATCACCATGAAGTTGCCAACCCCCTCACCTCTGGCAAACCAGTCTTTATAGAAGCCGGCTACAGCCAGGGTATCGGGTACATAGACCTGATCCACAAAGGTCTGCATTTTCTCAATTACACCCTTGATGGTCATCAGGCCATCCATATTGAGAGCGGTATTACCGGTATCTTCCGTACTGATCGCAACTGGCGCCCCCCCCACCAGGAAGTTGGGGTGTGGATTTTTACCACCCAGAATGGCGTGAATCTTCACTACATCACGCTGCCACTCCAGTGCCTCCAGATAGTGGGCCACGGCCATCAGGTTGGCTTCTGCCGGTAGTTTATAGGCGGGATGTCCCCAGTAGGCATTGGAGAAGATCCCCAACTGCCCACTCTCTACAAAGCTCTTCACCCGTTTCTGAATATCGGCAAAATATCCAGGAGAGGATTTTGGCCAGCTACTGAGTGACTGTGCCAGCTCCGAGGTCGCTTTGGGATCTGCACTCAGTGCCGAGACCACATCAACCCAGTCCAGTGCATGCAGGTGATAGAAGTGCATCACATGGTCATGCACATACTGGGCTCCGATCATCAGATTTCGGATCAGTTGCGCATTGGCTGGAATCTCCCAGTTGAGTGCATCCTCGACGGCACGCACAGAGGCGATACCATGCACCAGTGTGCAGACACCACATATACGCTGGGTAAAGGCCCAGGCATCTCGCGGATCTCGCCCTTTCAGGATATTCTCAATGCCGCGCACCATCGTTCCTGACGAGTAGGCTGCACCGATTTTGTCGCCATCCATCTGCGCCTCTATACGCAGGTGGCCCTCGATTCGTGTAATTGGATCTACAACAATGCGTTCGCTCATGGGGAACTCCTCATGGATTGTTAACGTTCTCTAAATAATCATTCAATAGTTGATACTGTGCCTCTGTCTCCAGGTCATGAGTATCTTCATCCGATTCCGAGGCGAGACAGGTACGTGCCATCCGACACTGCATCGCCGCTTTCCAGGCTGGGTTCTTTCCAGCAGTACGTACCTGTGGTTCAACAATTGCCTCTGCACCACGCGCCACAAAATACCCCGCCTGGTCATTCCAGTCTCCTTCAGTACCACAACGGGTATGCGCCTCCAGGCTGACACGTTTCGCCGTTTTAAAGGCGCTCTCTAAGTCTCCCTCGCTAGTCGCCGCCTCAACCACCTTTTGCAGACGCCCATCCTCACTCAGGGAGAGTACATTGGTTACAAAACGGGCACCGATAAGGCGCTGCTGTTGCAGACTCAGAGCTTCCAAAGCTTGACGGAATTCCATGTCATTACTGATGGCACTCATGATGCTGGCTCCTCTTCCACCAGATGTTCTGCAACCATCTCTGTTAAGCCAATTACAGGCAGATCCATACCGTTATGTTCCAACCCCTCCTCCAGGGTCAAACGGCAGTTGGCGCAAGCTGTAACCAGTGTATCCACCTTCAATACATCCAGTTGCGATTTTTTACGGTTGAATGCAGCAAACTTGAGCTCTTCAGCACGTTCATTAGCACTGACACCACCACCTCCACTACAGCACCAATTCATTGCACCTGTATCGTTCATCTCAACAAAGTTGCTTGCAACCTGATTCAGCAGACGACGTGGCTCTTCAACAATTCCCCCTTTGCGAGCGATCTGGCAGGGATCATGGTAGGTTAAACGGGCCTCTTCCATCCCTTCGGTACGGATCAGCCCATCCTTGGTAAACTCATCCAGCACCTCAAGAATATGTTTCACCTCAAATTTGTAGGGTCGGCCAATCAGGTTAGGCCCTTCCCAGCGCACTGCAGTATAGGCATGCCCACATTCTGGGCTGATCACTGTTTTGACACCCAACTCTTCGGCTGCATCAACAATACGTGACACAATCACCTTGGCCAGATCGGAGACACCAATCTGGATACCACTGTTGGTTGCCTCAAATGCTGTGGAAGCGATGGTCCAGGTTTTACCAGCCTGTTTCATAATGCGGGCAATGGCCTCCAGATATTCTGGAAAATTCATAATCTCCATTGAAGAGAGCAGCACCATATATTCCGCACCCTGCTGATCCAGCGTCACTTTAAGTCCAGTATCCTCTTCCAGATGGCGAAGCTGCGCCTTCACTGCTGGCAATTTAACCCCCATGGGACTACCAATCTCCACCGCGCGTTGGGTGGCACTAATCAGATCCGGTGGCGCATAACCGGCCGCAGCAAACCCTTCACGGATTTTGCGCACCATGCCGGAAATATCATTACCCACCGGACAGACCACCGAACAGCGTCCACAAAGAGAACAGCCATCATAAACCAGTGTCTCCCACTGTTTGAAGGTGGTTTCGTCAACTGGTTTAGAGAGACCCAGTGCGGATTTCAATTTCCCCAGCACGGTGTACTCCTGCTCCCAGATGCGGCGCATGGGTTCCACTTTGTTAATGGGAGTCTGTTTAGGGTCTTCCGTCTCCGTGTAGAAGAGACACGCCTCGGCACAGAGTCCACAATGGACACAAGAGCTAAAGAAGCTGGCAACCGGCGCATCAATCTGCGCCTTGATAAACTGAATCCCTTTTTGAATCGATGGCTTGCTCATGATGCCACTCCTCGGCGTCCTGCGAGATAGCCTTGGTACCAACGCGCTAGTACAAAGCTGAACATATGGGTCAATTTGGTAAATGGTGCCAGCACCAACAGCAACTCTACACTCAGAATGTGATAAGCCAACATTTGCGTATAGTCGAGCATCAAGTGGTGATAGGCCATATAACCGGTAATCAGTGGCAGCAGTGTAAGCAGCCATGCAAGGTAGTCCCCTACGGTAGAGATATGCTGTAATACAGGGCTATAGAGTCGCATCAACAGTGCCGCAAACAGTGAAAGAATAGTGACTACCGTAACTGCGTCAACCACACTGGAGGAGAGCCCCGCCAAATCCAGCCCAAGCAGCTCAATATGGGGACGATAGAAAAGGATCACTACAAATAGACCGATATGGAGAACATAGCCATTCAGGATGCGTAGCGGCTCACGAGCGAACACTGTTTTGCGTGGCAGGGATCGGCTAAAGATGGTGCGTAATCCGCCACTAAACCCGCTATCACGTGCTACAGACAGGTCAGCCTTTCTTCCCAGACTGAGAATTTCAAACAGCCGCAATAGCATCCCAAACACAAAGATTGCCAACGCCATGTTGAAGGCGGGACCACGTGCCCAGATCAATAGTTCATTGACTTCCATGATCAGGACTCTTTCTTCAGATCTTCAACTGTCATGGTTTCACGCCCCTCCACTGCAGCGCTCTTTTTACTTCGGTTCAGTGCCGCAGCCGCTACACCCACACCGACACCAACGGCAGCTGCCTTGAGTACCGTTTCACCGACACGCCCTTGAGGAACCGAGAGTGCCTCATAGAAACTGCCCGCATCCCAGAAATTGGGCTCCGAACAGCCGAGACAGGGGTGACCAGACTCAATCGGGAAGCTGGTCCCCTCATTCCACTTCATGGTGGCGCAGGCGTTGTGGGTGGTTGGCCCTTTGCAACCCAGCTCATAGAGGCACCACCCTTTACGCGCCCCCTCATCATCAAAGGCTTTAGCAAACAGCCCCTGATCATAGAAGGTTCTGCGATAGCAGCGGTCATGAATACTGTCGCCATAGAAGGCCTTGGGTCGACCCAAATCATCCATCGCAGGTAGACGTCCAAAGGTGAGGAAGTGGGCAATTGCACTGGTCATCACCAGACCGATGGGTGGGCAGCCGGGGATATTCATCACCGGCTTATCTTTCACAATATCGGTCACTGCTACCGCTCCGGTAGGGTTCGGATTCGCCATTGGCAATCCACCATAGGCGGCACAGGTACCCACTGAGATCAGCGCGGCTGCCCCTGCAGCAACCTCTTCCAACATATTGAGATTAGTTCTACCTGCAATGGTTGAGTAGACGCCACCATCTTTAGTCGGGATCGATCCATCAACAATCAGCAGATACTTTCCATAGGCATTTTTCATTGCGACATCACGCGCCTCTTCGGCCTGGTGACCTGCTGCAACCTGTAAGGTATGGTGGTAGTCGAGTGAGATAAAATCAAAAATCAGATTTTCAATGGTTGGGGTATGTGAACGGGTGATCGATTCGGTACAGCCTGTACACTCTTGAAAAGAGAGCCAGATCACCGTTGGCCGTTTTGCTGCAGACAAGGCCTTAGCCATCACATCTGCTGAACCTGCTGGCAGTGCCAATGCGGCTGCCATAGAGCTACAGAACTTCAGAAAGCCACGCCGGCTTACGCCATGTTGTTCCAGGTGATCGGCAAAGGTCTCACTGATTTCGCTACTACTGCGTCTCTTCTGACTCATGACTGACTCCGTAAAAACATTCGTTAATGCTATAAAGCATACACCTCTATCACTCTATAGATATACCTCGTTATAGATATACCTCGAAATTAAATTTTGTCAACCATATTCACACATTTTTAATATGTAAATATACCAGTAAAACAGTCAGTTATTGTTTAGTTTCGACTTTAAACGCTCGAGCGCAGAGAGCACCTCTGAGTGCTGCGGTAGAACAATCGATGGAATATCAATCACTTCAATCTGCTTAACAAGCACTTGGGCCTGCTCATTTCGATGTGTCACATACCAGACACCTGAAAATGCCGTTTCGACCATCTGACTGCTACCCAACACATCCATCGAAATGGTCAGCTCTCCCCTACCCAGAGTCTCTTCAAGCAGTTGATTGTCAGCTGGAGAGAGAGGCAGGCTTTTGAGATCCAGAATGCCCGGCTCTCCCTGCTCAAGCCAACGTTCCAGCAGAGTTACAACCTCACTCAAAATAGAACGCACCATATCTGAACGGTCCTTCTCAACGAGCTTGACCGCAATCTGATCCAGACTACTCATCAGACCACTCCTTCAACAGTTTTTTCACCTGATCAGCTGCCTGCTCAACGCCAGCCTCTACCGCAGGTGTTAAGGTTTCAGACCAATCGACAAAATCCGGTTGCACCCCAACCAGTGCTCTTGGCACCGGCAGATCACTACTAAGCGCAGTGATAGAGAGCAAGTCCAGCAGACTCACCTCATGCACACTGCTCATTTTTCCTGTGCCTATAAAGTGGTCCATCGCCTCATTGACAAAACACTGCACCGCTCCACTCTCTTTCTGCAGATTGGCTGCATCTACTACAATTAACTGATCAGCCTCTGCAATGGGCCCTGCCAGAGTAAAACTCAAGGTTCCTCCATCCATCAGCTCCACATTAGGTGCCAATGCCTCTGTCGCAAGCCGTTCGATCACCCGCACACCCACCCCCTCATCACCCAACAGTGTATTGCCTAAACCTAAAACCAATATTTTTTTCATCATCTTTTCCATTTTCGTGGCGCATACCCACACAATACAGTAGATTAGATCCTGATTTAATCAACCGTTTTACTTTATATTCATTTCACCTACTATTCTCTACATCATGTGCTTCGGAATCCCCATGCAGATCAAAAGTATCGACCGTTTCATCGCCACTTGCGAAGCGAAAGGGTTTGAACGCGAGGTCAATCTGTTTATGCTGCAATACGAAGAGTTGGCTGTAGGGGACTATATTGTGAGCCATCTTGGACAGGCGATCCAGAAAGTGAGCGAGGAAGAGGCTCGTGTAGCCTGGGAGCTGTATGATGAGATGAGTCAGCCACATGCATGAGCTATCCGTCTGTCAATCGATCCTCTCCCAGGTTGAAACCATTGCTCAACAACATCAGGCCACTGCGGTTACACTGATTCAACTGAAAATCGGATCACTTTCCGGGGTTGAAACACCTCTGTTGATCAATGCCTGGACCATCGCCAGTGCCGACACCATTGCTGCAGAGGCTCGACTTGAAATTGAGGAGATGCCGATTACCATATACTGTCCGAGTTGTGACAGAGAGAGTAGCGCAAAGGCCAATCGCATGGTCTGTAGCCACTGCGGAGAGTGGAGAACACAGCTTGTGAGTGGCGATGAGATGCTGCTACAGAGTATAGAGCTAGACAAACCTACGGAGAGAGAGAATGTGTGACACGTGTGGATGCAATATCACCCCGGGCAATGAGCATCTGATTGTCAATGATGGCAAGCTCTCCAAAACCAGCAGTGGCGGTGAAGCGGTAGAAGTTCTACAGGGGGTGCTACATGAGAATGACCATCAGGCGATGCACAACCGCCAACATTTTGACCAGCATCAGCTGCTGGCGATCAACTTGATGTCTTCTCCCGGAAGCGGGAAAACTGCTCTGCTAGAGGCCACCATTGATGCATTGGGGGACGAGTTCAACATTGGTGTCATTGAAGGGGATCTGGAGACCGAAAATGATGCGGACCGTATCCGTAAAAAAGGGGTGCCCGCCTGTCAAATCTCGACGGGGAGCGCCTGCCATCTTGATGCGCACATGGTTCATGATGCACTCCACCAGCTCACACTGGAGGATCTCGACATCCTGTTTATCGAAAATGTGGGTAATCTGGTCTGTCCTGCCAGTTTTGACCTGGGACACCACCGTAATATCACTCTGCTCTCGGTGACCGAAGGGGATGATAAGCCCGCTAAATATCCGGTCATTTTCCGCGCTGCAGACCTGATGTTACTTACCAAAACCGACCTGCTCCCCTATCTGGAAGAGTTTAAGCCAGAACGGGCGGAACAGTACCTGCGAGAACTCTCCAACCCTGCTGAGATGATCTCTCTCTCCGCAAAGAGTGGCGAAGGGTTGGAGCGCTGGCTGAATTGGCTACGCCATACGCTGCAGCACTACCGTAGACATCTTGCTAGCGGAGCCACCTTAACGCCTGCACTGCAGCCGGACGGAGTGGCACTCCATCAGCACACCCATAGCCACGACCATACCCACAGCCACGATCACCACCACTCCTGAGATGAATCTGGAGGGACGCATTGCAATCACCTTATCCCCGACCGAGGATAATGCCCATCACGTCACCATTGACTCTACCCGGCCGGTACATGCTTGTCAGATGTTTCATGGAAAATCTATCGATGAAACACTCAAAGCACTTCCGTTGCTTTTCAGTATTTGTGGTACAGCCCAGGCGGCGGCGGCTGTACGAGCCTGTGAACAGGCGCTTGAACTGTCCCCTTCAACAGAGAGCGAAAAAATTCGGCAACAGTTGATTGCATTGGAAACCATCCGCGAACACCTCTGGAGAACCTTGCTGGGGTGGGGGGATTCACTTGGCGAGCCTCCATCCGAACAGACCATGGCAAGGGTGATGACACTACAACAGCAGATGCGACAGGCATTAACAGGGGACACTTCTCCCTTCCAACTCCAACCTCAACTCTCTCCATCTGATACTGTAGTGGTTTCTACCCTCCAGCAACAGCTTATCGAGATTGTAGAGCACTCATTACTGGGAGTTCCGATCGCACAGTGGGAATCCATAACCAGCCTCGATGATTTTTGGAGCTGGAGCCTACAGCAAGAAACCGTTGCAACCCGCTTTATCCAACAGCTTGAGCGTGCTGGCTGGAGCCATCTCGGAGAGTGTGATAGCTCACCATTACCCTCTCTGGAGGTTGACTTGATCCATCAACTGCTCGATCAAGCTGATTTTGTCGCCCAACCTCTATGGAAAGCTATCCCCAGAGAGACCACCCCATTCAGTCGTACCCAGAGCCCACTATTGGAAATCCTCTACACCCATTACGGAAATGGACTATTAACCCGATCTGTCGCTCGCCTTACAGAGCTACTTCAGCAACTAACACAGCTGCTCAATCCCGCTCCTCCCCCTTCCATAGCCACTTATCACTCCTCTGTAGGGGTCGGTCTCAGCACTGCAGCCCGGGGACAGTTACTGCATCGTGTTGCGGTCGAAAACAGCCAAGTTATCCGTTACCAGATCCTCGCACCAACCGAGTGGAATTTTCACCCACAAGGTGTGGTCTCGCAAGCATTGCGTCAACTAGAGCCAAACACTGCAACAGTAAAGCAGCAGGCTGCTCTGATCATCCATGCAATTGATCCCTGTGTTGGTTATGATTTAACCCTCAACCCGACTGAAACTGAACACTGATGTGCCTCGCTATCCCAACTCAAATTACCACCATCTCTGCTGATCAACAGAGCGCAACGGTCTCAATCGATGGTATCCATAAAGAGATCTCGCTGGCATTGGTAGAGGAGATTGCAGTGGGTGATTATGTTCTGTTACATGTCGGTTATGCCCTCAGCAAAGTGGATACCATCGAAGCCGAAAAGACACTGGCACTATTTGCTGAGATGGGGAATTTAGAAACCATAGAACCACTAAAATGAGATACATTGATGAGTTCCGCTCCGGGGAGCTGGCACAGAAACTTGCCAGTAAAATCCAGCGTGCTGCTGATTCAGGTCGCCACTATAACCTGATGGAGTTTTGTGGAGGTCATACCCACGCTATCTTCCGTTATGGTGTACCGGATTTGATGCCAGAAAATGTACATTTTGTCCATGGACCCGGTTGTCCTGTCTGTGTACTCCCAACGGCACGTATTGATCAAGCACTCTATCTGCTGGAACAGGAAGATGTGATTCTCTGTAGTTATGGTGATCTGTTGCGAGTACCTGCTAGCCATCAAAAAAGTCTGCTCAAAGCAAAAGCTCAAGGGGCCGATGTGCGTATGGTCTACTCGACACAAGATGCCCTGAAAATTGCAAGGGAAAATCCGGAGCGTGAAGTGGTCTTCTTTGCTATCGGTTTTGAGACCACGACCCCACCCACTGCTGTAGCCATTAAACAGGCCGCAATGGAAGGGTTAAAAAACTTCACTGTATTCTGTAACCATGTCCTCACTCCCGCAGCTATTCAAAACATTCTCGAGTCTCCTGAGGTTCGTGAGATTGGCACCGTCTCTATTGACGGTTTCTTTGGCCCCTCTCATGTCAGCGCAATTATCGGCAGTCGTCCCTATGAGTTCTTTGCTGAGGAGTTTCAACGTCCTGTTGTGATTGCCGGTTTTGAGCCACTCGATGTTATGCAGTCGACGCTGATGTTAATACAACAGCTCAATGAGGGACGTTACGAGGTAGAAAACGAGTACCATCGAGTAGTCAGTCGTGACGGAAATATGAAGGCACAAACACTGGTCGCCGAACTGTTTGAGTTGCGTCCTCTGTTTGAGTGGCGTGGCTTGGGGCAGGTCCCCTATAGTGCATTACGAATTAAACAGCCTTTTAATGAATTTGATACGGAACAGCGTTTCAACATCCCGGACATCGAATCCAAAGAGATCAAAGGGTGTGAATGCCCCGCTATTTTACGTGGCGCGAAACGTCCCAGCGATTGCAAACTGTTTGGTACTGTCTGTACTCCAGAAAACCCGATGGGGTCCTGTATGGTCTCTTCTGAAGGGGCCTGCGCCGCCTACTGGAGCTATGGTCGGTTCCGCAACATCTCCCCGGAAACCGCTTCAGAGTGATCTCTCACGACGAGCGCTCGCCTCATCAGCATCCGCTTTAGCCACCAGAGGAAGAGTCACTACCATTTTCATCCCTTGGTGGAATCAGTTTCATTTTTGACAACATAGTACACTTCAACCATAAAGACCTTACTGAGACAACTACATCAATATATGACAATCAACATGACTTCTCATCCCAAACATTACGGCTATAAACTCGACCTGAAAAATGGCTACGTTGATATGACCCACGGTAGTGGTGGTCGGGCCATGGCCCAACTGATTGATGAGCTTTTTGTCCACCACTTTGACAATGAGCTGCTACGACAGGCAAATGATCAGGCTACTTTTCCGGTTCCAGTCGGTCGTATGTCGATCAGTACTGATGGGCATGTGATCTCTCCACTCTTTTTTCCCGGTGGTGATATTGGTTCACTCTCTATTCATGGCACACTCAATGATGTATCCATGTCGGGTGCCAAACCACTCTACCTGGCCGCCGGTTTTATTCTGGAAGAGGGATTTCCTCTCTCGGAGCTGGAACAGATTATTCAATCCATGGGGAAAGCCTCTGCCAAAGCAGGAGTTCCTGTGGTGACTGGAGACACCAAGGTGGTGGAACGAGGCAGTGGAGATGGGATCTTTATTACAACGACAGCAGTTGGCATTGTGCCTGAAGGGGTCAACATTGCAGGAGATCGCGCACAACCGGGCGACAAAATACTACTCAGTGGTACTTTAGGGGATCACGGGGTTGCTATCCTCTCCAGCCGGGAAAATCTTGAGTTTGAGACCACCATTGAATCAGACTCTGCCGCACTACATGGTCTGATTGCCAATCTGGTCGCTGCCGTACCTGACATCCACTGTCTACGTGACCCAACCCGTGGTGGTCTTGCAACCACACTAAATGAGTTGGCCAAACAGTCCGCTGTTGGTATGCGCATTATTGAAAAACAGTTACCGATTCAGCCCGCCGTCAACGCTGCCTGTGAACTACTGGGATTAGACCCGCTCTATGTAGCCAATGAGGGTAAATTGATCTGTATTGCTGCGGCTGAGCATGCCGACAAGCTGCTGACCACAATGCAACAGCACCCTAACGGAAAAGATGCAGCCATTATTGGAGAAGTCATTGAAGATAAGATGGGGTTTGTACAACTAGAGACCAGCTTTGGTGGGAACCGGGTGGTCGACTGGCTGGTTGGAGAGCAGTTGCCAAGAATATGTTAAGGAACCCCGGTTGAAAATTCTGCTTCTGGCGCACAGTTTTAACGGGTTGACACAACGACTCTTTGTCGACCTGCGTGAGGCGGGTTATCAGACCTCTGTTGAGCTGGATATTCACGATGAGATCACAGCTGAGGCGATTTCACTGTTCCAACCCGATCTGCTGATCGCACCATTTCTCAAGCGCAGAATCCCAGAGACCATCTGGAGACAACTCCCCTGTCTTATCCTCCACCCCGGCCCTCCGGGTGACCGTGGCCCTTCAGCACTGGATTGGGCACTACTCAAGCAGGAAAAATTATGGGGCGTCACTCTGCTTCAGGCCAATGCAACACTGGATGGTGGTGATATCTGGGGTTTCGAAACCTTTCCGATGCGTAACACAACCAAGGCGGCGCTCTACCACCAGGAGGTGACTGATGCGGCCTCAAAAGTAACCCTGCAAGCAATCCGACAATTTGAAACCGGCTCTATTTCACCTCAGCCCCAGACCGCTCTTCCAGAGGAACAACGCAGAAATGAACAACCGTTGATGAGTCAGCAAGCGCGCCGAATCGATTGGCAACAGGATAGCCAAGAGAGTGTTTTGCGCAAGATTAACAGTGCAGATGGCTCTCCCGGTCTGCTGGACTCCCTCTTTGGGCATCCACTCTACCTTTATGACGCACAACCGGAAGAGCAACTCAGTGGCTCTCCCGGTGAAATCATCGCCCGTTCTGGCCCGGCGCTCTGTCGCGCCACAGCAGATGGTAAAGGCGTGTGGATTGGCCACCTGAAAGACCAACAGAGCAGCCACCCTTTTAAGCTACCCGCCACTCAACTACTGGCTAATGAACTGAACAGCCACCCACCCCTCGAAGAGGTTCACTATTCATCCGCAATGCAGAGTGGATATCGGGAGATTGTCTATGAAGAGGAGAGTGGTGTCGGCCTGATCCACTTCAACTTTTATAATGGCGCTATGAGCACTGCCCGTTGTCAGCAACTACAGATAGCCCTGCAACAGGCCAAACGGCGCTCTACCCGCGCTATCCTGCTTCTGGGCGGCGAAAACTACTGGTCTAACGGAATGTGTCTCAACCAGATTGAAGCAGCCCAAAGCCCTGCAGATGCCTCCTGGGAGAACATCAACGCGATGGATGATCTAGCCCTGGAGATTCTCCAGAGTGATCACCACCTAATCATAAGTGCAGTACGGGGCAATGCCGCCGCTGGAGGGCTCTTTCTCGCTCGTGCAGCTGATCTCATCTGGGCCAGAAAAGGGGTTATCCTCAACCCCCACTACAAGGACATGGGAAACCTCTATGGTTCTGAATATTGGAGCTATCTACTTCCCAAACATGCCGGTGTAGAGCATGCCCAACAGATCTCTCAGGCTCGACTACCGATGGGAACTGAAGAGGCGTTCCGATTAGGACTTATTGATCAACAATTTGATACCCCACATGACTCTTTCTTAAACAGCTGTAAAAATGAGGTCAAGAAACTGATTAACCAACCCGATTTTGACCGGCAGATGAAACAGAGACGCCAACAACGTATTGAGGACGAACAGACAAAACCGCTCGCCCGTTATCGTGAGACTGAGCTAGAAAAGATGCGGCTGAACTTCTATGGTTTTGACCCCAGCTACCATATTGCACGCTACAACTTTGTTCATAAGATCGCGAAATCGAGAACACCTGCCACCATCGCGTTTCACCGTAGACCGCAGGGGGCCACTCGATCTTGAAACAGCCCCCCCCTATCAATATTGGTCGCTCTGTTTCTGTATCCGGTGTTGTGCAGGGGGTGGGCTTTCGTCCCACGGTCTGGAATTTAGCCAAACAAAACGGACTTACCGGCTCTGTCTGGAACCACGCTTCCGGGGTAACGATTGAGGTTTGGGGAAGAGAGCAGCAGATTGACCATTTTTTACATCAACTACAGCAAGAGCCGCCTCCTCTGGCTATTATTGAACAGATCACAACGACCCCGCTCTCTGGAATTCAACCGGACCTTTTTACCATTGTAGAGAGCCATGGAGGAGCGGTTACAACCCATATTACTGCCGATGCTGCGACCTGCCCTGACTGCACCAAAGATATCTTTGACCCAACCAATCGCCGCTACCGTTACCCTTTTACCAACTGCACCCACTGTGGTCCCCGTCTCTCGATCATTCAGGCAATCCCCTATGATCGTGTCAATACCTCAATGTCAAAATTCACTCTCTGTAAGGCCTGTCAGACTGAGTATGAAGACCCTGCAGATCGTCGCTTTCATGCACAACCCAACTGCTGTGCAGAGTGTGGCCCTCAACTCTGGTTAGAAGATCGATCAGGAATCACTCTCGACGGCGACCCAATTCTCTTGGCTGCAGAGAAAATCCGTGCAGGAGAGGTTGTGGCAATCAAAGGGTTGGGTGGTTTTCATCTGGCCTGTGATGCCACCAGTGAACAGGCGGTTGCACTGTTGCGGGCACGAAAAAAGAGGGTCAATAAAGCCTTTGCGGTGATGGCAAAACATTGCGGCGCGATTGAACGCTACGCAGAGATACCGGAATCCGCGCACAAGCTACTGGAGAGCCGTAGTGCCCCCATTGTCATTCTTGATCAACGAATGGATGAAGACTCTCTTGCATCTTCGCTCGCACCACTGCAGCAGACGGTCGGCTTTATGCTCCCCTACACACCACTCCACCACCTATTAATGGATCAGCTCGACCACCCGATTGTCCTTACCTCAGGAAACCAGAGTTCCGAACCACAATGTATCAGCAACCATTCAGCCCGGCGTCAGCTTGCCGGGATTGCCGACTTCTGGTTGATGCATGACCGGGAGATTATCAATCGAGTTGATGACTCTGTTGTTCTACTCTCGAACAGTAGCAGTGACAGCCGAACCCTCCGCTACGCAAGAGGGATGGCACCGGAATCGATACCGCTTCCGGCTGGTTTTGAAAACAGTCCACCACTGCTGGCAATGGGAGGAGCACTCAAAAACAGTTTTGCACTACTCCGCAATCAGGACATCATCCTCTCGCAATATATCGGAGATCTTGAAAATAGTGCAGCAATCAACGAATACCAACATACCGTCCAGCTCTACCAACAGTTATTCAGCCATTCTCCGCAAGCCATTGTGGTGGACCGCCACCCAGACTATAGCTCTTCCCAATTGGGACGCGCGTGGGCCAGCGAGCAACAACTTCCGCTGATTGAGGTACAGCATCATCATGCACATGTTGCCAGCTGTATGGTCGAAAACAGCATTCCTCTGGACCATCCCCCGATACTCGGAATCACACTGGATGGACTCGGTTATGGTGACTCTGGTGAAATCTGGGGAGGTGAGTTTCTGTTAGCGGGATTTCAGGACTACAGGCGCATCGCATCTTTTACCCAAGTGGCTCTGCCTGGAGGGGACCACGCCAACCGGGAACCGTGGCGAAACAGCCTGGCACACCTGCTCCATTTTTTTGACTGGGAGCAGCTCTCCAACGACTATTCCGGGTTAGAGCTGATCCACTATCTACAGCAGAAACCACTCAAGACCATTCGCCAGATGATCGATCAACAGATCAACTCCCCCTTAAGCTCATCTTGTGGCAGAGTGATCGACGCTGTCGCTGCAGCCATAGGACTAAACAGAGAAATAAATAATTTTGAAGCTGAATCCGCTATTTTACTTGAATCTGTTGCAAGCTCACAATTTGATACACAAATGGATTCTGCCTACCCTCACCAGCACTCTTTTCAAGGCGACCTGCTAACCATTGACTGGCAACCACTTTGGCAGGCTATTCTGGATGATCTGCGCAACCAGACCATGCCGGCCACCATTGCTGCCCGTTTTCACCACGGTTTGATCTCAGCACTTTGTGAAACCACCACTCAACTCGCCAGTAGCTACTCTTTCTCTACAGTGGCACTGGTCGGTGGTGTTTTCCAGAACAGGTTGCTGCTGGAGGGGTGTAAGCAGTCTTTAACTCAAAGAGGCTATACCGTACTTAGTCAATCCAAAATCCCGACCAATGATCAGGGAATCGCTATCGGACAAGCTGCCATTGCTGCTGCACAACAACTTTAAAAAATCAGTGCCGCAGATAATCGACCGTTATAGCAATCAATGTTAGATTTAATCACCAATCATTTAGCAACAAAAAAGTTCTACTCAAATCTTCCATACCAACCAAATATTGAGCCTTTTGAGTCTAAAAATATAGAGCCCCAATGTTTATTTTTGTTGTTTTAATTTTTCTTTAGGTTTATAACCTTTTCCAAGATATCAGGATGATTAAACTCACGTCCACCAATAGCTTTGTAAGCAATCATACCTCTTGGGTTTACTACATAAGTAGTAGGTAACCCAATAACATTCCATTGTTCCATTATTAAAGCATCTGTATCAAATAGAATAGGAAATGTTGGCGAAGGCTCTATGCTATTAATAAACGAAAATACCGTTTCAATATCTTCACCAATATTTACAGCTAAAACAACAATATCTTTATCTTTTGTTTCTAAATATAGTTTTTCTAGTGAGGTCATTTCTCGACGACAAGGTGGACACCATGTGGCCCAAAAATTAATAACAATGGTCTGACCCTTCATTGCCTTTATATCAGTCAACTCCTCATCCATATTTTGTAATTTTAAGGCAGTAGCTGATATTTGTGTTTTTACAGCCGTCAGATTATGCGTCAAAGGGGGTTCTTTTGCTTGACTATTACAAGTTATTGCGAACAATAATAAAATTATTGATTGATATAACTTAATGTGCCTCTTATTTAGCACAATGAACCTCTTTTAATTTTAGTTTATAAGGTATTCCTTTCATATCCCAATAAACCATTAGGTCAAACGTACTCCCAGCAGGCATATTTATAGACAGCATGCCTTGATTCCAGTCTCCATTGGGTTCATATTCTTGTTCCTCTGGAAACTGGGCAAGACGAAAAGCAATTAAGGCTGAAGGAGTTACTTTTTTTCCCTTAAACAAAGAGAGCCATTCAGAACTTTTTTTAATCGCCTGTTCATTTTCTTTATTTTTTACTTTCCAATAACTACGAATAAAGTGAATACGGCTTAATGCTTTGTCATTACGCATTATTGCAGTATAAACACATGTTTTTGTATAAGGTTTTATTTGATCCATGGTGAAACCACGACCAATATAAAAAGCATCAACTTGGTCAGGATGCAACTGCTTTAGTGAAACAGTAACACCATGCTGAGATTTTTCCCAAGTGTTGGGCCTATTAATATTTTCACTTTCTTCAGCCAAGCAAAAACCAAGAAAAAAGATGGCAAAAATTGATATTACTGATTTTACCTTATTCATGACATATGACCACTTATTACCACAAGAATTTACTGTTAACTGAACTTTTTAAGCTAACGGTATAGGTGAGTTGCGCGGGGGACATAACTGAAAATACACGAAGCCACGAAACTCCAACCCACCACACAGCTTAAAAGAACCAAAAGCCCCCCACGTCAACTCGACCCATTTGTTAACTATGTTTAGCGACTAATGCCAACCTAACTCGACAACCAAGCTTCTGCTTCCACTTTTTGGTCTCTATTAAAAGCCTTAATTTCTAGACCTGGGTACAAAGCCCCCTCAAATTCACTTACTTTCTTTAACCAAGTCTTATCAGTCAATACCGCTGCGCGGTCAAATTTTTTCATAAGCCCAAACATTTCAGGAAGACGAGAAAATTCAATTCCAATTGCACCAAATGACGGAAGATGAAAGTCGATAATTTCATATAGCATTTTGCCATTTTCAATGTTCTTCGACTTGCTGACAAGATCGTCTAATGCAATTTTCATATCTTCAGCATTCAACTTTCCACTCAGCTCGATATCTAAACGATTTATACCGTTTGGTATTACTTTAAACATAAACACTCCTATTAATGGGTAACTTTGATAACTAACGTTTGAAATAACGCGACGCGCTTTTTGCGGTCGCCGTTAATTGACTTGTTGTACGGAGCCGCTAACGCGGAGAAACAGCCACAACAGAAAGCCACCCCAT
>JACKQG010002240.1_pt1 | contig 25519 bp, 14 predicted proteins | sample 8237621 | NCBI WGS metagenome assembly JACKQG01 (sample SAMN15677084, study PRJNA649215) | marine metagenome | biome: marine; feature: Black Sea; material: saline water; isolation source: suspended particulate matter (SPM) from the Black Sea western gyre | collected 2013-06-09/2013-06-10 | depth... | reverse complement strand
CAGGCCTTCCCAGGAAGGATATTTCCAACTGCAGGTACCAATGTGTAAGTGTCCGGCCATGAGAGAAGATAGATAAATTTCTGCAAAATCGAATAGAAGACCAATAGAATGACTTTGAACAAACCACCCATTTACCTGCTTTATTTTTCGCTTACAGTTGTATTAAACTGAGGAAATTAACGCCAGTTAAAAATATCCTCAGAGAATTTGGCGTGAAGTGCAAAATACAGGTTGTGGTACTGGTAGTCCAGGAAGCTAAAATCAGCATCTGAATAGTTCTTTAAAATATACCCCACACCGAGTTGAATGTTTTTATAAACAAGATAATCGACCTCTGCAGCGAGACCGAATGCGCCTTCACTGGTTGGCGACATATAGATATAGCGTGCATCGAAAATACCACTCCATTCATTGGTGTATGCATACTCGGCCCTTGACTGGAAGAAATAGGTCTGGGTGCTGATACTTTCATCAAAAACAGCATCATCATCCAATACATAGCGGGTAGCAAATCTCGATGCTAATCCAATTTTCCTATCAATTTGCCAGTAGGAATGAACTGAGAATATGTAGCGATCCTGACGTATTGGAATGGCAATCTGACTGTTCCGATCTGAGACGTAAGCGATCTTGGCCAGGGCATTAATTTGATCAGAATCCTGCGGTCTATATGCCACACCAGCCTGATAGTTTTCACGGGTCTGAGAGCCCATATTGCCAACTTTGTATCTATTTTCCCAGTGATCTAATTTTGCGATGGCACCGAACCCAGCAAAAATGCGCATATCCCCACCCAGTGTAATTACACGTTGGAGACTATTGGCGTCGTCTCTAACCTCATACTTACCAATGGCTTTCCAGGGCATCTCAGGGAGATACTCGAACGATAAAGCCATGGCCTGGTGACTTGTTGTTGGAATTTCAAATGAATCTACAGTAGCTGTATTTTCCAGGGAGACATTCACAACCAGGTCCTCACGCAAGTACCATTTGTTTTTCAAACCCAACGTGGCCCTATTACGCTGATCTCCAGTAATTCCACCGATTTCATATTTACCTTCAATATCAGTGTTTTCACCCACACTGGATCTAAAACCCAGGACGCTCTGACGATTCACTCCAGTACCCTGGATAAAGCGGTATTTCCAATAAACCTCGAGTTGCTCCGTTATGGGATAAACCAGTCCAACACTTGAATTGGTAGGTTTGGTTCTATTGGTAAGCGTCAAATTTTGTTCATGCTCAAATACAGCCTTGATATGGTCCAGGAGCAGTACATCATATTGGCCCTTGAGAAGATTGGAATAGTCTTTAGTCAATAGACTGTCTGATGCATCATACTTTTCCCGGAGTGCATTTTCATAGCCCAATTTAAGCGTTGAATTTTCCCTCACTTGACGTGCGACATGCATGTTAAACACACGACTATCTATGGTATTGGCGGTACCCAGGGATCCGGTTTGATCATAATACTCTGATGTGATTTTACCGTATTTTTTGGAGTCATATTTTGCATTTAAACCATATTTGAATGATCCGCGCTCAGTTCCAGCCCCTACCTGTGAGGCATTCACAAAATCATCACCCACATTGCGGATGTAGCCTTTTACATTTAATCCCGGGTAGGCATTGTGCACCTGTATTTCTGTCTTGATTGCGGTCCCCACAGAGATGCTATCGACAAAATCATTGGGATTACGGGATTGACCTAATTCAGCAGAAACGGTAATCATATCGTTTACAGGTACCGTGGCATCCACACCATAAAGCATATAGTTTGCAGTGGCACGCTCTTCGGTGAGAAAGGTGGTACCCACATTGATTTTTCCGTCTGGGCCTAGTTTGCTCTTATGACGGAATCCACCGATCCAGGATCGGGTATTTGAACCTTGATATTCATAGGAAACCACAATAAAAATTGGATTCCCTGCTCCGTCAAGAGATGCGACGGGTTGTTTAAACATCAATGTTCCATCGACGTAGTTGATTTCATAATCAAAAAAGCGGGTGAGGTTTTTGGTTTCCAGTACAGTCTCTGGATGATATCTATCTTTGGTGACAATACGTATTTTTTCGGAGAAACGCGTCATGCTACCATGGTTAAGATAGTAGAAACCACTAATACCCTCACCCCTTATTTCTTCCTGCTCCATAGATCTATCAGTCGCAGTTGCAAAAACTTGAATCTCATGATTTTCATAGAGATAGGAACCCAGCAAACCATTGAAGGTTCGGTTATAGGCAGTAAATTCGTTATCTGTCATGCTGGTATTAAAATCACCGAGCAAGACAAAGGATTCATTCTGTTCAAGTTTAGCAAAAAGTTTTGACCTGGATTGTGCGTCGAATGTGATGGTACTTGCATCACCAAATAAGGGATATTGTTCCTGGGGATCAACATCTACAAAGAGTTGATCGAGATACCCTCTATCTGTATCCAGAGAGGCTGTCAGTCGGAGACCAGGTTTGATACTCCCTTTGCCATAAAAGGCGGTTCGTCCGCCTACCAGCACATTATCACCCAGTTGGGTGTTATTCCTGTTAATGATGCCAAAATGGGGCAAAGCGTTTGGATCCTGCCCTGCACCCAGGGTAGATATACTACCACTGACGGCACCAACCAGGAGAAAAGGTTCTTCTGGAATGGTATAGCTGACATTGAATTGCTGGCTATAGCCTCCGGCCTGAAAATCTAGGGTCGAACGTTCAGTGGGTTCGTCTCCAGCCTGGATGCTAAGCGAAACATAGCCTGCAACCGCTTGCACCTGGTGTCCCGTGCTATGCTCATCAAAATCTTTATCAATCAAGGTTCCTGATGAAAGTCTCAAGGTTACCACCTTCACATCGTGGAGCTGATAGCCCCATTCATCGGATAATTCAAATTTATAGTTACCAATGCTTCTTCCATCGGCAGGCAGGATGATATCTCCAGAAACATTTTTAATCTGTCCCAGAGGTCCCAGGACGTGAATCTTTTTCTCAACTGTGAAGGTTCGCTCTGAGGCACCTAATGCTTCCACGCGGAGTGTAACTGGTCCAGCAGGCACTCGAACACTTAGAAAATCCAACAAACCATCAATTCTTATAATCTCACTGGCCACTTCAACATCGTTTATAAATAATGTTGCAGGTGATCCTGCTTTTCCAGCCACAGTGACTGATATATTATTCAGTTTGCTCACGGCATTGTCTTTTGGCTCCAGCATGAGTATCTGAGCAAAAAGTGTGGTGGATAGGAGTAGACCAGCCAGTATTGAAAACAGTCTATTCATTGCCGGATTCCGATTCTTGTAAATTTACTCTCAATACTTTCTCAATATTGCTGGACAGTGGTTGTCCTCCTTTGAACAGCTGAACATTCATGAAGAGTTCTCTTAGGCCTACAACACCTTCAGGAGCATGTAGTTTGACCGGTGAGACCACTTCCAGGCCACCAGATTCAAGTGTCTGACCCCAAGTTTTAAAGGTACCTGCAACATCAACATACTCTAAATCAGCAGGAAGCGCTAGTGTAATAGAGATAGAATCGGCTGTAGCATAGGCTGGATAGCTCATGTTCAGCAGAAGGGTTGATGACTGGTTAGCTGGAATGCCTAAGGCAGAATCAGGTGACATACTTTCAAAGGCGTCCACAGGAATAACAATTTTTTGTTTCAATGATTCTTTTATCACATCAAGTTCCAGTAAGGCAGCTTCACCCACTTCAGCATTCACCAGTACTTCGACTCGACGGTTGGTTGCGCGACCAACCCAGGTTTCATTGTCGCCAACAGGATAGTGAGGACCCAAGCCGTGAGTATGAATATTCTCAGGATTCAGGTTGTAATTTTCAAGGAGGAAATTCTTGACACTGATGGCTCTCCAATCAGACAGCAGCATGTTGAATTCCATGCTACCACGATTGTCTGTAAAACCTTCAATGACGATTTCGATATCTGGTTGCCATGAGAGGAAGTCACCCAGTTTGCGAAGGCTTGGCTCGGCCGAAGGTTTAAGATCTGCAGATCCAACATCAAACTGTGTCCCCTCAAGGATCATGTTAAAGGACAGGGTTTCAACCAGGGTTGAGATGCGAGTTTCCAATGTATCGGTCTGAATCAGGTTTCCGTCTTCATCCATGAGTTCAAGGTGAGCGGCAACTATACCAGTATTCTGAACTAATTCATAATCATCTGGTTTCATAGCTGCATCAAATTTTGTGTGTTTCTCAGCATCCCAGTCACCAAAGCTCCAGATATCTCGTGATTCACCACTGACAATGGGTTCCAGCTTGGTTGAATCAAGGATGGCGGTACCAGGCTTATAGATAAAACCTGGAGGTAATTCTTGGTGAAAACGTACGCTGCGAACAGGTATTTCGCCTGTGTAATTAATGTCATACATGAACTCGAGTTGGTTGAATTCAGAATCGTCTTCAGCTGCATTGTAGAACACCATTTCTACACGACGGTTGAGTGATCGCCCTTCTGGAGTACCACCGTCAGCGATTGGCTCTGAGGCGCCCATACCAACGGCAGAAATGCGAGATTCGCTGATGCCCATTGTTTGTATCAGATAGGTTCTGATGGCCATTGCTCTGGATTCAGAAAGTTCTTGATTATCTCTAAAACCACTTCCAGGCGCTACTGGGAGATGATCTGTATGACCCTTGATATCGAGATTGATCTGGGTCTGCCATTTCATCAAATCGCCAACATTTCTCAGTTCATTAAAAATTTCACTCTGCAGAGTTGCGGAACCAGAAACAAAACCGATTCTGATCAGGAGGCTCCAAGGTTTGTATACGAGGAGTCTAAATTCTTCAGTGAGCATCTCTGTTTTCATTTCCAGAGTTGACTCTTTGCTGAGGACACTGAAAAGTTCAAGTTTTTCTAGTGGAATGTTGATGTTTATGCTATCGCCTGAGTACAGCGTCACGTTCCACAAATTTGCCGGTAGTCCCAGAGAATCAACGGTAGAATCAACTGAGAAGAGTCTCCCATAAGAAGGCAAGCTGCTCTCGTCAATGCGCAGGGTCAGGTCACCCAGACTTGCTTTATTGAAAGTAAATCTACCAAGACTATCGGTCATGGTGGCTTTTTCATCATTCAAGACCATAACCAGGTCAGATTGAACTTCTTCATCTGGATCCATAATACCATTACGGTTCATGTCGTAGAAGGCAGTACCGGTTATTTTGCCAGGTACTGAAACTTGGCGTAGAGCAAAATTCGATTTGGCAATACTTGCTGCAGCGACTCTTACCATCTTGCTCTGAGTATCACCTAAATAATCTGGAGAATCGAGAATGATCTCGCTCAAGTCTGGGAGAGTACGTTCGTTAACCCGGATAACATGCATACCAGCTTCCACATCAGGAACACTGTATTTTCCATATTCATCTGTGAGGATCCTGGCACCATTTTCCATAATGAGCTCAATATCTTTCACAGTCTCTTCGTTCTCATCATGGATTCCGTTGGCATTGCTGTCATAGTAGACCTTACCGATGATGAGACCACGGTCACTAAACAGACCTGGCTTCACGACTACATCGGCAGTGGCGAGATTGGAAATCACAGGAAAACCTAAGAGGGTGTGTGCTCTGGCCATGACTTCATTGGTGTTGGTTCCCTCGCGGCTATTCATACCAGCAATAATGCGGTACTTCATCGTGAAGGATTCACCTGGTTGTAGGGTATCACCGATTGTCCAGGTCATTGCCAGACGTTTACCGACTGCTTCCTGAACATTTGGATCGGCTATTTTTGAGCCATCCAAATATGAGGTATTCTTACGGAATTTAAAGCCATATGGCAGCACATCTTCAACCACAAAATCATGGACAATGTCATCAGTACTGGTGTTGGAAATATTCACAGTATAAGTAACGACATCGCCAATTTCTATGACTCGACGATTGCTCTGCTTGGTAACCTTGAGGAAGGGGAAGATGATCTTGGTTTTCGCTTGCGAATTTGTATTTCTATTGCTCCATGTGCTATCGATGGTACTTGCAATCAGTGCCCTATTCTCAATCCATCCGAGACCAGCATCTATAGTGATCTTAGCCTCGAAATCAATATGGAGTGAGTCACCAAGTTGAATTCCACTTCTTGTGAAGTTCATTTCATTGGTGATGGGGTCCAGACCGATGTAATTCGTGTTCGCATCAGTAACAACTGTATTCGCGATTAGCTCCAGCCCATTGGGGAGGTAATCGGTTATAAATACTGAATCAATAAACGTAATATCCTGTGTACCAAAATTCAGGCTATAGTGGAGGGTGTCTCCAACTGCGGCCTCAATCTGGTCTACCTTTTTCACCATGTAGAAGGGTGAACTTCTCAGGGTGACATTTGCATTCACAACATATAGTCCTGGAGTGGTTAAATTAACATCCAGCCCACCATCGCTATATGAACTGATTCCATTGTAGACAACTTCCAAGCTGTAGGTACCAGGTAGCAGGTTAGTAAAGAAGTATCTTCCAGTGGTATCAGTATAAGTTGAATCCGTCATATGATGATCTGAAGCTTTGCCCAGTGTACCAGTAGTATCAATCACTTCACCATTCACGATAATCAGAATACTGTCTTCAGGGATGGGTTCTCCAGTAAGCTCATCATAAATCCAACCGGAAACAGAATTGAGATTGGTGACCAATGAACCTTCACTTGGTGTATTAATCTCTATTTCCTGTACAGTCTCATAAGGAATACCATTATCGCCAATCAAAGTGTAGATAATCTGATACAGATCGTCTCTATAGATTGGGATGAGATAGTAGCCGTTGGCGTCCGTACTATCGTGCCCAGCATGGGCCCCGGTAGCAACGGTTCTCAATTCGACTCTTACATTTTCTTGGGGAATACCTTGATAATTGAAGATAATCCCATCAAAGGCACCGATAATAAAGGTGACTTGGGTTGTGTCATCAGCCCATTCGGTTGGTGCAAAAACGGCTCTGGCATAAGGAGTTGCTACAACAGATTCGAAGGTAACTGTATCAGCAACCAATGTACTATAAGCCACACCATCGATGGTTGATGTGATCTGAGCTGAGTCGGGAATAGTTCCAAAGTCAGTATAGAAGTTCACATTTACACCATCTGGAACAGGATTGCCCAGGAAGGAATAAACATGAGCTGACAGAGTTGATGTAGCAGCACCATTTCCAAGAATAGTTTTGGGCTGTGCATCTACAACGATACTGAGCGGAAGAATGTTGGTTGTAAGTGCTTCAGCTGGAATGGCATCTGTTTCATTTGAAACCAACCAGGCGCGATTTCCAACTTGTTCACCGTGACCCAACAGGTCTGATACAGTAGTTGTAATGTTAAAGTGTTCAGCTTGCTCAACGTTCAGCGGTCCGATATACCAGGAAAGTGAATGCGAGGCTTCATCATAGATGTAGGTCCCAGTTGCGCTCAGGAAGGTAACTCGAGAATCGAGTGTATCCAGAATGCTGACTCCACTAGCATGGTCGGTCCCCCAGTTGGCCACAGCAATTTGATAATTGACAGTATCGCCGGGGAAGACTTCCAGATCTGCAGTTTTTGTAAATACAAATTCAGGAGCAGCCACTACGATGGCTAACCAGGTAGCTGTAGCTTGTAAAACCCCATCTGCATAGATGTAGGCAGTGTTTGGTAATTCCATACCATTGGGTAGTGGGTAGACAACCCTTACATCAATGGTAAACTCGTTTGCAGGTTCACTTCTTCTTGAAAGACGACTTGATTCACTTGAAGAGGCACCGCTGAATTTTCCAGCTGTGCGTTCCCCTTGAACCGGTTCGAGATCACCAACATTCCAGGTCACGGAGTGACTGGTAGAATCATAGACACCACCATTGGAGGCACCCATGAATTCAACATCTGCTGGCAGTGAGTCTACAACGACAACGTTAACTGCAGTGGTATCACCCTGATTCTCAAAAGAGAGGTCATATTGGATAAATTCACCTGCTTCTATGAAAGAAGTATCACCTATGAGTACGATGTTCATAATAGGAGCACGTACAATAACCATGTGTATATCTATACTTTGCTCACCTTGATCACAGCTTAGCAAACCAGAAACAGGAATGACAGCTTTTCCAACGAAATCATCTGGAACCTTAGCTGTAATGTCTATGACACCATTATCACCAGGAGTCAGATCTTCTAGATTCCAGGTAATAATTCCAGTTTCAGGATCGTAAGTATGTTCTCGTGAAGCATTGAGATATTCCAGATCAGTTCCCAGTGTATCTCTTAGAATAACACTGGTGGCTGTTTCAGTTCCCAAATTGCGATAATCAAGTCTCAGGTGAAGGGTGTCGCCTGCTACTACCGTACTGGTTCCACTCATATCCAGAACTAAGCCTGGGGCAGAGCGTATTTCAGTAATAGATGTAGATTGGGATACACTTCCTTCAACACAAGATAGGTGTGCAGTGTTTTCGAGCGAAGTACCATCGACAACTGGATAGTCAACATAAGTGACCATAACAACTGAGTCAGTGGCACTCGAGGCAATCTCATTCACATTCCAGAGAATGCTATGAGACGCTTCATCATAAGTAAAATCACCAGAGGTAGAGCCAAAGGAAACATGTGCGGGTAGGGTATCAATCAAGGCTACATCATGAGCCATTGAGTTTCCAGTATTACTCATTATAAATGTGTAAACCAGTGAATCCCCTGCCTGGACAGTTGCAGATGATCGTTTCTCTAATGTCAATTCTGGGAAAGCAGCCAGTGACACAATATGGTCACCCCAGCTGGTTCCAGCATTGGCTGTAGAGATCCAAGCTCTGTTTGTGATTTCAGGTCTGGCTTCCAGAAGGGAGCCGACAGTTGTAACGACATTCAGGGTTATAACATTCCCAGCAATCAAAGTACCAAAAGACGGCCAGACAACTACGCCGTTTTCAATTGAGCCACCATGAGATGCAGATACAAATTCCAGAGGTTCTGGAAGTGTATCATGCACTGAGATGGCGTGCACAGGATCCGGTGAAGTATTATCGATAGTAATCGTAAACTCAACGGTATCACCAAAAGCATATTCCTCATCAGCAGCCCATTTACTAATGGTCTGAATCCAGGGATTTGCAAATGAATGAACTGAAGCTTCTTTAGAAACTCCCTGTGCATTCTCAACTGATGCATGGTTGGTTAGGTCTGTATTGGCTGGCATAGTCGCATCAACAATAACGTCGAGGGAGACCTTTACAGAGTCTCCCGACATCATTTCACCAACATTCCAGGACACTGTACTATCCACAATTACACCCGAATGGGATGCACTTAGGAATGATACATGCTCTGGTAATACATCATTGATGATGGTTTCAGTTGATGGGATATTGCCAGTATTGTATACATTAATGCTATAGTGAACTGTATCTCCAATAGCAGATACTTCGTCAGCTACCATTTTTGTAATCAATAGATCTGAATGTGCACCGATGTTTACATCAGCTGATTCACTAGCTAGAAGAAAACCATCAGAAACGGCCAACCAGGCTGTATTCGATATTACCTCATCGGCCAACAGGTTTTCATCTACCAGAACTTCAAGTTCGAATACCAGTGTTTGGCCTCCAGCGATGCTGGCGACATTCCAAACTGCTACTTGATTTGATACACTGGCTTCAGGGGTGCTTGATGTGATATCAAGACCAGAGCTCAGCGTGTCTGTGATGGTAAACGGTGCAGGGGGAATATTTCCCGTATTTGTAACAGTGATTGTATAGGTCAAACTCTCGCCTGGTGCAACAACAGCTGCACTAGCGGTTTTGGAGATTGCCAGTTGATACCCTTCAGATACGATCGTTACGATCTCATTTGAAGAGCCCACAAATGTTGTTCCGCTACCATCCTGATGGGATGATTGGGCAACATTTATGATCTCGGTACCAACTGGAACCTGACCAAAAACCACGGCTCCCATGAGGGAGATTAAGGCGAGAAATCGTCTCATCATCCGCTCACGGGATTCGTGTGGAGGGTTTTGAACCTAATAATCACTACTAACCTTCAATAACCTTAGTCTATGGTTACCTTGAAAGTCAGGGTGTGGCTGTCATTTGCACCACCAGATGCATCAATAGCATCAAAGTCGAACAGAACAGAACTTGCTTCCTTGGAAGCATTATCTACAGTCTCTATGCCGTCGACGATATCATCATCATCATCAGCAACTGCATCTACGGTCATACTTTCTGCGACATATGTTGTGTTGGCAGGAATGGCATCTGACACAGCAACAGTTGTTGCCACACCAGTACCACTATTGGCAACGATGATGGTATAAGTCAGCTCAGTACCTGGAGGCTGGGCACCTGTGGGTGAAACACTCTTAACCAGTGTAAGGATAGGAGCAGTACAGGTTGCTGAAGCAGATCCAGTTGAGGATGTAGTTGTCGCAGCACCAACTGAGGTTGCAGCGATGAGGATACTCGGATCAGTTGCACCGTCAGCGGTTCCAATTGGGATAGTACCAATTGCTATATAGTAAACAGTTTCATTCGAATTAAGTGTTCCTGTTACCGTGATAGCACCAGCTGTTTTTTCAGCAGCTGAGAGGACACCATCGTTATTGGCGTCTAGATAAAATACCCATGTCACATAACCTGATGTATCAGAGAGTGTGAAAGTATCATCACCGTTACCATCGTTGGTTACGGTAAAGTCAAAAATCAAGGTATCTCCAGGATCGCCAGTGAAGCTATAGTTACCACCACCATCAGTTAGGGTAACACCAAAGGTCTGATCAACTTCAACACCACCGGGTGGGAAGCTTGTACCTTCACCAGGCTCTACACCTGGGTAGGGATCTCCACCTACGTTTTCATAGGTGAACTCTGGATTGTTAGCAGGAAAATCTATGGGCAGTCCTGCAGCCAGTGGATTATCCACAACAGCATTAAAACTGATACAGACTCCATCATCAACACCAGTTGTAAAACCAAGATTTGACAAATTCATCGTCAATGTGCGCGATGGGATGTCATATTGGTAGGAACCAGTCCCATTTGTGTTCACAGTTACCGGGCTACCACCATCGATACGAACTGATGTGGTGTCCAGGGTTGTGTTGCTAGGCATCACAGTTGTGTACACTGGATTGTAGGCAATAGAAGTACCTTCATTGGTGAAACAGGATTCGTAAGTAATCGCCTCACCTGGAGCAGGATCGGGATTGCCAGTAATCTCAGTTACACCGGTTACTGCTGCAGCCTGGACAGTTGTGGTCAGAGTGACTGAATCAGTCGAATCTGTTCCAAAGGTGGTCGTGGCTGTCAAAGTGACAACATGTGATTCACCTGGATCAGCACCACCAGCTGTGACATCTACAACCTTAATCAAAAGTTCGTAGAATCCAGAGAGCACTACTGAATCAGTGAGCGTGATTTCAGTGTTACCTTCGGTGTTGTTGATAGTTCCACTACCATCAGCATCGTGATAAACGAAGAAATCAAAGTCACCAGTAGTTGCAGACTCTGTCGCTCCAATGGTGTAGGTGTCTTTACCATTACCAGTATTGGTCAGCGTCACAGCATACAGGGTTGAGTCCATAGCTGAGACAGCGTTGGCTAGATTTCCACCAAGACTCACACCAGCTACTTGACTCACTGTTGTTTGTACCACAGCTGAAGAGACTTCAGTCATGGGATTTCCGTTGGCATCATTGTAATTACCAAATGCCTGGTTCTCGATTACAGTACCGGCCGGTGTTATGGCAGCACTCGTTGTAGCAACAAGTCCCATCAGGACTATTGCGACGATTAAGAAGCGTGTAGGTTTCATTTTAAACCCTCCTTTTGTTAGCTTCTGTTTGTGTTTCATATCTTTGGATTCCATACTGGAATCGTTGTATAAAAAAGTTTTGTTATTCATTTGTTCACCACCACGAGGAATTCCATGGATGACACATCACCAGGATCAAGATTTTTTGATATGTTCCACTTGATATGGGTGATCATTTCTGGTGTTGCATCTCGCTTAACCAGAATGCCCTTTGAATTTCTCACTGTATAAAATGGAGGCCATGCCATGTAGGTGTTGCCCTGATTCATCGAGTAGGTGATCTCAGTATCTGCGCCTCTGGCAGTGTTCGGGACATATGTCACACCAGCAGGAATAGGATCAACAATCTCAGGATTCGTCATCAGGCCGTCACCAACATTTGAAGCGGTAAGGACATAACGAAGTGTGTCTCCAGGGCTGTAATTAACCAGGGAAGCATCCTTCATTTCAGCTGCAGTCAGGTTGACTTTTACATCGTCAATATGAATGTCCAGCTTTGGAGTGCCCTGGCCCATAACCACCGAAAGAGTCATAATAGCATATATTGCGTATTTTGTAATACTGCCTAACACATCTTTCATTTTTCTCTCCTTCAACTCGATTTGATTACCCACCAGATTGTGCTCCATTTCATCTTGTGCTGAAGCTTTTTGTGCTGATTTATCACCCATTCCTGATGTGAGAATTGTCACATTAAAAATGGATTTAATCATCTGGTCAGTGTGATTCTGAACCGAAGTTTTTCTATTTTTCCAAGCCCCTACCGGACTGCTGTTCTCAGCATTCGTCCCGGCAATTGCGATCTCGGATGATTTCAGCCAATACGTTTTTTGGGAGACAGAAGTTTTCTCTCTCGATGTTTGGCCACTATATGTTTCGTTTCTCGTTCTCATAGTCTCTTCCTTATATAAGTCAAATGACATGCCACCCTAAAACACACCACTTATCATACTGTTTATTATGTTTTTAGATTTATTTTTTTAGCTAGATATATGGAACAACGAATTGGAGTGTCACAATTATTTGACGAATACTGTCATATTTCGCATATTTTTATTACATCACCTGGAATATTGCAAAATTTTCAGCCAGTAGATTTCGTCTCATTTTAGCTGGTGCTGGGCAAGGATTTCATCAAATCATGCACTAAACATTCATTCATTTTCAGCCACCAATTCTAGCTTGTTTGGAAAAATGATCTGAAAGGAGAATTGAGATTTTTTCCATTCCTGGAGATGATATTTTGGGATGATTTTAAACACGACAATTATCAGATGTGATATATTTTGTACTCTGAAGTGACCCAGATTTCAATACCTATTTCTAATTTTTCTGGAGACTTTCGAAGTGAAAATAAGCTGATGGTCGCATCATTTTTAACTCGTGATATAATATGCTCATTATAACATTTGCTATTAACATGTTTACCGTCTTGTATTCCACTCATCCCAACACAATAAAATTGGTGAGTTATTTTATCATTTATATTTAATTTTTGAGAAAAATTTCGACAAGTCAGAAGTCCTCTTGTGGAGAGGTATCTCATCGAGTTCAAAGTGACAATCCTGTTTTAGGGTAACTGCTGTACAGCACCATGTTGAGATGATAACCTCCATATTTCATCATTTTTCACAGGACAGCAGGGGTACCTCTGCGCAGCCTGTTCAAATCCTCGAAATCATTGTTCAGCACCGTATCATAGTGCTCACTAAACTCTATTATACTTTATATATTCGCAAAATATTTAAACTTATCAGTCCAAAGTCCCTTATCATATTTATGTGCATAATGTAATATGTGCTTTTATGTAGCTACCGTTAGTAACTATTAATTACAAACGGAATCTCTCTTCCTACCATTGTTCTCCTCAAAATCCTTAAAATGCCCTTTATATATATAGTGGAATCAATATATATAATTTCCCTGTTCCCATAAAAAGCCTTCTACGAAACGCCTTCCACCCCACACATGAATAATTTGCTCTCTTACCACGACTCTATTTTCATGAAATAAAACAAACCCCATAGTCTTGTCCCCATCAAACTTTTTGACTGCTTCTCACCTGTGCTTCTGCACAATATCTTTTGATTTATTTCTCAAATAATGATCGGTTATTTCTCTGGATGTTACTATATCATTATGATATTGCATTATATCGAAACATGATTTTACCAATTCACTATCACCGATGCCACCTTACTTTATATCCATATAATACAATATGTTATATCGAATTTATGTGTATTGGCATACCTCTTGAGTGTATAGTTGGCATAATGACGCTGCAAAAACATTGAGGAAACAAGATGATTAGAGATATTGGAAAGGTTAAAATCAGTGATGAGTTTCAGAGCACATCAACTAATTCTTTCCATCTCTATGTCAACTATCCACAGCTGTTTTTGACCTAGCTTCCTGTATACATAGTCAGATTTTATCGCATCGGATAATCTCCACTGACTTGCCCCCTTGTAGATTCCCTGTCTTCAAGGGGGTTTTCTTTTCTGAAACCAAGTTTATTGTTCAACTCTCAACCACTCCATATATATTGGACAAGTAATAAATGTTTTCAATTACAGAGGATACCCCTGATGCCTACATCATCTACACTCAAAAGTTATTCTGATAAATTGTATACCAATGAGACCCTCGATTTTTATCTGGATCTGAATGATGCTGATCTCACGGAGACTTCCATCATCAGTCTACAGCCTGCATTAATCCAAGCCTTGAATGAGATGCAAAATCTTGAAAATGGTGCTATTGCTAATCCTGATGAAAACCGAACCGTCGGTCATTATTGGTTGAGAAACCACACACTGGCACCCCTATCGGAAATCCGTACGCAAATCGAAGAGACCATAAACAGTATCAAATCATTTGCTGCCACGGTACACCAGGGTCAATTACTCAATCCTCATGGACTGGCTTTTTCCAATATCTTGTTAATAGGTATAGGTGGATCTGCTCTGGGTCCCCAATTCATTGCTGATGCCTTAGATCCCAAAACAGCTATGAATATCCACTTCCTTGACAATACTGACCCTGATGGAATCGACCGTGTGCTTTCAGGCTTGTCAGGAGTTTTATCAGAAACACTAGTTATTGTAATTTCAAAATCTGGTGGTACTGCAGAAACCCGCAATGGTATGCTTGAAACCCAGAATGTCTTTACAAATCAAGGGCTGGATTTTGGGAGACAAGCCATCGCAATCACCGGGCAGGACAGCCAACTCTATAAACTCGCCTCCGAGGACAACTGGTTATCCATTTTTCCCATGTGGGATTGGGTCGGTGGTCGGACTTCAGTGATGTCTGCTGTTGGCCTTCTCCCTGCGGCACTACTGGGAATAGACATTGACGCCCTTTTAGCAGGGGCTGCCACCATGGACGAGGTCACCCGTTCCAGCGACATTTCTAAGAATCCAGCAGCTCTCCTGGCTCAAGCCTGGTTCATCCTCGGAGATGGCAAGGGCAGCAAAGACATGGTTGTCTTACCCTATAAGGACAGGCTACTCCTCTTCAGCCGATATCTGCAGCAGCTGATTATGGAATCTCTGGGGAAACGTCTGGATACTCAGGGTAATATTGTGAATCAGGGTCTGGCTGTTTATGGTAACAAGGGATCAACTGATCAACATGCCTATGTCCAGCAACTGCGCGATGGGTTAAACAATTTTTTCGTGACCTTTATTGAAGTGCTTTCAGATCGTGAGGGTTCCTCCATCCTAGTAGATGGACAAAACAGCAGTGGCGATTATCTATTTGGCTTTTATAAAGGCACCCAGACGGCTCTCAGCAGCAGCAATCGTAAATCCATAACCATTACCATCCCTGATGTATCCCCACGCAGCATTGGAGCTCTTATAGCGCTCTATGAACGTGCTGTCGGTCTTTATGCCACCTTGATCAATATTAACGCCTATCATCAACCTGGTGTTGAAGCTGGTAAAAAAGCTGCTGGTAATGTTCTTGATATCAAAAACTCCCTACTTGAGTTATTGAGTGGAAGTGATGAATATTTATCCATAGAAGACATCAGTGACCAGCTGTCCCTGGCTGGTCAGGAAATACTTCTCTACCACATTCTCCGACACCATGCAGCCAACCATGAACTTGATATCATGGGCTCGCTGATGGATCCAACAAGTGTTAAAGTAAAACTACGGTAATCCCAAACGAAACCTGCGTAGTTTAGTTGCCTTCAATCGACCAGAGATTAGCATAGCCCATGTCAGGTTGGCTCATAATTTCATCAAAACAGAATTTGGATATTACATCCGCGCTCAATTTCACACAACAGGGTTTGAAGAAGCGTCATCGAAAAAAAGCCCTTGAGATTGAGCCAGGAGATTACTTTTTCTACTATATAACGGGGGAACAGAAATTGGCGGCTGTGGTGAGGATAGATTCCTTCGTCACAGAAGCTTCTGATAAAATTTGGGTTAATCTGGGTAAGGATCCTCAGGAGTGTTATCCCTGGAGATTTCAAATTTCTCCCCACCTCATTCTGGCTGAACCACACTGGTTGAATATGTCTGATTTCTCAGAAAAACTCCTCCATTTCAGAAAATGGCCGGCAAAAAACTGGCGATTGGGCCTGCAGGGTCAAATTCATGCACTCCGTGAAGAAGATACCCAACTTTTGCTCAACGCTTTAGGGGCAGTATAAATATATATTGATCCTGCTGACAAGGCTGAGTTCGGTTCAATATTTGCAATAAGTCAGACACAAAAATTGATTATACCTTCACTCATTTTTAGGGGTGGACTTTCATTTGATAAATGACAAGAGTCTGACTAGATTAGTTCTAAACAATCAAAGGAATCTATCATGACTTTCAACTTAGAAGCAAAAAAACATACATTGCGTTTGTTCCATCACAACGTCGCCATCGTTTCCTCTGGAAAAGGTGCAAACACCGTTGGAGCAACAGTTACCTGGTTCACTCAGAGCAGTTTTAAGCCACCTCTCGTGACCATGGCGGTCAAAGCGGATAGCCGATTGTATGAGGCAATCAGCAGCAATAAAAATCTGATCATAAGTCTTGTATCCAAAAATGATAAAGGTCTGGCTGGCGCATTTTTTAAGCCTGGCTCCTGGGATAACGAGACCTTTGGGGGTTTCCCTGCAAAAGCTCACGAGTTAGGGGGAGCTATACTGGATTCCAGCCCTGCCTGGCTGGCCTGTGAGGTTAAAACTATCGTTGAAGAGGGAGACCATCATATCATCATCTCCCAGGTTGTAGATTCAGGTATTCATAAAGAAGAAGAGCAAGCCATGTGTCTCTCTGAGACAGGCTGGCATTACGGAGGATAATTTTCATGTTAACAGGTTGGGAAAAAGCGGTATTTATACTTGTCTTACTGGGATCACTGGGAGCCACACGTACAACATTCACTAATATGTTTAAGATTATCGGGAGAGGTGCCAATCCCATTGACTGGCCGTCTATTTTCAAGCGCATCCCCTCAGGTATACTAGCTCTTTTTGGTCAGCCACTTTTTAAAACCCGACCCATCGCTACCATCGTCCACACCGGTGTCTCCTGGGGCTTCATCCTCTATATGTTGGTAAACTTGATTGATATCATGTACGGATTGATTAGTGGATTTCATTTCCTCCCCGATTCCATAGCTGGCAACATTTACCGCCTTTTCGTGGACATTTTTAGCGTGATCGTTCTGTTGGGAGTTATTTATTTCCTCTTTAGGCGCTTTATACAGAATGATCCAGCACTGCATATCAATGAAAACGTCATGTTGAACGTGAAAGCGCGGAAAGGTGTTTTTAATGACTCCGCCCTTGTTGCATTTTTCATTTTCTTTCATGTTGGCTTCAGACTGATCGGTGCATCATTTGAACTTGCACAGACTGGTACTGATGCCTTTCAACCCACTGCATCTGCCCTGGCAGCTCTATGGACCGGATTCAATCCTGGAACCCTGGTATTCAGCGAACATGCGGCCTGGTGGCTGGCTATTGGTCTCATTCTGGCCTTTATTCCCTACTTCCCAACCACCAAACATGCCCACCTGTTCATGGGTCCGCTCAACCATATGATCACCGATAATGATCACACCCCTGCCTCCTTTGAATCAATTGATTTTGAAGATGAATCACTGGAACAATATGGTGCCGCACTACTGGAGCACTTACCTCAGAAAAACATCCTGGATGCTTATGCCTGTATCATGTGTAACCGATGTCAGGATGCTTGTCCGGCCTATATCACTGGGAAACCCCTCTCACCCTCAGCCCTTGAGGTAAATAAACGTTATTACATACGTGATCATGTCTCTGATCTGGCCAAAGGTGTGGAGACAACTGACCGCCTGGCAGATTGGATGCTTTCTGAAGATGCAATATGGGCTTGCACCAGTTGTGGGTATTGTGTGGAAGTTTGTCCAGTAGCTAACGAACCCATGGTCGACATATTACGTGCTCGCCAGGATCTGGTGATGATGGAGAGCAAATTCCCCAAAGAGGCTGTCACTACATTTAAAAATCTTGAAGTGAATGGCAATCCCTGGGGACAATCTGCCCAGGATCGTGAGAAATGGATCGGGGACCTGAAGGTTCCAATGATGCGCGAAAAGGGTCAGGCTGAGTATCTCTATTGGGTTGGGTGTGCCGGTGCCTACGATGCCCGGGGACAGGAAGTCTCACAGGCCATGGTCAAATTAATGAACCATGCAAATGTTGATTATGCTGTTCTGGGAACTGAAGAAACCTGTACAGGTGATTCGGCTCGTCGTCTTGGAAATGAATATCTGTTCCAGATGATGGCCCAACAAAATATCGATACCTTTGATAACTACAACGTAACTAAAATTATCACCCAATGTCCTCATTGCTTAAATGCACTTAAAAATGACTACAAAGCTCTAGGGAAAACTTACGAAGTGATCCATCATGCTGAATTTTTGGCTGAGCTCGTAGATCAGGGCAAACTCAGCCCCTCCAAAGCCAGCAACGCTAACATCGCTTATCATGATTCATGTTATCTCGGTCGACACAATGACATTTATGATGCTCCAAGGGACGTGATCAAGGCAATACCTGGAGTAAAGCTTGAAGAATTTCCCCGGAACAAGAATGAAGGCATGTGTTGCGGAGCCGGCGGTGGTCGCATGTGGCTGGAAGAGACCCTGGGTGACAAGACCATCAATGTTGAACGTATGGAGGATGTGAAGGCCGTTAAGCCTGACGAAGTAGCCACAGCTTGTCCTTTCTGCGCCACCATGATAAATGATGGTATCAAGGCCGAAGAGCTGGATGCAAAAACATCAAGCAAGGATATCGCTCAATATCTCCTTGAGTCCATGGCGGAATAGCTTTATTGCATACTTGTTTTCTAAGAGCTCCGATCCTGATCGGGGCTCTTTTTTTTATTCCTAATTCCACCCATCTCGGATTCTGGTCCACGCTTCGAGTTCCCTTAACGCTTCGAGACCCTTCACGCTTCAAGGTCCCTTCACGCTTCGAGTTCCCTCAGCGAGACAGGCTAAGGATACTTGTTTTGTCTTCCTGAGGGCAGTCCACAGGACGGACTCGAAGGATATCGATCCACAGATAACCCACGCCTCGAGACCCTTCATGATTCGAGTACCCTTCACGCTTCGAGTTCCCTCAGCGAGACAGACTGAGGATACTTGGCTTGTCTTCCTGAGGGTAGTCCACAGGACGGACTCGCCTGTCTTCGCCGGAGCGGCTACGCACAGGCAGGAAGGATATCGATCCACAGATAACCCACGCCTCGAGACCCTTCACGCTTTGAGTTCCCTCAGCGAGACGGACTGAGGAAACTTGTTTTGTCTTCCTGAGGGTAGTCCATAGGACGGACTCGAAGGATATCGATCCATGGATAACCCACGCTTCGAGGTCCCTTCACGCTTCGAGTACCCTCAGCGAGACAGAAAGGGATATAGGACACCTGAAAGATTTGTTCTATTATGTATCATATTTACCTGAAAAACCGTTTTCATTCAATCCCCCATGGTTTAGACTCGCTCATGATTTCTCATGCGAACAACCCCCGTTGGAATGACTGGACCTGGCAGCACGCTCATAGCTGCAAAGACCTGGCAACTCTCACTGACTGGTTGGAAAGTGCCGGAGGCAACATTCATATGCCGAAGGACCTGTTCCATGAGATTACCTCCAATTACCGCATGGGAATCACACCCTATTATTTTGGTTTGATAAATCAATATGATCATACTGATCCGATTTACCGACAGATAGTTCCTTCCTCTGAGGAGCTCAACATTTTACCTGAGGAACTCCTTGATCCCATTGGAGATGAGAATCCCGCTCGCGGATCGAGGCCATTGAAAGCCCTGATCCATCGCTATACCAATCGAGTCCTGCTCATACCAACGGCCCAGTGCGCCGTATATTGCAGATTCTGTTTCAGAAAACGACTGGTTGGGGACACGGCGCACAACGCCCGTGAGGAAGATCTCCACGCAGCCTATAAATACATCAGATCCCACCCGGAGATTGAGGAAGTCATCCTCACAGGCGGCGATCCGCTCACCCTGGGAGATCAGGCACTCCTCACTATTCTAAATGAGCTTGGTAGTATTCAACATCTTCGGGTGATCAGGATTCACACACGCCTCCCCGTGGTCAATCCCTTCAGACTCACATCTGAATTGGGTGAGATGATCATATCTAGTCAGAAACCGATCTGGGTATCAGCTCATTTTAATCATTCCGCCGAAATTACCGAAACAGCTCGCCAGCATATCCTGAACTGGATCTCCATGGGCATCCCCTTTCTGAATCAAAGTGTACTCCTCAGGGGTGTCAATGATTCCATGAAAGCATTAAAGGAGTTATTTCTGTCCCTGATTGAGATAAAGGTAAAACCATATTATCTCCACCAGGCTGACCTGGTCCAGGGAACCAGCCATCTCCGTGTATCACAACAGCGTGGACTGGAACTCCTTAAAGAACTTCAGGGCGAAGTTCCTGGCTACGCCCTCCCCCATTACGTTCAGGACAATTCAGACGGCTCAGGTAAAATCCCGCTACAAAATCAATGGGTTTGATCAACTCCTCATAAAAACACCATAGCCCCACAATAGAATTGATTCAATAGTGCCCAGGCACTCCTCGTGATAATGCGCTTGACTCTCAGCTAATAATATTAAATTAGCAGACATTAATAATTGGAGGATAATATGATAAAACGTTACCTGTCTATACTTTTAGCAATCAGCCTGGCACTTTTCATGTGGGCTTGCAGCGACCCCGAGGAAGATGATGTTGAGGCTCCAGCAACTCCGGCTAATTTTACCTATTCAGGATCACAATCGGGTGATGGTGGTGTTTATCTGACATGGGATCCAAACACCGAATCGGATTTTTCAGCCTATCTTATCTATCGCAGTTATGGATCTGTGGACTTTACCCTGATCGCTACTATTCAGGAACATTTTTATCTGGATAGCGGACTTGATTACGACACGGAATATTCCTACAAAATTGCTGCCATAGATGATGAAGGAAATGAAAGTGGTTTTACCAGCGTAGTTGCGGTTACTCCAATCAATCTGAATCCTCCACAGACACCACAGAATCTGTCTATCAAAGCACACAACTTGCCCACTGAATTCCAGGTCAATGTTGAACTCACCTGGAGTCATAACACTGAAGCCGATTTTTCACACTATAAAGTTTTCCGATCTGATGTGAGCGATCTGTTTGCAGCCAATGCAGCCTCATTCGTGGACTCAACCACAGATAATTTCTATGTGGATGAGAATGTTACTCCTGGTACAACATATCACTACAAGCTCATCGCCTATGATCAAGGTGGGATATTGGAAGCACCAGCAGCTGGTCCAGTATCTGACACTCCTCTTGAAGTGCCAACACTGGTATCGCCAATCGATGGTAACCCCATTGATACAACCACACCCACTTTTCATTGGGTGAATGTTGATGGTGCTGTCAAGTACAAGATCATTGTCCGTACATCGTCAGTTACAGGGGATATTTGGGAATCAACTATTGATGCAATTGAAGGTGCTGCGGAGATGACGATTACTTATCCTTCCAACGCAACGACCCCATTAGCAACCACCACACTCTATTACTGGTTTGTATCCGGCTACTCAAAAGACACTGAAGATATCAACGTCTTTACCCCAGTTACTGGTTTCCGCACGCCATAGAAAATGTTTGTTGTAGAACTGTAAATAAAAAAGCCCTGTCGGGGCTTTTTTATTTACTAGATATTGAACACCAAATGCTTCTAAGAGCTATATCTTAATATCTGCTCCACCAGATTTAGCCAGCATAACCATCACAGCCTTTTGGGCATGCATACGGTTTTCTGCTTCGTCAAATACGACTGAATTTGGTCCGTCAAGCACATCTTCAGTGATCTCCTCACCATAATGAGCCGGGAGACAATGCATTACCAGAGCATCTGATTTTGCATGACTCAGCAGTCCAGCATTTATCTGGAATCCATCAAAATCATCCAGGCGTTTTTGACGTTCTGCTTCCTGACCCATGGAGGTCCACACATCCGTATAGAGAACATCAGCATTCTTTGCAGCCTCAATTGGATCTCGAACGACTTCAATTTTGCTGAGACCGGCAGCCTGTGCCTTGGCTAAAGTCTCAGGATCTGGGTCATAGCCCTCTGGTGCAGCCAGTACAAAATGATAGGGAATGACACTGGCAAAATTCAGGAATGAATTGCAGACATTATTCCCGTCACCAATAAAGACAACCTTCTGACCTTCAACCTTGCCGTGATGTTCATAAATGGTCAGCATATCTGCCATGATCTGACAGGGGTGATTATAATCAGTCAACCCGTTGATTACGGGAACTGTGGCATATTTCGCCATTTCCAGCATATGCTCATGTTTAAAAAGGCGGGCCATAATCCAATTGTTATAGCGAGATATCACCTGGGAGATATCTTTGACAGATTCGCGTTTTCCAATGCTGATATCGTTTGGTCCCAGATAAAGAGCATGACCACCAAATTGAACCATACCCGTTTCAAAGCTTACCCGTGTTCTTAATGAGGGCTTTGCAAAAACCATTGACATCGTCTCATTGGCAAAATAATGATGTTCTTTTCCTGCCTTTACATCTGCTTTTAACTGTTTTGCAATGCGGAATGTTTCATAGATCTCTTCCTTACTAAAATCCGTTACGGCTAAAAAATCTCGCTTCATTAGGCCTCCTTTACCTTAATTGATAAAAAAAACTCCGCCTATAGACGGAGTCCTTAATGTGTGTATTTTGATTTGATATTGTGTCTTCAATTATCTTTCGCTAGAGTATGTATTTACTCAAGTCCTGATCAGCCATGGTGTCCTTGAATGTTTTGATAACCATAGATTTGGTGACTTTTATATTTTTTGTCTTATCATCGGGCAAGTCAAACAGAGTCTCTTCAAGCAGTTTACTCATAATGGTATGCAAACGTCTTGCACCAATATTTTCCATACTTTCATTGACTTCAAAAGCAACTCTGGCAATCTCTGCGATGGCATCTTTGTTAAAAGTAATTTTGACATCTTCCGCCCCCACCAGTGCAGTATACTGCTTTAACAATGCTGACTTGGGCTGAGTGAGAATTTGAACAAAATCGTCTTCTGTCAAATTTTCAAGTTCCACCCGAATGGGGAATCTACCTTGCAGTTCTGGGATGAGATCAGAAGGTTTGGACATGTGAAAAGCCCCAGCTGCGATAAATAGAATGTGATCCGTTGTCAGAGTTCCATATTTGGTTTTAACTGTGCTGCCCTCAATAATTGGTAGGATGTCTCTCTGGACACCCTCCCGTGATACATCGGGGCCACTGCCACCTCGTTCAACGGCGATCTTATCTATCTCATCAACGAAAACAATACCATCCTGTTCAGCTCGACGAATCGCTTCATGTTGAACCTTTTCCTCATCAATGAGTTTGTCAGATTCTTCTGCAGTAATTAGCACCCTTGCCTCGGTCACACTCAGGCGACGCATCTTGTTCTTTTTAGGCATGGCGTTGCCCAGCATATCTTGAATATTCATACCGAGGTCGTCCATCCCCATGGGGCTGAAGATCTGCATCATGGCGTTGCTGCTATCTTCTTGGACCTTGAACTCCACCTGGCGATCTTCAAAATCACCAGCCATGAGTTTGGCGTACATCTTCTCACGGGTACTTAAATATCTCGTATAATCAGCAGATTCTTTGTCAGGGTTATTCAGTGGGGGTAAAAGTAAATCCATGATCCTTTCATTGGTCATTTCAAGGGCTTTTTCACGAACAGTAATCTCATGCTCTGACTTGACAATATTGTAACTGTTGTCCACCAGGTCACGAATCATTGAGTCAACATCTCTACCTACATAACCAACTTCAGTAAATTTTGAGGCCTCTACTTTTACAAAAGGAGCCTGCACCAGGTTTGACAGTCGCCGGGCAATTTCAGTTTTTCCAACTCCAGTTGAGCCAATCATGATGATATTATTGGGGAGAATTTCATCACGGATTTCTGAAGTAACCTGTTGACGTCTCCAGCGATTTCTCAGGGCAATGGCCACGGATTTTTTTGCACTATCCTGACCAATAATATATTTATCCAATTCATGGACGATTTGCTTGGGTGTAAGTGAAAATTTACTCATTTATAATATGTTCTCTTATTTCAATTCTAAAACATTTATTTTGTCGTTGGTGTAGATGCATATGTCAGCAGTGATTTCCAGGGACATACGGACAATTTCTTTGGGGGACTTTTTCCCACTGGCTATAAAGGCACGTGCGGCAGCTGTAGCATAGGGACTGCCGGATCCAATGGACATGACACCATCATCGGACTCAACCACATCACCATTGCCCGAGATAATCAGTCCATGATCGATATCCATTACAACCAGCATGGCCTCAAGATTTCGAAGCATTTTATCCATACGCCAATCCTTGGCCAGTTCCACCGCGGCTCGCACAAGATCGCCACCGAATTCATCAAGCTTGGCCTCAAATTTCTCAAATAGTGCAAAGGCATCTGCCGCAGATCCGGCAAAACCTGCCAGGACATCACCATCATAGATGGAGCGTATTTTTACTGCCCCATGTTTCATTACTGTATCCCCGAAGGTGACTTGGCCATCTCCGCCCAGGGCGACTTTGCCATTGTGTCTGACTCCCAGAATTGTGGTGGAGTGAAGATCAGGAAACATGTTCATATCGGTGCCTCTTTTTGCTATTCATTGCTTTATTATTTTAAAGCCGCTGAATATAAATTAGCTCTTTGTTGCCGCAATCCTTTTTGGGACCAGAATTGCTGATAAAACAAAGGGGTGGTTGCCATTACGACAGCCACCCCTGGGTTATATATAACAGGTATTCTTCAGGATATTTTGAAGGACTATTTCATTTCCTTTAGATAGCTGAGAAAATCGGATTCGGGTGTCAATACAAGTTTGGTCTTGTCATCAAAGACTTTCTTGTAGGCATCCATGGTTCGAATAAATTCGTAGAAATCCGGATCCTGTTTGTAGGCATCGGCGTATATCTTAATCGCCTGAGCCTCACCATTTCCACGGACTTCCTGAGCCAATTTATAAGCATCAGCCAGGATGATTTCGCGATCTTTATCAGTTTCAGCTCTGATTTTCACCGCCTCTTCGTCACCTTCGGATCTGAACTGCTTTGCCATTCTTTCACGTTCAGCCTTCATACGATCAAAGACAGCCTGTTCATTCTCAC
>JACKQG010002239.1_pt1 | contig 25521 bp, 23 predicted proteins | sample 8237621 | NCBI WGS metagenome assembly JACKQG01 (sample SAMN15677084, study PRJNA649215) | marine metagenome | biome: marine; feature: Black Sea; material: saline water; isolation source: suspended particulate matter (SPM) from the Black Sea western gyre | collected 2013-06-09/2013-06-10 | depth... | reverse complement strand
CGGAAAAAAGGATATGGGCTTGCGTTTCGCTGCGATAATCAAGCTGGACATCAACCGAAATCCACCACCTAATTTGGTTGAAACCTTTATAAATAAAGAGTTGCGGATATTTTGCCAGCACTTAGAAATAGTTAAAAAAAGTTTGCAAACCGATTCAATATTATGATTTGAGCCATATTGATGGTGAATCAAGGTATCCGGTTAGCCCGTTGAGCCCGTTAGCAAGTTGAAAGCGGCGCAGCCGCGTTTCATAAAATCGTGCAGCGATTTTATTCATCGATAATCACGGCGCCGCCGGAATCCCTTTTGACTTTCGTAATGCCGGGATGCCGTCTTTCCAGGGCCTCAAGAGACAGGGACTGCTGCCGGACGCTGTTGTGCAGGCGTTGATTTTCGTCCATCAGTTCCTTGTGCTGGAGGGCCTGGCGGATCGTTACCACCAGGTCCACCATGTTGCAGGGTTTGGTGAAGAAACGGTAGATTTCGCCTTCATTGATGGCGCGGATGGCGGCTTCGAGACTGGCGTGACCCGTAAGAACCATGCGGATGGTATCCGGATATTGCCGCCGGACAATGGCCAGAAATTCCGACCCGGACATACCGGGCATGACTTCGTCCGATATGACGACATCCACCGGTTCTTCGGCTAACACAGCCAAGGCTTCTTCGGCCGAACCGGCACACAGGACCTCATAAGGTTCCCGTGAACGAGCAATATTTAAGATCAAAGCAAATTTTTCCACAAATCCTTAATGGACCGTTTTTTACAGCTTGACGACCTGCCTTTCCCTGGGCGCTTCGCACCGGGTGCTGGATTTTTTTTTGGCCAGTAGTGCTTGCACGGTTTCCAGCTTGGCGTCGATGTCGGTATCCGACTGGCCGGGATCGTGGTGAAAAAGATACAGCGTCTTCACCCCGGCGCGGTCGGCCAGGTCCACCACCTGACCGACGGCGGAATGACCCCAGCCGACCTTCACCTTATATTCCTCGTCCGTGTAAGTGCAGTCGGTGATCAAAACGTCGGTGCCTGCAATGAAGTCAACAAGCTGTTTTAGATAGAATTTGTTATGGAACCGGTTGTTTTTCGGGTAAAGTTCATTGTCGGTAACATAACAGATTGATCTGTTTTTGTATTCCACCCGATACCCCAGACAATGGCCCGGATGGTTCAGCAGCATGGTTTTTACTTTTATGCCGTTGATTTCAAACGCTTCTTCCTTTAAATCGCGGAACGTGACCATGGCGCTGAAATCCTTGATATTGATAGGAAAATAAACGCCGTCCATTTGTCCTGAAATCAGTTCGCGCATGGAAATGTCACCGTGGGACGGCCCGCAGATTTCAATTTCATTGCCCTGAATATAAAGCGGTGCGAAAAACGGGATGGCGTTGATGTGATCCCAGTGCGGGTGGGAGATAAAAATCTTGGCTCCCACCAGCGGTCGATTTTCGGCTACCAGATGATCGGACAAGGCTTTAATGCCGGTACCGGCGTCGAAAATGAAATAACTGCCTTTGGAAAACTCCAGGCTGACACAGGATGTGTTGCCGCCGTATCTGATGGTCTGCTCTCCGGGAACCGGCAGGGTACCATGGACACCCCAAAACGTCAGTTCAATACGGTCTTCGACGATTCGTTGCAGTTGCCCGACAATTTTTTTTGTATCAATGGGCTTGGTGATGTAACCGTCGGCTCCGAAGGAAAAGGCGCGTTTACGATCGAATTCGTAGGATTTACTCGATATAACAATAATTTTGGTCGCATCCAGACCCGGTTCGGCACGCAGCCTTTTGATCAGTTCAAGGCCGTCCATTTCGGGCATCATCATGTCCAGAACAACACAGTCGGGTACTTGCCGGACGATTTCTGCCAGGGCCTTTGCGCTGGAGGTGTTGTGGGATACCCGGTGGGATGCTTTTTCAAGCAGCTTGCTAAGCAGTTTGATATGAATCCGGTCGTCATCAACGATGAAAAACTCTAGCGGTTTAACCATGGTTGTTCCTCAAGATATAAAATCGCTTCGCGATTTTAGGCAGTCCCGCCTGCGTCGGGACATCGGCGGACTTGGCAAAAGATCAGGTCGAAAGCGTAATGGTGTCGATTCCATTAGAGCCGCAATATTCGGCGGGCCCCATTGTGACTGCCACAAAACTGTATGTGAAAGTGTTTTGGAAGTCAACCAATAGAAACAGGCATCTATCCCGAATAGTTTATAGGGATTATTCCTCAGCGGGCATATCCGCCAAAGCGTCTTGTGTTCAACTTTTTGATATAGGTATGAGCCTCCTGCCAGGTAAGCGGATAATCAGACCCTGCCTGCTGCCAGATGAGCCCCGTCGAATTCGACGATCTCCAGGGTATGAGTATGGCCGATAAAGCACCGTTGTTCCTTCATTTGATTGAAAACATCTATCAGTTCCTCTTTTGAAGCCTGAAACAAATACCTGGTGGCCGAGTCCGGTGGGAAGCCGTGTACAAAACGGCAGCGGTGGTCATTTAAAAACGGTTTCAGTCTCATGATATAATCGATACTGTCTGCCGACAGCAGTTTGGCCGTCATTTTTAAAGATTTACGGGCGCGCGGGTTAAACCAGGTTAGCTGTTTCGGATCTTTCACAGCAAGTTCATGATTGCCCATGACGGAAGGAATATTTCGCTGCCGGATCAGGGCGAGTGCCTGTTCGGGTTCCGGACCGTAACCGATCGTATCACCCAGGCAAACCACGGTGTCTATCCGGCACCCTTCAATATCAAGCAAGACTTCCCGGAACGCTTCCAGGTTACCGTGAATATCGGAAATAACCGCAAGTCTCATGGGGTTGTTTTGAGTTCCAGGTTTCAGGTTTCAGTGTTCAGTAATGATCACCTACGCCCCTGACACCCGAGCAAATCATGCGGCAAAAGCCGGATGCCCTCTTTTGCCAGATCTATTTTATTATACTGCAATACAATTGGAATATTGAATATGTCTTTATCAAAGGTGGCCAGGTTTTCTTGGAGATCCTTGAGAGAAACCATATTCATGTTTCGTCTCAAAGCCATAGAGTCGGCTACAAAGACGATACCGTCCACACCTCGCAATACCAATCTTCTCGTCGCTTTGTATTTTACCTGTCCCGGCACAGTATAAAATTGAATTTTGACATTATATCCCCTTTATTAATGCCAAAATAAATACCTCGCATCATCAGATTTGTTCGCTGCGCTCACAATAGCAGCCACAAAAAACCTTCGGCAGAAGGTTCTCAACATCGCAAGATCACTGATTTTTGTTAATATCTTCATACCATAGGCGTTGTCTTTTATCAATCAAATAATAATTCGGCATGTTTAGCAAATCAAGTTACGATTTCTCGATTGACACAAAATCATCATTTTCCTATATTCATTTTGCCATGTCTTGGAACACAATGAAGCCTTTCTGGATCTGGGCCGCTTTATTTGGGCTTCTTTTCGCAGTCCTTTTTTGCGTACGCCTGGGTCTATTCAACAATTTGAATAGCGGTCAAAAAATCGTATCGTTAGCATCCGTTGATTTGCGGCCCGAAAAGGATTCGTGGATGAATATTTTCCAGAACGGCCGCAAAATCGGGTCTTCACATACACATTTTTCCAAAACCGCAGCCGGTTACAATCTTAAAGAAAATGTCTATATGCGCATTAATACCATGGGCCTGATCCAGGACATCCATCTGGACACCGGGGGAAAATTAAATCCGGATTTTACGCTATCGTCGTTTGATTTTGAGATCAGTTCAAGCCGTTTCCGTTTTCAAGCCAAAGGGTCTATTTCGGGGGATGTGCTTTCCATCCAAACCCAGAGTTTCGGATCCAAACGGAAAATCGATATCAGGATCAAGGAGAGAATATATATTGTTCCCGGTATACTAAAGGCGGCGGCGGCTTTGCGTTTAGAACCCGATCAGGAGTTTGCCTTTCAAGTTTTTGATCCTGTAACTTTGGGATCAGAGACGGTCGTTGTCAAGGTCGTCGGCCAGGAGGAGATTTCCAGCATGGGGCTTAATAAAACGGCAAAAAAATTGTCACTGACGTTTAAAGGCCTAACCCAGTTGGCATGGGTCGGAGAAAACGGCGAGGTGCTTAAAGAAAAGGGGTTTTTAGGAATCAGCCTGGAAAAAACAACACGTCAAGATGCGCTTTTTGGACTTCCCGTCGAAGCGAGTCAGGATCTTACAACGGTTGCTTCTGTCCCGTCAAATATGTTAATCGGCGATGCAGCCAAACTAACCGGGCTCGAGGTTCAAATTGAAGGTATAACATACGAAAATGTGTATCTGCACGGCGGCAGGCAATCCTTTTACAATAATGTTCTGACGATAAAAAAGGAGTCCTTAGCCGGCCTTCCGACGTTTCCGGATATGAATACACGGCTTGGAGCTGAAAAAGAGTATTTAGAGCCGACTCCGTTTGTGCAGTCTGATCACCCCAAAATACGAAAACTGGCAAGGCAAATCGCATCAAGGGACCAGGATCCGCTGGAAAAGGTCGCCAAGCTGGTTGACTGGATCCATCGAAATATCGAAAAACGGCCGGTGCTCTCCCTACCGGATGCCCTTTCCACCCTTGAGAATCGTATGGGTGACTGCAACGAGCATGCCGTACTGCTGGCTGCGCTTGCAAGGGCGGCCGGAATACCTGCAAAGATAGAGGCCGGACTGGTTTATTTAAACGGGCGGTTTTACTACCACGCCTGGAACCTGTTGTATTTGGGAAGGTGGGTAACAGCAGACGCTCTCTTTGGCCAGATACCGGCAGATGTAACTCATATACGGTTTTCAAGTGGACATCAGAAGCAACAGCTTGATTTAATGAATATTATCGGCAAGATAAAATTAAAGATTGTAAAGCAGACGAAATGATCGAACTTACCGGCCTGACCAAAAAATATGCTGACTTAGTGGCTGTAAACAATCTGAATTTATTTGTCCCCAAGGGCGAAATCTTTGGATTTATCGGCCCCAACGGCGCAGGCAAAACCACCACGATCAATATGATGGGTGGGGTCACAATCCCGACTTCAGGTATTGTAACGATCTGCGGTATCCCTATGGATAAGCACCCGGAAGATGCCAAAAGAAAAATCGGATTTATTCCCGACAGACCGTATCTTTATGAGAAGCTCACCGCCATGGAGTTTCTTAAATTTACCTCGGATCTGTACGGCGTCAATGAGCAATTTTTTTTTAGCAAATCTAAAGAAAAGCTGGAGTATTTTTCCCTTTCCGATTGGTCCGATGAACTCATAGAATCGTATTCCCACGGCATGAAACAACGACTCGTTATGGCGGCGGCTCTCTTGCATGAACCGGAAGTTATTATTGTCGATGAACCGATGGTGGGGCTCGATCCGGTGGCGATCAAAATGGTGAAGGATCTATTTAAACAACTGGCCGCAAAGGGTGTAACCATTTTCATGTCGACCCATACCCTGAAAGTGGCTGAAGAGGTTTGCGACCGCATCGGTGTTATTCACAAGGGTTCCCTGATTGCCACCGGAACGCCCGAGGATCTGAAGCGAGCCTCCAATGCCGGCGAGGAAGATCTTGAACAGGTATTTATTCGGTTAACCGAAAAATGAAAGCTGTCATTACACTGTTAAAACCCAGAATCTGCTCCTTCAAGATGAAGCGCTTTTCAGATGGCCGCAAGGATACTCTGCTCAAGTTGTCATTGTTCGGAACGATCGGGGCTGTTTTCTGGGGCGGAATCTTTGCGGTTTCATTGCGTGTCCTGGGTTATTTCAAGGGGATTGAAGAGCTTGGTGACATCTTGGCTTACAAACTTCTGTCCATGGTGCTGCTGACGTTTCTTTCGGTCCTGATTTTCAGCAGCATCCTGACATCCCTTTCGAAACTGTATCTTAGCAGAGATCTATCCCTGGTACATTCCATGCCGGTTTCAAGCTACAAGATATTCACGGCAAGGTGGATCGAGAGCACCATCGACAGTTCCTGGATGCTTATCGTGTATACGCTTCCGGTCTTTATTTCATACGGGATTGTTTATCGGGCCGGAGTGGTTTTTTATGGCAATATCGTTCTCGTGCTTTTGTCCCTTTCCATCATTGCCTCCGGCATCAGTGCGTTGCTCGTCATGATCGCTGTAATTATCGTCCCGGCAAGCCGTATCAAAAGCATATTTGTATTCTTAGGGCTGTTTTTTTTCCTGGTGCTTTTTTTTGCCTTTCGCTTCCTGCGGCCGGAACGTCTGGTTGATCCGGAGGTTTTTGCCACCGTCCTTATTTATTTGAAAGCCCTAAAGACACCGGCGCCTCCCTACCTTCCGAGCACATGGGCCTTTGACAGCCTTAAGGCCGTCATATCGGGCAAGACCGCAGAGAGTCTGTTTCATACGGCGCTTTCATGGAGTTTTGCAGGGGCGGTGGTTTTTTTGAATATTATTACGGCAGATGCCGTCTACGCTAAAGGACTGTCAAAGACTCAAACCGCATCGGTAAGGCTTTTTAAACAAGGTATATCCGAGAAAGATTTTTTGTTTTTTTTGTCTCGTCCGGTCAGGGCTTTTGCCGCCAAAGAGATTCGGACTTTTTTTCGGGATCAAACCCAGTGGTCGCAGTTGTTTCTTATCGGAGCGCTGGTGGTGATATATATTTATAATTTTAATGCCCTTCCCCTTGAAAAAGCCCCCATAAGAACCGTATATCTTCAGAATCTTCTTTCCTTTCTGAATATGGGGCTTGCAACCTTTGTGCTTACGGCTGTATCGGCGCGGTTTGCCTTTCCGGCCGTGAGCAGCGAAAGAGAGGCGTTCTGGATCGTAAAATCAGCACCGATACCGATTAAGAAATTTCTTTGGATAAAGTTCTTTATCTATTTTTTTCCGCTGCTGATTTTAACTGAAATTCTGATCGTTGCCACCAATGTTCTTCTCAGCGTTACGCCCTTTATGATGATACTTTCCGCCGTAAACGTATTTTTCATGGTTCCGGGAATTGTTTCCATGGGGATCGGCTTTGGCGCAGCCTACCCTGATTTTAAATCTGAAAATCCGGCTCAAACCGTAACGAGTTTCGGCGGTCTTCTTTTCATGATGGTGTGTGCCGGGTATATCGGTGTCGTGATCGTCCTGGAAGCCGGACCGGTTTACCATCTTTTTATGGCTGAGATCAACCAAAGGGTTCTCGCAGTTATCGAGTGGATCTGGATCATCGGATCGTTTGGTCTGGCTTTTATCCTCAGCATCCTGGCAATCGTGCTTCCTATGAGGTTCGGGGAAAAAAAGCTCTTGAACATTTTTTGAGCTGAATTTTGTACGAGTCGGAGGCTTTCATCAATTTTCATGCAAGATTCAGGATTGATATTGTAAAATAAGAATATTGTCTTATAGTGTTGTTTCGGTATCATTCAAATAAGCCGAAAAAATGATTTTTTCCCGCTGATGCGGGATTTGCCCGTAAAACTTAGCTGGACGACGGGCAAACCCCGATAAATCTGGATTTCCACTTCATTACAACCGGCTAACGGGCACACGGGCAAACTTTTAAAGTCAGACAGGAGCAATTATGGCGGAAACCGACAAAGATGATCTTGTAAGTATACTGGAAGAAAGTGAATTCGATGGAAAGCTGCCCAAAACACTCCCTTTAATGGCGGTTCGGGATGTGGTGATTTTTAACGATATGCTTCTTCCCCTTTTCGTAGGCCGCGAAAAATCGGTTCGTGCCGTGGAAGAAGCTGTGGCAAAGGACGGATTTTTGTTTCTGGCAACCCAGCGGGATCCAAGTATCGAAAACCCGACCCCGGATGAAATATTTCAGGTCGGTACGGTAAGTCGGGTTCTGCGAATCCTGAAGCTTCCTGACGGCCGTGTCAAAGCGCTTGTCCAGGGTGTTGCCAAAGCAAGGGTCGTCAAATACCTTTCAAAGCGGTTGTTCTATCGGGTGAGCATTGAAATTGTTGATGAAGAACCTTTAGAGGAAGTCGGTCTTGAAGTTGAAGCACTGATGAGAAATGTTCGGGAGCATGCTGAAAAGATACTGGCATTTCGTGGTGAACTGACCGGCGACGTTGGGACGGTACTTGAAAGCATTGATGAACCCGGTAGGCTTGCCGACCTTGTAGCCTCAAATCTTAGATTAAAAATCAGCGAGGCCCAAAGTTTGCTTGAAATCACAGATCCGGTGGAACGTCTTAAAAAAATTAACGATATGCTCTCTCGGGAGGTGGAACTTTCATCGATGCAGGCCAAAATTCAGTCTGATGTCCGCGATGAAATATCAAAAAGTCAGCGCGACTATTTCCTGCGGGAACAAATGAGAGCAATCCACCGGGAACTTGGCGAAAGCGATGACAAAGCCCAGGAAATCGAAGCTTGCAGAAAGAATATTAAAAAAGCCAGGATGTCTAAAGAAGCTGAAAAAGAGGCCTTTAAACAGTTGAAACGCCTTGAAATGATGCATCCTGACTCTGGAGAAGCTTCGGTGGTGCGAACGTATCTGGACTGGCTAATTGATATGCCCTGGAGCAAATCGACCAAGGATGTGATCGATATAAAGAATGCCAAAAAGATACTCGACAAGGATCACTTTGGACTGGGCAAGGTAAAAGACCGCATTCTTGAATACTTAAGCGTTCGCAAACTTAATCCCAAGATGAAAGGCCCGATTCTCTGTTTTGTCGGCCCACCCGGTGTGGGCAAGACGTCCCTGGGTCAGGCGATTGCGCTTGCAATGAAACGTAAATTTGTACGTATATCTCTCGGCGGTATGCGGGATGAGGCCGAAATCAGAGGACATCGCCGAACCTATATCGGCGCCCTACCGGGTCGCATCTTGCAGGGCTTAAAACAGAGCGGGGCAAATAATCCTGTTTTCATGATGGACGAGATCGACAAACTGGGCGCCGATTTCCGCGGTGATCCTTCCGCAGCCCTGCTGGAGGCCCTTGATCCCGAGCAAAATTATGCATTTAGCGACCATTATCTGAGTCTGCCGTTTGATCTTTCCAAGGTTATGTTTATTCTGACCGCCAACGTGACCGATACCATCCCTTCAGCACTTCTTGACAGGATGGAGGTCATTATGCTTTCCGGATATACTCAAGAAGAAAAGAAAACGATTGCCCGACGACATCTTATCCCGCGCCAGATCAAGGAGAACGGGTTAAAGCCCAAAAATATGCTCATCAGCACAGCAGCCTTGCAGCAGATCATAACCGAATACACTTCTGAGGCCGGATTAAGAAACCTTGAAAGAGAATTGGGAACTTTGTGCCGCAAAGTCGCTCGGGAGCTTGCGGAAGGGAAAAAAGGTCCTTTTCGGATCACCACAAACTCCCTGCAAAAATATCTGGGTGCTGCCAAATATTTTCCTGAAATGGATCAGGAAAACAGCCAGATCGGATTAGCCGCCGGTTTGGCATGGACCCAGGCCGGCGGTGAAGTGCTGTATGTCGAGACAATGATTATCGGCGGCAAGGGGGAGTTGATTGTAACCGGCCAGCTTGGAGATGTCATGCAGGAGTCCGCCCGTGCCGCTCTCAGTTACGCCAGAGCAAATCTTAATCTGTTTGGTCTTGAAGAGAACGTTTTTGAAAACATGGACGTACATATTCACGTTCCGGCCGGAGCCATACCAAAAGACGGGCCCTCTGCCGGGATTGCCATGGCCACGGCCCTTATTTCCGCTTTGACAAAAAAGCCGGTAAAAAATGATGTTGCCATGACCGGAGAGATCACTCTGAGAGGGAGGGTCCTGCCGGTCGGTGGTTTGAAAGAAAAAGCACTGGGCGCTATGAGGGCCGGAATTCGTACTATTGTTTTCCCGCAAAAAAATCAGAGGGATCTGATTGATATTCCAAAATATGTCCGGCGAAAGATCAATTTTGTCCCTGTTGATAGCATGGATAAGGTTCTGTCAATCGCCCTATGAAAATAATTGCTGTTGATACATCTACGATGAGCTGCAGCGTTGCCGTCGTCGATGAAGACTCATTGCTGGCCGAAATGACGATCGTTAGGGAGCAGACCCATTCCAAACACTTGATGGACATGATCCAAACGGTGATAGAATTTTCAGGTCTTGCAATCTCTGCCGTGGATGGCTTTGCAATAACCAGGGGCCCTGGAACGTTTACCGGGCTGCGCATCGGAATAAGCACCGTCAAGGGCTTGGCCGTGGCTTCCGGTAAACCGATTGTGGGCATTTCGAGCCTTGATGCCCTTGCCCAGCAGTGCGCCTGCTCCGGGTATTTAATCTGCCCGCTGATAGATGCGCGCAGAGGAGAAGTCTATTTTTCGCGATACCGGTTTCAAGACGGTATTTTGAAAAAAGAGATCGGCGACGGGGTTCTCCCGCCCGCCCAAGCTGTACGTGATATCGATGAGCCGTCTTTGCTTATCGGCAGCGGTGCCCTTCTTTATCAGGATGTGCTGGCGGAAACGATGGGAAAGTGGATGTACCTTGCCCTGCCGTTCCAACATACGATTCGGGCTTCAACCGTGGCACAGCTCAGCCTGCCTAGATTCGAAAAAACAGATACGGATGATGTCGGTACGTTTTCACCGCAGTATATCCGAACATCAGATGCACAACTGCATTTTTTAAAAAAGGGAACATGATTTCGATGGCAGATTAAAGCCCGCGGTTATTATTGACAATTTGGCTTGGCTCTGTTATAAGTGCATTTCAAAAAAAAGACGGAAACAAAAAAGGCCTTTGAAAAACTTACCAAAATGAGGTTTTCAAAGGTCTCTCATTATAACCTAGTTAACCTTTTTGGCGTTAATACATGGACAATTTTATTTGGTCTGATCAACCGAGCCATACAGCCTTTCCTGTGGCAACCGCTGGGTATCCTTATATATTTTCTGCTGCATTTGCAACTGCTGTGTTCGCTCTATTGGAACTGACTGCTCTGGCCCTGGTCGGTCTGGCCGCCACCTTTTTCATTTGTTATTTTTTCAGGGACCCTGACCGGGTTATCCCCAATTATGCCGGTGCCGTGGTTTCACCGGCCGATGGCAAAGTTATCTTGGCGGGTCCGATAGACAGCAGCCCGTTTTTTGAAGGTAGATCCCTGAAAATCAGCATCTTCATGTCGGTTTTCAATGTGCATGTAAATCGCATTCCTCATGAGGGCCGCATAAAAACGGTCAGCTATCATCCGGGGAAATTCTTTTCCGCCAATCTGGACAAAGCATCGCGGCATAATGAGCACAATGCGCTTGGTTTGGAGACATATCAAGGCAAACACATAGGTTTCGTCCAGATTGCCGGCCTGATTGCCAGGCGAATTATTTGCAAAGTACAGGAGGGGGATGCGGTGGTGCGCGGACAGCGTTTCGGCATGATATGTTTTGGATCACGGCTCGATGTTTATCTCCCGCCGGATACGTATTTGAAAGTGAGGATTGGCGATCGCGTCAAGGCGGGGGCCTCTGTTTTGGGAGATTTGGCATGAAAAGAAGAAAGAAGCCCAACAAAAACTAATTAATATTAATCACGAAAACACGAAATGTGGAAAGCACGAAATCTGATATTTTTTTCGTATTTTCGTATTTTCGCGCTTTCGTGATAAAAATATTTTTCTTTTTCGGTTTCTCTGGTTAGAAGGATGTTCAATTGTTATCAAAAGGATTTGGTTTTGAACAATTTAGTGTGAGATTATGTCAAAAGAGTATAATATTGCAGTAATACCAGGCGATGGAACAGGACCGGAGGTCGTCACCGAAGGCATCAAGGTCCTTGAAACCGTTTCGGAAAAATGCGGTTTCAGATTGAATTTCAGCCATTACCGTTTAGGCGGCGAACACTATAAGGCCACGGGAGAGATTCTGCCGGAAAATGTACTTGAATCCCTGGCCGTTTCAGATGCCATCTATCTGGGGGCCATTGGCCACCCTGAAGTGAAGCCGGGTATCCTGGAAAAGGGTATTCTCTTGAAACTCAGATTTGATCTTGACCAGTATGTCAATTTAAGACCGGTTAAGCTTTATGAAGGCGTGACGACACCTATAAGGGGCAAGGGCCCTGAGGATATTGATTTTGTAGTAGTTCGTGAAAATACAGAAGGCCTTTATGCCGGTGCCGGCGGCTTTTTAAAACGCGGCACTGCCGACGAAATCGCCGTACAGGAATCCATCAACACCCGCAAAGGTGTGGAGAGGTGCATCCGATATGCCTTTGAATTTTGCCGTAAAAGGAATAAACAGAAAAAGCTGACCCTTTGCGGCAAAACCAACGTGCTGACGTTTGCCTTTGATCTGTGGGAGCGCACGTTTAACGAGGTCGCCGAAGAATATCCTGATATTAAAACCGATTATGCCCATGTTGATGCCATTTGCATGTGGATGGTAAAGAACCCGGAGTGGTTCGATGTTATTGTCACGGACAATATGTTTGGAGATATTATCACCGACCTGGGTGCCATGATTCAGGGAGGAATGGGGATTGCCGCCGGCGCAAACATCAATCCGAAAGGGGTTTCGATGTTCGAACCGATTGGCGGCTCTGCGCCCAAATATACCGGCAAGCGGATCATTAATCCCATTGCAGCCATTTCAGCGGCCCAGCTTATGCTGGAAACCCTTGGTGAGCTTCAGGCCGCCGATTTAATAGAGCAGGGGGTCATCAAGGTCCTGCGCGACGATCTTAAAGATGTTGCCGCGGGCAAGATGGGCTATACAACGCAAGAAGTCGGGGATTTGGTCGTCGATTATATAAACGGTATAGGTTAACGTTTTAAAAAAATGGCCGCATCGACGGCAATCCGAGTTTTACACGGTTAAAATCGGATTACCGTCGATGCTAAGCTAATTTTCGTAAAGCCAAAAGATAAAAGGAATGAGGCATTAAGAGGAGTACCGTCATGTCTGCAAAGAAGTTTAATGTTGCCGTAGCCGGTGCCACCGGGGCGGTCGGGAATCAGATGATAACTTGTCTTGAGGAGAGGGCCTTTCCGGTTAAGAAGATTAAATTGCTGGCCTCCAGTCGCTCGGTGGGGCGCACGCTCGACTTCAAGGGGGATTCGGTGGCTGTTGAGGAATTGACCGAAGGTTCTTTTAAGGGTATCGATATTGCCCTTTTTTCCGCCGGCGGCGGCACCAGCAAAACGTTTGCGCCCTGGGCCGCCAAGGACGGCTGCGTGGTCATTGACAATTCAAGCGCATGGAGAATGGACCCTGAGGTTCCGCTGGTGGTTCCCGAAGTAAATCCGCATGCCATCGCTCAATACAAAAATAAAGGTATCATTGCAAACCCGAACTGCTCGACCATTCAGATGGTTGTTGCGCTGCATCCTTTGCATCAAAAATACGGCATCAAGCGAATTGTGGTTTCAACCTATCAGGCTGTATCCGGAACCGGCCAAAAAGCGATCATAGAACTGGAACAACAGACCCGGGCGATTCTGAATTCCGAAAATTACGAAAAGAAAGTCTACCCTCATATCATTGCGTTTAATTGCCTGCCGCATATCGATGTGTTTTTAGAGAACGGTTATACCAAAGAAGAGATGAAAATGGTCAACGAAACCAGAAAGATACTGGAGGACGACACCATCGGAATTACCGCCACCACCGTTCGCGTGCCGGTTTTTTATGGCCATTCGGAATCGATCAATGTTGAAATGAAAGAATATGTTACGGCCCACGAGGTCAGATCCCTCCTTGAGAAGTCCCCCGGGATTAAGGTCGTTGATGATCCGGGAAAAAACGTCTATCCGCTGGCGATTGATGCTGTCGGCCAGGATTTGACATTGGTCGGTCGCATCCGCAACGATGAATCGATTCCGAACGGAATCAATATGTGGGTTGTGGCTGACAACATTCGAAAAGGCGCCGCAACCAATGCGGTTCAAATCGCAGAATTTCTAGCAAGGGAGTATTTGTAAGTGGAACGAGTACCAATTACACGGGAAGGGTATGAAACCCTCAAAAAAGAACTGGAATATCTCAAGAAAGTAGAGCGGCCTAAATATATTATGGCTATCGAAGAAGCCAGAAGCCATGGAGATATTACCGAAAATGCCGAATTTGAAGCTGCCAAGGATCGTCAGGCGTTTATTGAAGGCCGGCTGAACGAACTGGGATATAAGCTTTCCCGGGCGGATATCATTGATCCGGATACACTTCCCAAGGATCGGGCCGTATTTTCCAGGTCGGTGGTACTGGAAAACATCGACACGGGTGAAAACGTTGAATATCAGCTTGTGGGACCGGATGAGTCGAATATCGAAGAAGGGCGTATTTCCGTATCTTCTCCCCTCGGCAAGGCGATTATCGGGAAAAGACCCGGTGACGAGATTACCTTGCAGACTCCCGGGGGCAAAAGAAGTTATGAACTTATAGAAATACTTTAACAGAGAGGCTTGTAGAAATTGGATAGAATTACATAAATGCTTAATTATAATGGAGGTTTTTCTTGGCACGGATCACAATAGAAGACTGTTTGAAGCGGGTCAAAAATCGTTTTTTACTGGTGAACATGGTGGTCCAGCGCGTTAGGCAAATTCGTGAGGGTTCTGAATACCTGGTGAACTCGCCTAAAAATGAAGATATCGTCATTTCTTTGCGCGAAATGGCCGCCGGCAAGATCATTCTGAAAGAAAACAAAAAGGATAGGGAATAAGAGATCGATACATTTTTTACAGAGGCCGAGTTATATTTATAAAGTGCTGAAAAGGGGTGTCGGTAAGGCGCTGCACCGCTATGATATGATTTCCGACGGGGATCGTATCGTGGTCGGACTTTCGGGTGGGAAAGACAGCCTTGCTCTGATGTGGATTTTAAATGAACGGCGCTCTCGAATTCCCATAGATTATGAGCTGTTCGCTGTACATATTGATCCTGGATTTGAGAAAAGTTACAGTGAATCCCTTAAAAACTATTGCAAACAAATCGGTTTTACATTAAGAGTTGAACGCACAGATTACGGCATTTTGGCCCACAGTTCCCAAAATCGGGAAAATCCGTGTTTTCTATGCTCCCGATTGCGCAGAAAACGCCTTTTTGAGATCGCGGATGAACTTGGATGCAACAAGCTGGCGCTGGGGCATAACAAGGATGATATCATCGAAACCTTCTTTTTGAATATTTGTTATGCCGGAGAGGTCAGCACCATGCTGCCGCGCCAGCCTTTTTTCCAGAACAGGTTTACGCTGATCAGGCCCTTGGCCTTTGTAGATGAAGATGTTATCAGGCGTTTTGCAAAAGAACAACGATTCCCTGAATTTATTAATCCCTGCCCAACCGCCAACGTTTCCAAACGGCAGGAAATAAAAACCATGTTAAAAAAGCTCTATCAGACCAACAGAAAAATCAAGGGGAATATTTTCAACGCCATGAGTCACGTGAGAACAGAATATCTGTTAAAATAGCGGGTGTCATATGAATCCACACTTGATAAATATAAAAGATATTCAGAGCGAGCGCGATTACCGCAGCATCCCGATCGACAAGGTGGGTATAAAAAATCTGAATTACCCCATTACGGTTCTCGACCGGCGCAACAAATTCCAGCACACCGTCGCCACCATCAACATGTATGTCGATTTGCCCCACAAATACAAAGGGACTCACATGAGCCGCTTTGTTGAAATGCTTCACCTGTTTCGCCCGGAGGTTTCTTTAAAAAAGATATCGGTAATCCTGGAAAAGATGAAACGCCATCTGAATGCGGCTTCAGCCAATATTGAAGTGACGTTTCCTTATTTTATCGAAAAAAAATCTCCGGTCAGCAAATCTCCGGGCTTGATGGACTATACCTGTAGATTTATCGGCACCAGCCATCCCAACGGTAAAATCGATCTGGTGTCGGAAGTGATTGTCCCGATTTCTTCCGTCTGTCCCTGTTCCAAGGAAATCAGTGCAATGGGTGCACATAATCAGCGCGGACAGGTCCGGCTCAGCACCCGTTTCCATAAATTTATCTGGATTGAGGACATGATTGAACTGGTGGAGGAATGTGCTTCATGTGAAGTCTATTCGGTTTTAAAACGCGTCGATGAAAAGCATGTTACTGAAAAGGCGTTTGCAAACCCGAAATTTGTCGAAGACATTGTGCGGGATATTGCCAAGATGCTGAAAAAGGACAACAACATCACCTGGTTTTCAGTGAGTGCCGAAAATTTCGAGTCAATCCACAACCACAGTGCCTATGCCTCCATTACCAGCGGCCCGGCCCCCGAGCTTTAATCCGGATATTTCACAAAAATTTTTCAGCAGAATTAATATTTAGAATAAAATAAATTAGTTAAAACAAATTTAGCGTTAGCGTATGATTGGCAAGGTACAGTTTGTACCCATAGATTTTTCTCCTTTTTTGCTGAAAAATTTTTGCCCTTTGGGCTTCGCTTTCAGCTACGCCCCAACAAGTCGGGTGCTGCCTGATGCGCCCATTTGCTGCGTTATCAGGGACTTGCGGTAGACATATTACAGCTGCGCCCCTGAATGCCTTGCAAATGAACGCCTCAGTTGCATGAAATTTCCGGGTTAGTCCAGATTATTCAATAGTATCTTCATAATGGGATCGGCCGATTTCCCCGGCGTATTGACCATGACGACAAAGCGATACAGCCCGCCGGCCCTGTTTTCAATATAGCCCGCCCGGGTGTTGATGCCGCTTAAGGTTCCGGTCTTGAAAAACGCTCTGCCTTCACGGTGCATCAGACGATGGTTCGGTAAAAATGCTTCCAGGATGATGTGCAGATTTTGGGCCGAGATCCGGTTTTCCCTGGAAATGCCGGAGCCCTCAACAATATTGATATTGGTAAGGTTCAAAATGTCTTCGGCAAAAGTTGATAGCGCCCGCACACCTTTGGAAAGCGTGCCGGGCGGCCCGTAAACATTCGCTCCGGCGGCTATCCCTATCTGGTTGGCAACAAAGTTGCTGGAATACTCAAAAAGTTTTGAGATAACCTGCGCCATTGAAAATCCGGAGAGGTATCTGAAGATGAGCCTGTCGGATTCTTTGCGGGCCACGCCCGTTCGAATCCTGCCGCTGATATGGATTCCTTGCTGTTTCATAAAATAGAGCAGGAGGTGACCGGCGTAAAGGGTGCTTTCATTATCTTCGCGGGAAAGAACGATCCTGCCCCGATTCATTTTGGATAAGCGGATTCTATTGACTATAAACGGCAGCAGGGGTGTTTGGGGTTCGGCACTGACATAAGCGCCGCTGTTGTTGCGTTTAAAATAAACCGTGTTGAAATTGACGCATAAAGCGCCGTTGGGCGCATCGTAAGGCTCGTACGTTGAGGTAACTCCGGGAATGACGATGGAATCCTCAAAATAGGAATCGTCCAGCACCAGGTCCTTGATTTTTGTTGGTTTGGTGTCTAGACGTGCGGCAAGTTCAGCAACGATATCCACCAGAACTTCAGATATAAGCAGCGGATCGCCGTATCCCTTAACAATCAGGTTATCATCCTGATCCATATAAAATTCAGTAATAAACCTGTAATCCGGGCCAAGATACCTAAGAGCCGCGAGCGCGGTGAGTATTTTAAGCGTAGACGCCGGGATCAATTGGCGGTCGGCGTTTTTGGAAAAAAGAACCTGGCCTTGCGGGTCGACCACCAGCACGGCATCCTGGTCGCCGATAAGGTTATTTAATTTGTCCAGATTCCCGGCGTAAACCATTTGCAGTTGCGCAAGGACAAGCAGGCACACAAACGCCAGGCAAATCCAAACGGAGGATAACGGCGGGATTTTCAATGTTGATGTTATGCGCATTTTATTAGGGTTTGTCTCTTTTAGAATTTGGATAGATGTTTTCAAAAATCCTTCAGCGGCTTTCCACGATGAGGGTTACCGGTCCGTCATTGATCAAAGCCACTTCCATCATGGCCCGAAAGCGACCGGTGGCAACCTTTATGCCGGTTTGGCGAACTTTCTCAACAAAGTGTTCATACAATTCATTGGCCTTGTCCGGACCGGCGGCTTCGGTAAATGAGGGTCGCCGGCCCTTGCGGCAGTCGCCCAGCAGGGTAAACTGGGAAACCACCAGCATTTCACCGCCAATATCGATCAACGAGCGGTTCATCTTGCCCTGCACATCTTCAAAGATTCTCAAATTTGCAATTTTTTCAGCCATAAAATCGGCGTCGGCGGCCTGGTCCGTATCGGCCACGCCCAAAAGCACCAGGAGTCCGCTGCCGATCTTGCCGACGGTTTCATCACTGACGGTAACGCTGCTTTGCTTTACTCTTTGAATAACGGCACGCATGGATGCAAACTGGTTGATTGGTTAAATGGTTAATTGGTCCAACAGCTTTTTTTATCACGAAAGCACGAAAGTCCGAAAGCACGAAAAAAGAAATTCTAAAATTTCGTGCTTTCGTGATTATCGTTTAAAAATGTCTGCAAACGGATTATGAAACGGCCGAATCTTCGGGTCTGTTTTTTGGGGCTTTGGTTTTGCTTGGGATCGTTTTTTTAAAGATTTGTTCTTCGGGCCGGCAGCGGTTTTCATGGACAGGGAGATGCGGTTGCGTTCCAGGTCCACAGCGATAACCCTCACCGACACTTTCTGGTACACCTTGACCACGGTCGCCGGATCTTTTACATAGCGGTCCGCCAGTTCGCTGATATGCACCAGGCCGTCCTGATGGACCCCGATGTCGACAAAGGCGCCAAAGGCGGTTACATTGGTGACAATACCAGGGAGGATCATGCCGGCCTTAAGATCCGCTATTTTTTCGATGCCGCCGGCAAATTTAAATGCTTCAAAAGTTACACGCGGGTCACGCCCCGGCTTGGAAAGTTCTGCCAGAATATCGTTAAGCGTAGGAATTCCGACAGCTTCGGTAACATATCTGGATATATCAATTTGCTTGCGAAGTTCGGCCTTGTTGATCAATTCGGCCACCGCGCAGCCGAGGTCTGCGGCCATGGCGTCGACAATAGGGTAGCTTTCCGGATGCACGGCACTGGCATCCAGCGGATTTTCACCACCGGTGATTCTTAAAAAGCCGGCACACTGTTCAAACGCCTTGGGGCCGAGGCGAGGCACCTTTTTCAGGTCATTTCGACAGCCGAACGGACCGTTGTCGTTGCGGAAGGCCACGATATTTTTGGCAAGTTGCGGTCCCAGTCCCGAGACATAGGTCAGAAGCTGGATGCTGGCCCGATTGACATCGACACCGACGGCGTTGACGCAACTTGTAACCACATCATCCAGGGACTGTTTTAAGGCTGTTTGGTCGACATCATGCTGGTACTGGCCGACACCGATCGATTTGGGATCGATTTTGACCAGTTCCGACAGGGGGTCCATTAAGCGCCGGCCGATGGAGATTGCACCGCGAACCGTAAGGTCGAGGTCCGGAAATTCCTGGCGGGCCGCTTCCGAGGCCGAATAGACCGAAGCGCCGCTTTCATTGACCATAACGACCGAAAGATCCTTTTCAAGGCCGATGGTATCAATAAACGTTTCGGTTTCTCTGCCGGCGGTGCCGTTGCCGACGGCAATCGCCTCGATATTGAAACGGTTGCAAAGATCCCTGATGGTTACGGCCGCTTTCTGAGATTGATTTTCAGACAGATGCGGATAGATCGTATCGTGGTGCAAGAGTTTTCCCTGTCTGTCCAGGCAAACGATTTTGCAGCCGGTTCTGAATCCGGGATCGATTCCCATCACCCGTTTGGCACCCAGCAGCGGGGCTAAAAGAAGCTGGCGCAGATTGTCTGAAAATATTTTAATGGCGGCGGCATCTGCGCGTTCTTTTGTCAACAGCCTGATCTCTGTTTCCATGGAGCGCGAGAGCAGCCGTTTATAGCTGTCGAGCAGTGCAATGTTCACCTGCGTTGAATCCGGACCATTGCCGGTCACAAAAAGTGCTTCAAGAACTTTGATCGCATCTTCCTCGGGCGGGGCGATGGAAAGATTCAAGACATCCTCTTTTTCGCCCCTGCGCATGGCCAGAATTCTATGGGACGGCACGGTCGCCGCCGGCTCCTGCCAATCGAAATAATCCTTGAACTTGGCGCCGCTGACCTCCATGCCGGCTGCGACTTTGCTTTGGAATGTTGCTTTGGCGATGAACAGTTGACGCAGTCCGGCCCGTGCCCGGGGATCTTCATTGACGATTTCGGCAATAACGTCTCTGGCCCCCCAAAGGGCATCTTCAACCGAATCTACGCCCTTTTCAAGATCGATATAGTCTGCGGCCGTTTTGTCGGGATCGATTCCGGTCTGCTCGAAAATAATTCGGGCCAGAGGTTCAAGCCCCTTTTCCCGGGCGATGGTCGCTTTGGTGCGGCGTTTCGGCCTGTACGGCAGATAAATGTCTTCCAGGGCGGAAAGGGTTTGGGCTCCCAGGACGGCTGTTTTCAGTTCATCGGTAAGGTGGCCGTGCTGTACAAGCGATTTGATAACGGCTTCTTTGCGACGGTCGAGGTCTTCAAGCTGCTTTATCCGGTCGCGGATGGCGGTGATGGCGATTTCATCGAGACTGCCGGTGGCTTCTTTGCGGTAGCGGGCGATAAACGGAACGGTTGCGTCCTGAGCGAGAAGATCGGCAACTGCGTAAACCTGTGAGAATGCAAGCTCGAGTTCAGCGGCGATGACGGCAAGATTGGTATCGTTCATGGTTTTCTCTTTAATCCCAATGGGGCGATGACGCCCAATCCCTATATGCCTAAGCCCAAAGTAAGTCAACCCTATCATAGGGACATGTGGGACGTTGGTGAAAAGTTGAAAAGTTTAAGTTTATGTGATCAGGAGAAATTTTGTCAATCTTTCACCAACGTCCCCAAAATCCCTTCGGCCCACCCCCATAGATTAACAAAACTGTAATCAGAGGATTTCTGCGGGCATTCAGACAGACGCTGTAGATACGCCTGCTGCTTTTCCAGACTGATCGGTTCAAATTCAAGCATCGTTTTGTTTAATCCTGAAAACTCTGATCCTAATAGCCGGGTCAAAAACAATGGTTCTGACGTAAATTTGGCATGTTTATTATAAACCCACAATTCTTTTCATGTTGCAGCAGGATGATCAAATCGGGATAATTTCCGTTTATGTTACCAGTATGATCCTCAAATCCATCACATTGGTGTTGGTGGGACCGGTGATTAACAGGTCGCCAAGTTTTTGAAAAAAATGATAGGAATCGTTATTTGCAAGGAAGTGCTGGGGATTGAATCCCGTGGCAGCAGCCCGTTCGATTGTGGTCGTATCCGCCAGCGCCCCGGCTGCATCCGTGGGACCATCCGTACCGTCTGTGCCGCCGCTGAGTACCACAATATTTTTACTGGTGGCGATCTCAATGGCAGCCGCCAATGCAAATTCCTGATTTCGCCCGCCAAGGCCCGTTCCTTTTAAGGCTACCGTGGTTTCACCGCCGGAAAGGATACAGGCGGGCGGGGGCAGGGGGGTGCCGGATTTGATAATTTCCCTGGCAATGGCTCCGTGAACACAGGCTACATGCCGTGTTTCACCTTGGATCATGGATGAAAGCACAAGGGTGTTGTATCCCAGGTGCTCAGCCTTTTTTCTGGCGGCCACGATGGCTTCCATATTGCTGCCGATAATCAGATTGTGTGTTTTTTCAAAAGCCCGATCGCCCTTTTTGGGGGTTTCAGGGATCTTCCCAAGGGCACCGGCTTGAATATGATGAACAACGGTTTCAGGCAACTTATGGGCGATGTCGTATTTATCAAAAATTTGCATGCATTGGGAAAATGTGCTTGTATCCGGCACAGTAGGACCTGAAGCGATGACGTCGAGGTCGTCTCCGACCACGTCGGACAGTATCAGAGAAACAAGCGTGGCAGGATAGGCTGCTTGTGACAGCCTGCCGCCCTTTGACAGGGACATATGCTTTCTGATGGTGTTTATTTCGTGAATGGTGGCGCTGCAGGACAAAAGTACTTTCATCGTGTCCTGTTTGTCTTTTAGACTGAGGCCGGGAAAAGGAAGAGGAAGCAGCGCAGATCCTCCTCCGGAAAGGAGGCATATCACCAGGTCCGTGCTTTCAGCCTGTTTGACAAGATTCAGGATTTCACCGGCACCGCGCTGTCCGTTTTCGTCAGGCAGCGGGTGCCCGGCTTGGATAAGTTTGATGCGTTCAAGATCGGCGACATGTTTATGTTTTACATTGATGATACCGCCGGTGATCTTTTTCCCGAGAAGCTGTTCCAAGGCTGCAGCCATGGATGCGGATGCTTTCCCGGCCCCGATTACGAAAAGGTTGTTATACCGGGTCAAATCGTAAATCCGGTCACCGATAATTAGCCGGTCGTCTTTGAGTCTGCAATATTTTTTAACGGCAGCACCCGGCTCAACAGCTTTCAGCCCTTCATGGAATATACTGAGGGCATCGTTTCGCATCCCGGCAATGTTTTTTGTTTTATGTTTCATTACCTTAATACCTAACCCGGAAAAATACTGCCTGTCAAAGCAAAAGTCTTTAGCCCGGATTTTTCACGAGCTTGAGATGTTCATTTTCAAGGCATTCAGGGACGTTGCTGTAGTTCGCTACCGCAAGCCCCTGATAACGCTGAAAATGGGCGTCTCAAGCTCGCCTGCAGGGTAAAAATTTTTGAGAAATAATTAATAAATCTTGTGGGACAAAGTGTAACCTGAACATTTCATGTTGTGTTATAGATAATGCACTGATTTTTAATAATAAATAAAATCTTCTCAAAAATTTTTATGAAATATCCAGGTTGTTTGTATTCTTGACAAGTACAAGTGATCAAAGTAACCTGTGAAGCGCATGCATACTTTGCTGCCAAATTTTCATGGAGGAATAAATGGAAGATCAATTTTCGGCTTCCTTAAAAGGTAAGTTTCTGATGGCCATGCCATTATTGGCCGATCGGAATTTTTATCAAACCGTCACCTGTATTTGCGAGTATACCGTGACCGGTGCCCTGGGAATTATTGTGAATCGGGTTCACCCTACCTTGTCCGGAAAAGACATTTTTGACGAACTTAATGTGGAGTATGTGCCGGGAGCCGAATCCATTCCGATCCATCTTGGCGGGCCGGTTCATATCGGTGAAATTTTTATACTGCACGGCCCTCCCTTTGGCTGGGAAGGTTGTCTGATGATTACCCCTTCGCTGGCCATGAGCAACACCAGGGACGTTTTAGAGGAAGTTGCCAAAGGCAACGGTCCTAAATCCTTTATTATTGCCCTGGGATGTGCCGGTTGGGGGCCGGGGCAACTTGAATCGGAGATAAAACAAAATGCCTGGCTGACAGCTCCTGTTTTTGAAGACATTATTTTTGAAATACCGATCGAGACGCGCTGGGAGGGGGCCTTGAAAAAAATCGGGATAGATCCTGCGATGCTCCTGGACACAGCCGGTCATGCCTGATCCGGGCTAAACAGGGAAACGTTATCTAATGGGCCTCTTCCTTTGGCTTTTTCTTTGGTTTTGGTTTCTTTTTTTTCAAACAGACCTTGTCCTTCCTTACAAAAGCGCAAAGTTTGGGATTGTAATATTCCTTGCAGTTTAAGGGATTGTACAGCGGGCACTCAGGATGTTTTTCAGACATAAATCATTTTTCCCTTTATAGACCTTTATAGATTGGTTTCCATCCTATAATCGATTTTTCCCACACCTTTATCATAAAGCCATGGATTTTACAAGATATTATGTCCGGATAGGAAATCGTTTTGACAATTAATTTGATACATTGTAATAAACAGCGCCAATACTCAACCCCAATATCCGTTTAGACCGTTGAGAGTATAAAACCGGACAACTTAAAGATAACCAACTGAAATGGAAACATATACATCCCTCAAAGAAGATCTGTTGGAAATCAATAAAGATGTTTATGCGCTTTTTTCCAATGCGAAATCAATGCCGGGGATGACGGCTCACGCCTTTGATGACTGGGAAAAGACATCGATCGGTATCAACAAACAGATAGCGGAAGAGATTATTCGTATTGCCGTTGTCGGTGCCATTAAATCCGGGAAGAGCACCGTTATCAACGCCCTGTTCAAGGGAGACTATTTAAAACGTGGCGCGGGCGTGGTTACATCGATTGTTACGCGTGTCCGCAGCGGAAAGAGTCTTAAAGCAAAACTTTTCTTCAAATCCTGGGACGATGTTAACTCCGATATGCAGCAGGCTATGGTCCTGCTGCCGGCATTGAACCGGCATTGGGAAAACGACAGGTTTGACATCAGGCGCCAAAAAGAGCGGATGGATCTTCAACAGGCGCTTTCGGCATTGAGTTCGGAACAACTGATTACCAAAGGTGCCCGCAACGCCAGCAGTGTACTGCTGTCATCCTACCTAAAAGGATACGAAAGCGTCAAAGAAATCATTTCCTCGGATAACGTTACAAGACAATATAACGGTGGCCGCTTTGCAAAGCACCGGGATTTTGTGGGTGAAGCTGCTCTGGCGGCCTATTTGAGAGACATACAGCTTGAGATCAATTCCGAAGGAGTTGACGGCAATATTGAAATTGCCGACTGTCAGGGAAGCGATTCTCCGAATCCGCTTCATATTGCCATGATCCAGGATTATCTGCTCTTGACACATCTTATCATCTATGTGGTCAGCAGCCGAACAGGAATTCGGGAGGCGGACATCAAGTTTTTATCCATGATCAAGAAAATGGGAATTATGGATAACATCCTGTTTGTCGTAAACTGTGATTTCAGCGAACATGATTCCCTAGACGATGTGAACATTCTGGTCAAAAAAATAAAGGAAGAGCTTTCACTGATTAAACCCGACCCTGATATTTATGCATTTTCAGCACTTTACAACCTTTTTAAGCAACAACGCGACCACCTGTCACCTAAAGACGAAATGAGATTGGAACAATGGGAGCAGGAAACGGCGCTGACTGAATTTTCCGGACAGGAAACGGAGCGATTTGAATGGTCTTTTCATCAAAAGCTTACCAGAGAACGTTACGCTCTGTTGTTAAAGAACCATCTGGAGCGTCTGGATGTCATTTCAACGGGGATTGATCATTGGATTTTACTCAATCAGAAGATTCTATCCAAAGATGCCAGCAGTGCAGGTGAAATTATCGAAAAGATCAAGCACCACCAGGGCAGCATGAATCAGATGAAATCAGTGATAAAAAGTACGCTTGACGGTGCTGTTCAGAAGATAGAGCAAAAGGCAAAGACCGATATCGATCGATTTTTTGACGTCCGGTCCGGTAAGATTTTAAATGATATCATTGAGTTTGTCAGAGACTATCACATACCTTATCATGACTATGAAAAAAACCTTAAAGTTTCGGGTTTTTCAAATACCCTCTACTTAATATTTCAGGAATTCAAGCATGCCCTGGACTTTTTTATGGCCGAGACCGTAAACCCCGAATTAATCCGGTTTATCAGGCAGGCAGAGACAGGTATCAGGGAACAGCTTGGCTCGATTGCCGGGCCATATGAACTGATGGTTCAGGACGCTTTGGTTGCATACAGCAACCTGATGGAGAGCTTTGGTATTGAGTGTATCCAAACGAAACAGAAAAAGATCGAATTGCCGGACATGGATGCGATAAAGGGCATGATCGGACTTTCGCTTCCGCCGCTCGTGGCAGCCAT
>JACKQG010002238.1_pt1 | contig 25522 bp, 19 predicted proteins | sample 8237621 | NCBI WGS metagenome assembly JACKQG01 (sample SAMN15677084, study PRJNA649215) | marine metagenome | biome: marine; feature: Black Sea; material: saline water; isolation source: suspended particulate matter (SPM) from the Black Sea western gyre | collected 2013-06-09/2013-06-10 | depth... | reverse complement strand
AAATGCTTCCCCTTGTCCCCTAATAAGCAACCCCACCACTCGGTCCGGTTTCATGACTTTTACCCCCCACAAGATCAGCGGCGCCGGCATGAGCAATAATACCAGCGCCCGACAGGGCCCGATCAAAAACAACACCTTCATCGAGAACCCCATTCAGATGGTCGGCGGGCCCGGCACCGCGCCCGCCAATCCTAAGCCGGGGAAGATCAACGGAGTCGGGACTTGTTGCTGCCAATTGTCCATTGAAGAACAACTGTGTACCACTGCCATCGTTACGCCACACCAAATGCATCCATTCGTCCGGTTGTATCACCAGGTCGTTGAGAGTTAAATCTCCTTCAGGTGTGAACTGATAGTCTGCAACCCCGTAAAGCGTAAAGCCGGCCTCGCCTAATGCTGTCCAGCCGGCAAGCCGAATCGAAGTGGCATCGCCGTCGTGCAGGGCCTGTGAGTCATTAGCCGCCGGCGGCTTCGTAGTCTTGACGATATATTCTACCGTCCATGGACCAGGCATATCTGGAGCGCCGGTAAAATTGGCACGGTTCGCACCGGTCCTTTCGAATCCCACGGCCGTTCCAGCACCGAAGAGGCCCTCCTGAGCTAACGAGACACCATCGTAGGTTCCGTTTAGCCCTCCGCTGCCTGAATCGATGCAATCGGTTCCGGTTTCGTTAAACTTATACCAGTTAAGTGGATTGGCGCCGCTTATAGCAGCCTCCCATTCAGAAATACCGGCCTGAGCCAGGCTGCCGATGGCCAGTACCACAATAACTGAAACCAAATAAATCATTTTTTTACACATGATAATAGTCCTCCAAAAAAAGAATTAATATTCGATGTGAGTTGACATGTAGAGTCGAAACACAAAACTGACAAAGAAAATTTTGTAGTTCGAATAATACTAAATAACACCTCCTCGTATTCATCAAATTCGGGAGTTGTACCCACACAAAAGCCAAAACAAAAAACCCCCGGCCGTGTAAACACAAAACTAACTACATTATTTATACCAAATCAACTGCATTGCCGTCAAGCTTAAACCCTATATGATTATCTGCAATTTTACGATAATCAATATTGCTCAATCAATTACCAATTTTAAAAGGGGCCTATACCGAATAATTCGATATAAGCCCCGAATTGATCCTAATTTGCTATTTCAACCTTGCAATTATAATTCCGAGACAAGTTCTGACTTAAGGCACCGGTTCTGGTTCCAGTCCCGGGTCCGGCCGATACAGCCGTATATCGTCAAAGAACATTGTTCCTGTTCCGCCTGCTTGAAGATTGTTTTTATCACCCAAACCAATGGCTATCTTATCAACATTGGCAAGGTCCACACCTTGGTCTGCAAAGGCCTGCAGTGGTATAGTCCACTGCGTCCAGATATCTACCAATGTTGCATCAGGATTGTCGTGATAGACGGCCGTGCCGTTGAGAGCAAAATACATCGGCTCGGCATAGTTGCTCAGCATACCGACATCTTGATTAGTCCACTGTGGACTGACATTGGTATTAGGGAAGCTGACATTGGAGAATGTCGCATCACATGTTAAAGCGGCATTATGACTGGTCACCGCTAAGCCTATGTAAAGAGGTGTATCCATCCCGACTTGTATCAAATCGAATCGCGTCCACGTGTTACCATCTGCCGAGTAATACGATCTGACGAGTCCACCTGCTGTCCGCTCTAATTTTACCCACTGGGGTGCTGTAATGCCTTCTTCGAAATATCTGTCAGTGACGCCGTCGGTGGCTGTGCGGTACTGGAACCTTACGCCGTTTTCAGGAGTAACGAATACTCCAATGTAGCGCGAGTTCGCATCAAGCGTATCGCGAATCATCACACCCGCTTTGGCAAACGGATCTGTGTTATCCAGGCTCTCGACTTTTGCGATAATCGCCCCGGCACCGGTGAATTCCCTGAAAGCGAAATGGAACTGGTCCGAATTGCCCCAGATATCAATGCCGCTGCCGCTTAACATGTAGGTTCCGGCCGGCTCCTCTATGAATCCGCCTACATAAGCCGGATAACCTTTGAACCATAATGACAATGTTTCAACTCCCTCTCTCGTCCAGTCTTTTTCCAAACCGTTTGATGTCCTCTCTGCTTCTGAATACTTCATGTTATTATCATAGAATAACGGCATCGACTGGTCACCCCCGTGAACAATATCCTGCTCGGCGGCGGGAGCTTCGGCATAGCCGACAACAGAGCCGTTTGCCTCGACCTCCCATCCGTCTAACCATGACTCATATATAATGTCCGGTGAATAGTCGTTATAGTCCTCGAAATCATCCACTACAAGGAAGTTAAGCGTTGTAAAACTCCAGACCTTGCCTATGTAAATTGTTGAGTCCGGCGGAGCATTGACTTCATCAACACGCCAATAATATGTTTTACCGAATTCGAGAGGTTCGGGAAGAATATAAGTAGTATCTTCATAACCTTGACGGGCTAATGCATCCTGCCAATTGGTTATGCTGGCCTGGTTGACGTCCTCGAAAACGGTGCCGAAGTACACATCATGCTTATCTGCATAGGTCCCCGCCCTCCAGCTTAGCGCTACATCCAGTGGCACCTCTTTTTGGCCGTTACCTGGATTTGGGCTGTAACTCTCGGGCTGAGGACTTATACCAAGTGCAAAGTTAATCGCCGCTTCCAACAAAGCATAAGCATTCTCATTCCAGACAAGGTACGATTGCTCATCGAAACCAAGGCAAACACGAATATCCGCTGCTGCTCGCGCACTTCCATCTGCAGGAGGTACGGGCAGTTCGGCTCCCTTTTCGTAAACAAAAATTACATCGTAGGTCTGACCGTCGGCTAACGTGGCTGTCGCAATGACAGTGGCCTGATCACCCGCAATACCCTGTGCGAAACGAGCAGTACCGCGGTCGCTCACAAGGTCGGTAATAACGGATACGGTCCCGCTCAAACCTGCGGCCAGTGGGTGTTCGGGTGCGACGATTTCTATCTCCGTTGTCGCCACGTCCGAACCTGCACCGCCGCCAAGTGTCAAACCCATTTCGTCCCAGCCCCAGCATTCGGTGATAACCATAGGTGTTTCAATCTCTGTGATTTCGGTCCTGATTCCTCCGGAGCCTACTGATTCTGAAATAAACACCACGTCTGCCGCCGCGGCAGCGACCTCTGTGGTTGCTTCATCTTCATCATCATCAAAATATGTTACCGTATGCCCAAGCCCTTCAATAAAGGCCTTGAGCGCATCGTCTCCAGGCATGTGTTCTTCCTGCAATGAGGAGATAAATAAAACGTTAGCCCCCATAGTTGCAGAACTCCAAAGGCTAAGTACTACACCCAGACATAATAAGGCCCTCACATATTTTTTTCCCAACATAATAATCCTCCTTCAACAAAGTAATATAGTTTGTTAATTGAAATGTAAAATCGTATATGCAGCACAAAGTGTCCATCACAGCTCCGTACCACTGGCAATAATTCCTCCTTGTAATGTAATACTTAAAGTGCGCCCGCAGGAAATCCAAAATCAATAGATGTCCGGTTGTGCGGACAAAACTTCACCTTCTTCGTTTATACCAAATTATTCACGGTTTCGTCAAGTAAAATCCCTCGAATTAGGAGTCAGTCCATACAGCTTTATTCAAATAGGCAACGCAAGACTTGTGCAGAATCTGCAGATATCATAGAATGTTGTGGTATTTCGTGGAAAAACTATTGAGGGCTCTCAATAAATCGTATTTTATTCAGAAAGGATAAACAAATGGCAGATTTAAGGAATGGATTTTTGACGATGGCAGTTTTGGCTGTCTCTGCGATACTAATAGGATGTGGACCGTCTAAGCATCAGGCATTAAATCCCGTTGAAATCTTTGAAACCAATGAAGGCTTTAGCATCACAGAGGCCGGTGAAAAAATAATGTCCTATCAGCGCCGGCACAAATCCATAAATGGAAAATACCTGCGGGCCAACTACATACATCCTCTTTACAACCTTGATGGCCAGATATTGACAGAAGACTTCCCGGCCGACCACCCGCATCATCGCGGCATATTCTGGGCCTGGCATCAGGTATGGCTCGGTGATAAAAAACTTGGTGACTCCTGGGCCGCACAAGACTTCTTCTGGGATGTCTATGATGCTAAAATCCTGGATGTAGATTCAAAGTCACGTGCTCTGCAGGTTCACGTTCTCTGGAAATCTCCGCTCTGGACCGATGCAGATGGAAAGAAAAAAGCGTTCTTAAAAGAAACTACAACCATACGAGTTCATCGTGCCCAAAACGATATACGTAAAATAGACTTCGAGATTAAATTGCTTGCTCTGGAAGATGGTATGCGTCTCGGCGGCTCCGAAGACGAAAAGGGTTATGGAGGTTTCACTACCAGAATACCATTGCCTGATGGCCTTTCGTTCACCGGTACCAACGGCTCCGTAGAACCGAAGAACTTATCGGTAGAGGCAGGCCCCTGGCTGGATTTCTCAGGCGATTTCAGTAACGATGGCGATCTAAGCGGCCTGACAATACTCTGTCATAATTCTTCGCCTGGTTACCCCCAGCGATGGATACTTCGAAGAAAGGGCAGTGCCCAAAATCCTGTGTATCCCGGCCGTCACCCGGTTGTACTGCCCCGCGATAAACCGGTCATTTTGCGTTATCGCCTCATGATCCACCGTAGTAAACTCAGCCGTGGGGACCTTGATAAATTACAGGCTGAATATAACAGCGAGCTTCTCCCGATTTTCGACAACAGATAAAAAAGCTGCCAAATTGCCCATTCTACCAAAGCTGTCAGGCCATGTTGTGAGCTTGAAAAAAATGATTATTTTTGATGAATTTATACTCGAAAATCGCATATTTATAGCTGTTTATGACCATTTCAGGCCAATTTCTCATCGTTATTTTACGTTTTATATATAATCTTCTCAGTCCATATTTCTCAAATAAACACTGTAATTGTTCAAATAAAGGGCAAAATGTTCTTGGCTTTTAAATGCCGTTAGTGTAAAATATAAATGGAAGTGTTCTTTACTTGTTTCGCAAAGGATAAAGCTTATTTTCTGATGAGGGCAATTAAGATGAAAAGCTATTTTTATTGGACATTAGTAATCTCAACGGTAATAGCTTCGTTTTGTTTGGCCGCACCTGAGCCGGCTATTGTGCCTGCAATGGGCCAGTGGACGGTGGATACGGAATTTACCCATCCCCAGCAGATTGTTCTGCAGCGAGCTTCTGATAAAAAACCGGTGCGGTTCTGGTACACGATAATAACGCTTACAAACAATACCGATGAAGATGTTGATTTCTATCCTAAGTGTGATTTGATGACGAATACCTTCCAGCTTACACAGGCGGGTAAAGCTGTAAGCCCGGTGGTTTTCGAACAAATAAAAAAGCGTCACAAGAGCAGATACCCGTTTCTTGAACTTTTGAGCAAGTCCGAAAACAGGATACTTCAGGGCGAGGATAACACCAAAGATATCGCTGTTATTTGGCCTGATTTTGATAATAAAGCCAAGAATATCAAAGTCTTTATAGCAGGTCTGAGCAATGAGACCGTTGCAATTAACCATCCCGTAGAAAAGGATGATTTTGGAAACCCGCTGAAAGTTTTCCTGCGAAAAACCCTCGAATTAAATTATGATTTTAAAGGCGATCCTGCACTAAGATCTGGCGCAACCTTAACTTATAAGGAAAAACGCTGGATTATGAGATAGGCTTCAAAGCCGCTATTTTGTATATTCCGCACGGTATTTCGCGTAAAATACTTCATTTGTAATATATAGCATCCCGTATTTCATATTACATGCATGACATTTCATATCTGTGCCTGTGTGTTTATATAAAAAAATCCCCATGTTTTCCTCGAAAATTGCTTAAAAAAGCATTGTTGCGAATTTTTTGCAAAAAAATGAAAAAAAACTTGACGTATTAAAACAATCGTTTTAATCTACTGTATAAAACAAGCGTTTAGGAATTTTGTATATATGGTTTCACAAGATAAAAAATCAAACGGGAGTACTGATAAGGGGGTTCGGGACAGATTGTTCGACTCGGCCGAGGAACTTTTCTGCGAACAGGGCTTTGAGGGTACAAGTGTTAGAGATATCGCCGCCTCTGCCAAATGCAACATCGCATCGCTGAACTACTATTTTGGCGGGAAAGAGAAGTTGTATCATAAGATTTGGCGTCGTCACCTGATTACCATGCGTGATGCACGAATTGCAGGTATCAATAAGGTAATGTCTCAAAATAGCGGCAAACCTAAACTGGAAGATTTGCTCAGGTCATTTGCAGAAGCATTTATTGGTCCGCTGGTAGATGAAAATGAAGCTCGCCGTCTAAACAAACTTATGGCCAGGGAATGGATTGACAATCATTTACCGGTCAACATGTTTCTTGAAGACATAATGATACCTACTTTAAACGCTATGCGCAGCGCTCTGGTTAGGATTTGTCCCGGACTTGATGAATCGAAAATTCCATTTGTTGTAATTTCTATTGTTGGTCAGCTCCTGCATGTGCTTCATGTAAAGGCTATTTTTCAGCAGATTGATAATACGGCCTTGCCAAAATTTGATTTAGCTCAAGCTATTGACCACGTTGTTAAATTCTCCACTGCCGGTATTAAGGTTTATATTGAGGAAAAAAGCGAATGAGAAAACTGATAGTGTCAATTTATGGTTTATGTTTTATTGTTGTTCTGACAATCCTTTCCGGCTGCATGGTAGGGCCAGACTATTCCAGACCCGAAACACCGGCAGAGACATCAGACGGTTATTACAACGCCGCAGCGCACGAACAGGACGTTAACGATTTTTCTGAGGTTGATAGATGGTGGGAGCAGTTCGGTGACCCCACAACCGCATTGCTGGTGCGTGAGACTCTGGAAAACAATTATAGTCTAAAAGCGGCAGCAGCAAGAGTTTTGCAGGCACAGGCTGCGCTTACTGAAATCCATGGGCGCAGGTTACCGGATATCTCTTATAATCTGAGCCGTGACAGAAGTAAACGTTCCTTCAATTTCGGCGGATTAGGTGGCGGGGGCAGATTCACCGTAATGAGCACAACCTGGAGTCAGGGTATTACAGTGGCATATATACTTGATTTCTTCGGCAAGCTCAAACGGTCGGAGCAGGCCGCATGGGCTGAGCTGCTTGCAACCGAGGCAAACGAGCAGGTTCTGGTTAATTCAATGGTAGCCACTGTAATAAACGCAAGAGTTAATATTGCAACTCTCCAGCGTCGCTTGGATATAGCACGGGCGAATACGGAAAGTCAGAAGAAAACTCTCGAAATTGTCGAGCGACGTTACGAACAGGGGCTTGTCGGGCCGGTTGATATAAGGCTGGCGCGTGAGAATCTTGCGCAGTTGGAAGTGATTGAACCGGTTATTGAATTATCTCTGATAACAGCTCAAAATGCTCTTGATGAGCTTTTGGCTCGTCGGCCCGGTTCATCGGATGAACTGCCGCAGACCTTGGAAGATTTACCGGATTTGGGACCGATACCTGTTGGGCTGCCTGCTTCCCTTCTGGATCGCCGGCCGGATATCAGGGCGGCGGAGTTTATGTTAAGGGCTGCGAACGAGAGGATCGGCGTGAGTATCGCCCAGCTTTATCCGGATTTAACTTTGACCGGCGGTTACGGTTACTCCGATGACAAATTTGAGAACATTTTCAAATATGATGGAACCGAAATGTATTCAGCGATTACGTCTCTTGCTCAGCCTATCTTCAGGGGTGGACAAATCAGGGCTCAGATTGATGCCGCCGAGGCGCGTTACGCAGAGTTGGCGGCAAATTATGCCGGTACGGTCCTAACTGCGATGAGGGAAGTCGAGGACGCTTTGATTACAGAGCAGATGCTGCAGACGCAGCTCAAACACACCCGGATTCAATTCAGAGAGGCCAGCGCCGCAGAGAGCCTTTCAAAGCAGCGGTATGAACGTGGCGTTGAAGGAATATTGACCGTACTCGAATCGGAACGAAGGCGCAGAATATCTGAACAGGAAGTGACTATTCTCAAGGGCCGCATTTGGACTAACCGTGTAAATCTTTTCCTCGCCCTGGGCGGTGACTGGGATTATCAGGAACCCTCTGAAGAGCAGGTTGCTTTAAACAATTAAGATAAAACTATAGAACGGGAAGTAATTTTATGAAGCCGATCCAGCAAAATAAAAAAATGCCCTTGGGCCTGATACAGTTGCTGCTTGTTGTGGTCATTATAATTATAGGGATTGTAATTGCTGTTATTTTTATCAAGTATAAAAAACCACCTCAGCGGCAGGAGCAGATAGTTCTTGCGCCATTAGTCAAAGTTGAGCGTCTTGATCGAAGGGACATCCGGATGATTATTCGTGGCTATGGAACTGTCAACCCAAGATTGCAGGTGGAAATCGTACCGCAGGTTTCCGGCAAGGTCGTCTGGGTCAATCCGCAATTTAAAGCGGGGGGCTTTATTCGGCGAGCTGAGGTGATACTGAAAATAGACCCTCGCGACTATGAATTATCGCTCCGCCAGGCCAATGCCGCCGTCGCGGAGGCCCAGGTCATGCTGGACCTGGAGAAGGCGGAAGCTAAAATTGCAAAAGAAGAATGGCAGCAGCTTCACCCGGGCCAGGAACCGGCTTCACCGCTGGTTTTTCGGGAGCCCCAGATACGCCAGAGACAGGCCAGGCTCGAATCTGCTGATGCCGTACTGGCTACCGCCAATCTGAACCTTGAGAGGACCCAGCTTTCTCTGCCCGTGGATGCTATGATAATGAGTGAAAGGATTGACCTTGGTCAATATGTAATGATAGGTCAATCCGTGGGCGCTGCTTATGGAATCGAATCGATGGAAATAGAAGTACCTCTTGAAGACAAAGAACTGGCCTGGCTTGCTATTCCCGACAACACGGTTTCAGTCAAGGCCGCGGAAAACCCTAAAAAAGGTGCGATTGCACGAGTTTCGGCTAATTTTGCCGGAGAAGAGATATGCTGGCCTGGATATGTGGTCAGAACTACCGGCCAGGTTGACAAAACATCGAGACTTATATCCGTTGTTGTTGAAGTGTCCGAACCTTTTAAGGATTCGCATTCTACACCACCGCTTTTACCAGGTATGTTTGTAGAGGTTTTAATCGATGGTAAAATTCTAAGGAACGCAATCGCCGTACCTCGAGATGCAATGCGTAACAATAACGAGGTGTGGGTGGCCAAAGACGGCCAATTACATGTCCAGCCATTGGAAATTGTGCGGGCCGACAGGGATTTTGCCTATGCTGTTTCAGGCCTTGATGATGGAGATATGATTATTGTCAGCTCTCTTGATGCGGTTATTGAAGAGATGAAAGTCAGGATTCAAACCGAATCCGAAACCTCAGCTACATTTGCTGAGGTGGTGGAAGATCAAAACCAGACTCCCAAAGTAAGGACAGAGTAAATGAAAGATTTAACTGAAAAAAGAGGTATTCTCGGCTGGTTTGCATCGAACCACGTTGCAGCGAATCTCTTGATGCTGATAATCATCGTCGCAGGATTGCTTTCGATTTTTTCAACCAGGATGGAGGTCTTTCCTGAATTAAGCCTCGATATGATAACCATTACTGTACCTTACCTCGGAGCTTCGCCGGAGGATGTGGAAGAAGGAGTCTGCCTTCGGATTGAGGAGGCTATTGCAGCCGTTGATGGCGTAAAGCGTATGACCTCAAGTGCGGGTGAAGGCGCAGGAATGACTATAGTGGAGGTTGATGAATATGCTGATACTAAAGAGGTGCTCGACGATATCAAGGCAGAGATAGACACCATCATCACATTTCCTGTAGAAACCGAAAAGCCTGTTATTTCCGAACTTAAGACCCGTCACCAGGTGATAACCGTCGTAGTCTTCGGTGACGTTTCTGAAAAAACCTTAAGAACACTTGCCGAGCAGGTGCGTAATGATCTAACCGCCATGCCTAATATAAGTCAGGTTGCAGTTGCAGGTGTTCGACCTTATGAAATATCAATAGAAGTGTCGGAGGAGAACCTGCGCAGATATAATCTGAGTATTGAGAAGATATCAAGAGCAGTCAGAGAATCGTCACTGGATATTCCCGCCGGCTCGGTCAAGACCTCAGGTGGAGAAATCCTTGTCCGAACCAAGGGGCAGAAATACTATGGCCCCGAATTCGATAAAATTATAGTCTTTACACGAAATGATGGTACGAAAGTAAGACTTTCCGACGTTGCAACGGTAAAAGACGATTTTGAGGATGTTGACCTGTCTGTAAAATTCGATGGTAAAAAAGCTGCTTTCATACAAGTCACACGTATCGGCGCTCAGGACGCTTTGGACATAGCCAAAACCGTAAAGCAGTATGTAAATGAAAAGGAGCAATATTTGCCGGAAGGAATCTCTCTTGCATTATGGGAGGATGACACTCAATTTCTCAAGGCAAGAATGAATCTTCTTACAAGGAATGCATATATCGGTCTGGTTCTTGTATTCTTGTGCCTGACGATCTTTCTTAATTTTCGTCTTGCATTTTGGACAACAATGGGGATTCCCATATCTTTTCTCGGGGCGTTCTATCTGATACCGCATTTTGGCGTTTCCATTAATATGATAAGCCTTTTCGCTTTCATTATGTCATTGGGGCTTGTCGTGGATGATGCGATTGTAGTTGGTGAAAATATATTTGCATATCGACAGGCGGGAATGGATCGTACCGAGGCAGCGATAAAAGGTGTAAAAGAGATGTGTATGCCCGTAACATTGGCGGTCTTGACTACAATGTTTGCTTTTATACCTCTGGCATATACACTCGGTATTATGGGTAAGATACTCCGCGTCCTGCCAATCGTTGTAATCAGTGTTCTTTCTGTTTCGTTGGTTGAAGCATTGCTTATCCTGCCGGCTCATTTGTCTTCTTCCAGGTTCTCCAAAAAAAATATTATTGTCCGTTTAACAGATAAAATAAATACCTGGACGGATAGAGGTCTTAAATGGTTTATAAACGGTCCTTTTGCCCGCTTCGTCTTAAAGGCGGTCAAATGGCGGTATCTGACTTTAGCAGTTGGTATTGCGATATTCGTGATAACTGTCGGTTTTATTGCCGGAGGCTATATAAAGTTCGTATTCTTTGATGCTGTTGAAGCGGACAATATGCTTGCACTGCTGACTATGCCGCTCGGCACTCCTGTGGAGCAGACCACTGAGATTATTGATGGAATCGAGAAAGCCGCTTTTCAGACCCTTGAAGAATTTGACAGTAAACGTCCGGGCAAGCCCTCGCTTCTTAAGCATTTATCTACCACTATCGGTGCCCATCCGGCATTGGCACGGGGTGGGCCGGTTTCGATTGACATAGGCGCCGGTGGGCAATCACATCTGGCGGAAATCAACGTAGAGCTGCTTGGCGCTGAACTGCGAGATGTATCTACTGTGGCAATTAGAAACCATTGGCGCGAATTGGTGGGTGAAATACCAGGTGTTTCTTCTCTAACCTTTATGGCTGAGTGGGTTGACACCGGCAATCCGATAGAGGTGGAATTGGCTCACCATGAATATGATGTACTTTTGGCAGCATCGGAAAAACTAAAGGGAATACTGCGTGACTATACGGGCGTGAGCGACATTGCCGATGATTTCGAGCCGGGCAAGGCCGAGCTGAAACTTGCCCTTAAGGATACCGGCCGTACCCTGGGGCTTACGCTTTCAGATTTGGCCAGACAGGTCCGCCAGGGCTTCTATGGAGATGAAGTTCAGCGTATCCAAAGAGGGCGTGACGATATTCGTGTTATGGTTCGATATCCTGAAGCCGAGCGTAAGAGCCTTGCGGATGTGGACAATATGAGAATTCGACTGCCGGATGGTACTGAAATTCCGTTTAGAGCTGTTGCCGAGGTCCAGTATGGAAGGGGTTATTCTAATATAAGGCGAGTTGACCGCAGACGCGTCGTGAGTGTCTCGGCCGATGTCGATGAAGCGGTTGCCAATGCAAGAGAAATAAACAAAGAATTGAAGAAAAGCGTAATGCCGGGTCTTATGGGTGAGTTCCAGGGCTTGCAATGGCGCTATGCCGGGGAGGAGCGTGAGCGAAACGAATCCCTCGGCAGTCTTATACCCAATTTCGGAATTGCAATGATGGCAATCTATGCCCTGCTGGCTGTCCAGTTCAGAAGCTATTCGCAGCCCGCAATAGTTATGTCTGCAATCCCATTTGGTATTGTCGGAGCGACCTTAGGTCATTTAATCATGGGTTATAACCTCAGCATACTTTCTATGTTTGGAATTGTTGCCCTCTCTGGTGTCGTCGTTAATGATTCACTTATTATGATTGACCTTATTAACCGTGAACGCAGATGCGGCATCGAGCTTGGCCAGGTACTTCGCGACTGCGCAACTCGAAGATTCCGTCCCATTATGTTAACAACTCTGACGACCTTTTGCGGCCTGCTTCCGATGATTGCTGAAAAAAGTCTCCAGGCACGGTTCCTTGTGCCAATGGCAATAAGCCTGGCGTTCGGAGTGATGTTTGCTACCTGCATAACACTTGTGCTGGTACCTTCGCTGTATATGATTCTTGAAGATGTTAAGATTCGAATTTTTGTCGATACAGGCGAAGTAACTCCCGATTTCCGCCGCATATCTGAACAAACCGGCATAAAAGCTTCAGAAGCGCTGGTCTGAGACTGGTAATATTGCCTGATTGATGAAGAATTGCTCTGTAACTTGTTTGAGGGCAGGGGGTTGGCAATTAGTGGTTTTTTCTATAAAATTTTCTGGTAAGATTATCTCAAAAAGGGGATAATAATAACAGATAGCATTCTGCACAAATTTATAAGCAGTTTGCCATGCGGATAAAGATTACAAATGGATTTTGTATGACCCCGCTGCTGGCGGGACATGCCACCCTAGACAAAACAGGGGGCAAAGGCGGTGAGAATTATGGAGACTACTGCAAAATATAAACCGAATGTCGAAATTACTTCCAACACCGAGACTCTTGCACAAAGAAGCATTGAGCTTTTCGTTGACGGGGCGCACAAGGCGATAAATGCAAAGGATGCTTTTTATGTGGCTATATCGGGGGGCCATACCCCCCAACGTTTTTTTGAGCTGCTCGCAGAGATGCCCCAGGCAAATTCTCTTCCCTGGGATAAGATACAGTTGTTCTGGGTTGACGAGCGATACGTTAAACCGGATTCCGAATGGAGTAATTATAAGCTGGCCGCTGATACTTTTCTGAACAAAGTTGCCATCCCTCAGGTAAATATTCATCGTATTCCCACCGAGTATGAAGATTTCAAGGCTGCGGCATCCTGCTACGAACAAACTATTCGAGAGGCTTTCGGGCTCAATCAAAACCAGATACCAGAGTTTGATTTGATTATACTTGGAATGGGGGCCGATGGGCATACCGGTTCGCTGTTCCCGAATTCCTATGCGCTTTTCGATACGGAAGATTTGGCGACTGTCGTATATATTATGGATGAAGATCTCGACAGGATAACTCTGACACATCCGGTTTTACGTGCCGCATCTCATTTGATTGTGCTGGTATCCGGTCGGGAAAAAGCCGACATCCTGAAAGAGGTTTTGACCAGCGGGCCGGATGAGGTGCACTATCCTATCCATGCCCTTTGGCCCATTCTTGATAAGGTTACCTGGCTGGTCGATAAAGAAGCGGCTAAATCCTTGTGATTACACTCGGTTGGAACCTGTAAAATAAGCCGCTATTTCACAAAGGACAGAACACATACCATTCTTTCTCTTTTGGTTCTTGAGTTTATTCGGGGATGATTATTTTTGTGCCCGGCTTGAGTTTGCTTACCTCCTTTATTACATCCCTGTTGGCATCGAGAATCTTTTGCCACTTTCTTGCTGAGTCGTAATATTTACGAGATATCTCAGAAAGTGTCTCTCCTTCTTGTATGATGTGGTATCTCTGGGTTTTTATCTTTTCGGCTTGTCGGTATTTTTTCCATTCCGGCTCTTGTGATTGATTGTCGGTTGTTGATAATTGGTCATTTTCTTCTCCGACTGTATCTATCTCTGAACTTTTTGTCGGAACGAATGTTTCCGGCGGGGGAGCTGTCTCGCGACTGCTCCACAAGCTCAGAATTCTCGCTTCCGGGCTTATACCAGGACCTGCGAAGAGCCAGAGCATAGTAACTGTTACAAGTACCAGCCCCAGAATCATTCCTATTTTCAAATCTTTTTGCATTTAAGAACGTATAGGAAAAACTGTACTGTAAAATATTTATTTTTAGAGCTTCTCTTAATTCTTATTTGCCTTTTTCGGCAGATTTTTTTGTACCAAGAAGCAATATTGGTGCGGCTATTGCAATCGACGAATATGTACCTACTATAATACCGAAGCCTATTGCAAAGTTAAATCCCCTTAGACCGGGTCCCCCGAAGATGTACATTATCAGCACAACTATAAACGTTGTGAAAGATGTCAAAATAGTCCTGGAAATAGTCTGGTTGATGCTGTTTGTTATTACATCTGCGTTGAGGGCGCGGGCCTTGCCGCGGTTTTCTCGGATACGGTCGAAAATGACAATCGTATCGTTAAGCGAGTAACCGATAAGTGTCAGGAATGCGGCTATCATCGCCAGGTTGATTTTGAAATCTCCGACTAAAAGTGCTTCGCCGATTGTTGTAGATGCCAAATAGGTGCAAGCGGCAACGGCACCGAGTGTGATGCAAACATCGTGGACTAATGCCGTAATGGCGGCAATGCCGTATCGAACGTTTCCGAATCTAATCCATACATAAGTAACGATTGCAAACAATGACAGGATTATGGCAATCAAAGCCTGTTGTTTTTGCTCTTTACCTACAGAAGGGTCGAACTGTCTTACTCGCGGTAGTGATGTTTCAAGTTTGGCCGCGGCTAAAACTTTCACTGTTTCATTTTCAACGAAACGGGTCCATTCATCCTCGCTTAGTTCACGAAATCCTGCTTCCTCATCGGTGCTTACGTAAACAAAAGAATTTATGGATTCATTTGGATCGGTTGATGTGAGATTCGCTCCGAGGATTTCATAAGGATACCGATTAAGGTTTTGAGTGTCGGGCTTGAATTGCAAAGCGTTTAATCTTTGCTTGATGTCCTCTAAAGAGGTGGCTTTTTCAATTTCACATTCAATCTTGACTCCGCCCACAAAATCAGTAAGTTCAGGGTAAGAGTCTATCATCGCTTCGGATATTTTTTCCGTTGAGGTGATTTTCGGTTGAAGATTTTGCTGAATTTCCAGCTCCTCTGTGAAAGCGGTCAATATTGCGTTATTGACGACCTCATCGACCTCGGGCTCTGATATCGTGGCGTCGGGAAAAGCTGCTGAAAGTACGTCTTTTACCAGCGATTGGTTCATCTGGCTCGTTGTTATTACAATTTGTGACGGGCTGGAAGTGTTCTTGGTTACGAGAAGATTGTTTAGTTCGCCGCCGAATTTGGTTTGGGATTTTTTGATTGCATCGGTCAGCTCGGTTTCTGTTTTCTGGTTGGCCTGCGTCAGGTTCATTGCAACCGTCATTTTGTTTGTTTCTGTTGTGTTGATTTCATATTGCTTTTCTGATTTCCCGATGCTGTAAATGTTTGCCGCTGCCAGGGCCGGGTTGTTCCTGTCAGTTCCTACTTTGCTGATTCTGTCAACTACCTCCTGCCGGCTCAGCGGTTTGTTTAAATTTATCTGGACGCTTGTTCCGCCGGTGAACTCGATATCGTATTTATTGTTCTTAACATTATCTCTTGTCAGGAATACGGCTAATCCTATTGCCATCAGCGCAATTGACAGACCGAAGAAAACAGGCCTTAATCGCATCCAGTTGACGTTCGGTTTGTGTATCAGGCGCAGCATTAATAAATGGTCTTTGATAATTCGTTTGGATAAGAGAAAATCAAAAAGTACCCGTGTTACAAACAAGGCCGTGAACATACTCGATGCGATACCGAGCATAAGCACAATCGCAAAGCCTTTGACTTCTTCCGATGCACGCCAGTAAAGAATCGCCGCCGTTATGAATGTAGTCAGGTTCGCATCGAAAATGGTTCTGAAAGCTCTTTGGTAGCCGTTCGTTATGGCGATTCTCAATGACGAGCCTTTCAGTTGCTCTTCGCGTATTCTTTCAAAAACCAGTACGTTTGCGTCAACGCTCATACCAATTGTAAGTATAATACCGGCAATTCCGGGCAATGTGAAAGTTGCTCGCACCCCAGCCATTATTGCCAGGACAAAGAGCATGTTCAAAAGCAATGCCACGTCTGCGATAGAGCCGGCCAGGCAGTAGTAAATTGCCATACATGCAATGACTGCTACAAGACCGATAAGGCCCGCTTTGATGCCCTGGTCGCGATTGTCGGCGCCGATGGATGGGCCGATGGTGTTTACGGAAATGGGCTGCTCTATCAATCTTGCCGGCAAAGAGCCGGCGTTAAGTTTATTAACCATGTCCTCGACTTGTGTTTGACTGAAACTGCCTGTTATTACACCCTGTCTGCGTATCCTGCTTTCGATATTGGGCGCCGATATCGCAATTCCATCGAGAAGAATACAGAGAGGCTTGCCGATATTCTTGCCGGTAACGTTAGAGAATAATAGTCCTCCTTTTTCGTCTAATAGAAAGCCGATGGCTCTTCTACCCATATTGTCGCTTGTAGGATTGGACTTTTCCAGCTTCCATTGTTTTCCGGTGGGATTGTGCAGCAGTGTATCATTTGGCTTATTGCTTGCCAGAACATAATATTTATCACCGAATGGTGCGACTATTGTAGGTCGTTGCTCTGCATCGACTGATCTCCATTCGTCGATATTTTCTATCTCACACCATAGATAGTTGTTGTCGGATGCAGTTTTTGGTCCTTTGTCTTTGAGTCTTTCAACATAGCTGGCCATCTGGTCCATATCAACCTCTGGATGCCCCTGTGTTGGAAGTATTCTATACTCTAATATTCCCGCCCCCTTGAGCATTCGCTGAAGGTCCTTCGGGTCGTCGAGTCTGCCTCTGAAAGGCCGGTATTCGTCAAATGCCGAGACAGTTTTTTCAATTTCGCCTACTCTGTCGGGAAAATTGGTTGTGAGCTTATCGTACTCGGCTTTGCGTGCCGGTGACTTGGCGGACTTTTCAAGGCAGATATTTAGCTGGTCTTCACTGAGATTTAACTGGTCAATGGCCCTTATTGCATCTCTGTATTCGGTGTTTTTGTTCGGGTCTGTCAATTGATTAACTGTTTTGGACCACTCGTCAAAGGTTTTAACATACCCGGTCAATAGGTCAAGATTATCATTGGCATCTGGGAAGGCTTTTAGAGCGACCTGCAAAGCCTGTTCATTTAATTTGGTCCAGCTGCTCCTTGTCAGCTTTATCTGGTCGAGGTTAAGGCCGGCCGATGATATCTTTTCTTCTGCATTCGTTTTGTTAGCATCGAGTTCATCCCGTTTACTTTGCAGTTCCTTGCGTTCGTCGTAAACTTTGGCAAGACTCTCGAGAATCGTTATTCTGTTTGGATCGCCCTGTGCAAAATCCTTGAAAAGCTCAGGCCGTTCATTTGCCGGTAAATCAAGTGACCGCATGATTCTCGAACGGCTTACGTTTTTGGCCAGAAGATCATTTTGTGATTTTTCGAAATTCACCCGTTTCACACGGGCTTCTGCGCTTGCTAAGGGCATTTGTATTTCGAAGCGGGAGTTGCCCTGTGGACGCCAGATAAGGTTTTGGATGTTGGCCGGGTCGATTCGCCTTCGCAGAACGGTTATCATTCGCTGTGCAAGCTCCCTTTTTTCCGTTTCTTCAAGGCCGTGGGTGTCAATTTCATAAATGAGACTCGTCCCGCCGGCAAGATCTATTCCAGGCATTAGGGTCTTGTTTGGTGGGTATAAAGTCCAGGCTGCAAGAACTACTAAAACAATAATGAAAACTATTTTCGGCGTTAGATTCTTATTCATAACTTCCTCTTACTGCGTTATTAATGCATATATGCTCAAATGAGTCAATTCATCTGTGCATTCACTGATTTACGATTATTCTTTCGTCACATTTCTGCCGATTGCTGAAGGCAGAACTTTTATTTTCGTATTATTAGACTCATCGACTTTCAGCGTTATCTCATCGTCCTTGATATCGACAACAGTTCCGATAATGCCCCCGATTGTTCTGACTTTGTCGTTTTTAGCCAGGGTCTGGACCATTTTTTTGTGCTCTTGTTGTTTCTTTCGAGGTCCTCTAAAAAGAATCATGTACATCAGGACGAACATCAAACCAAGAAAAATCAGGTTATAAGAGCCAAAAGCCCCTCTGCCCCCGGTAGTGTCTCCGGTACCGTTGGGATCGGATGCTGCCGTTGTCGTTGTTGAAGAAGTATCCTCTCCACCCACCGGTTCTGCTGTAATAGAAGAAGGTCCCTCATTTTGTGCCAATATCCATACTTTGCTCATTTGTTTTTTCCCTTCATAATTTCGTATATCACATTTCGTATTGTGATAACTGCGCCCTAACCCGCAGGCCAAACAGCACATACTAACGTTTTTTTATTAATAATCAAATCTTTTTGCTAAGTCGGCAAAATTGCTTCTTTTTATGGCCTCTCTTATCCGGCTCATTAACCTCTGATAAAAAGTTATATTATGCAGCGATACTAAGATTGGGCCGAGCATTTCTCCGCAATTGAAGAAGTGTCTCAGGCTTGCCCGGCTGAAGTTTCTGCAGCAGTAACAGTCGCAATCGGCTTCAATTGGTCTTGCATCTTGTATATGTACATTATTTCTCAGCCGCAAAGGACCGTTTTCCGTAAAAGCATAGGCGTTTCGGCCGTTTCGAGTCGGAAGAACACAATCGAACATATCCACACCGGCCTTCACCGCAGCAATGATATCCGCAGGTGTCCCCACACCCATAAGGTAATGGGGCTTGTCCTCAGGTAGAAGCCCAGCCGTATGAGTAACCGTTTTTATCATTTTCTCATGTCCTTCACCCACACTTAAACCACCGATAGCATATCCGTCAAAATCCGTTTTGACAAGCTCTGATGCGCAATAACTTCGCAAATCCAGGTCTATTCCGCCCTGGACAATCCCAAAAAGCAGTTGGTTGGGATTGTTGTGTGCCTCTTTACAACGATTTGCCCAAAGGATGGTTCTGTCAATCGACTTTTTTAGCCGTGGCTTCTCGATGGGAAATTTAGTGCATTCATCGAAGCACATTATTATGTCAACACCCAGCCGATTTTGAATATCTGTCGCAATTTCGGCGTTCAGATATATTTTTGCACCGTCTATATGGCTGGCGAATTCAACGCCGTCATCATCGATTTTGGTCAGCGAGCTTAGAGAAAAAACCTGGTAACCGCCGCTGTCGGTAAGTATCGGACCTCCCCAGGCCATGAATTTATGCAGTCCCCCAAGTTTTTCGATGGTCTCGACCCCGGGTCTCAGCAGCAAATGGTAAGTATTGGCCAGGATAATCTCAGAGCCGGTTTCTTTGAGTTGTTGCGGCGTGGTACCTTTTACTGCCCCCGCCGTTCCCACAGGCATAAAAACAGGCGTTTCGACTGTTCCATGCGCGGTTGTTAATAAACCAAGCCTGGCTGCCGAGCTGGATTCTGTATGGAGAATCTGAAAGTTAGACATATCAATAAATACTAATAATTTTGGACTCCGGATAATAATAGGAAAGTATCTTCGCTGCTTTTTTGCCTTTTCTTGCCATTCCCTGGGCGCCGCATTGGCACATTCCGACGCCGTGACCCCAGCCTCTGCCGGATGAAAATTCCCATTTATCACCTTGTTTTACCATTTGACAGATAGTGCTCTTTAATTTTCGTCCCGTTGGGTCGATTGCCAGACGAAAGTCCTCAGCTCTTAAAGAATCACTTTTACCGTTTGAGCCGAGCAGCTTGATTTTAGTCATGCGGGAAAAATCTTCATAATCACTTGGCGACACCGACTCGATATTTGTGATTTTCCCAAGCTGCTTTAGATTCGGATACCTTGTTATCAGCCTCCTTACAACATAAGCATTATCGAATTGAATCATGGGCCAGAAGAAAAATTTCGTTTTGGCCACTTTCCTGCAATAGGGGCAGGGCACACCGATTAGCGGCTCAAAAGAATCCCCGAATACATTTATGCTGTTTTCAGTATGACCGCCGCAGATTGAGCTGTAGTAAGTTGGAAAGATTTCTTCATCGCCCTCGCTTTGTTTGCACACCAGCACTTGACCTTTTGTTTGATTGACACTGTTCCAAATCTGCGCCGACTCAGCGCTGACGCCGCGGTAAACCTGATGTGCCGCTGTTTTTCTCATGTCCCATTCGCGATTTTTGCCGAAGCGTTTCTTAATATATAAACAATAGGTTCTTGCCGCGATTGTCTGGGCCTTGAGGGCCTCCGGCTCCCAATAATCAGGCATCTCGGCTCCTACTACGCCGGCTAAATACGCCTCAGGAGGAACCATATTAATCGCGTCAAAAGAACCGCTTTCCGGATTGATTAACAGCTTTAATTTGCCTCGATAATACTGGCCGTCCAAATTGAACATATACGGCTCATCCGGATAAACAATTACCTCGTCATTCATAAAGGGCCGGCCCCCGATTGTGATCTGCCCGTTAACTAATTCAATGTCGATAGGCGAGTCGATTTGGTCAAAGCGTGCTGTTGGAAGTTGTGTTTCAAGGTTTGGGTCGTCGGTAATGCTGAATGACGATTCCATTTTCAGTGTGCAGATTTCGATATCATCAAGCAGCAGTACCCTTACCCAATACTGCGGTTCAATATCCATCTGGGGAATTGCTCTCGGGACCTGCCGTTTCTTACAGCCGCTCAGAATTACCGCCAGCAGCAAAATGATCGCTATTGTGCCCTTCGATACTCGAAAATAGCGATTGTTGGAATTTACAGTGTAGAATTTAGAATGTAGAATTCTCAATTTCCGTTTCCTGATTCCCAATTCTAAATTCTCAATTCTCAATTAATCCAGGCTTCGCAGTGATAATCCCAGGCTTCCAAGTACTTTTTTGATTTCATTCAGGCTTGTTACACCGAAGTTCTTACAGCCAAGAAGCTCTGCCTCTGTTTTATGTGTCAATTCACCAATTGAGCGAAGGTTGAGCTTTTGAACGCACTTTCGTGCACGCACCGACAATTGGAGGTCATCAACCGGCTTATTCCTTAAGCCTTCATCCTCATCTGCGATAACAGCTTGATCCGGCATATCTGCAGAAGGAAGCAGCTTGTCCTCAAGAGACATCCCGAGACTCAAATTTTTCGGTTCGAGGATCGTTTTGATTTCCCTCAGAGATGTTTCGCCAAAGTTCTTATAAGATAAAAGCTCCGCTTCACTGATGTTAAGAAGGTCGCCCAGTGTCTCGATTTTCATCTTTTTCAGGCAGTTTCTGCTGCGCACCGAAAGCTCAAAATCGGAAATTGGAGTTTCGAGAATCTGGCTTTTACGGGTCTTTTTCTTTTCTTTTTCCTCGTCATAAAACATCGTTTTCGAGCTTTCGATGTCTTTACTGAACAGAATTGCCCTTTGATGATTAGGATGAATCTCAAGTACCGTATCGACGCATTTCGCGGCCTTGTCGTAATTGCCGTTGTCTTCGTAAAGTACGGCTAAATTCAGCAGGGCATTCACATGGACCGGAGAGCTTGATGCAATTTGCCTGTAATAATCGATGGCCGCTTTTTCATCACCAGATAAATCACACCGAAAAGCCAGATGAAAAAGGGCTCTTTGATGGTTGTCGGATAGCTCAAGGGCCTTTTTATAATTGTCTATTGCCTCATCATAGAGTCCCTGTGCTTCCTCAAGACGGCCGAGCTGGTAATGGTATTCGGCACTTACATTCTCGAAATTCTTGCAGGTTTTGAGTTCCTTGGCTGCAGCCTCGAAATTCTTTGCGTGCCGATATGTGGCGGTTTTTTCCATGCTTATATTCATTTTGTCCGCCTCATAATCGAGGCTTTTTTGCAGGCTTTCAATGGCCTTGTCGAATTCGCCGGTCCGGCGTAACGCAAAAGCTAAGTATATGAATTTTTCTTTGCAGTCATGGGCCTTTTGCAGTTTCTCGATTGCTTCTGCGTTTCTGCCTAAGATGAAAAGGCCGATGCCTGTCGCCAGCCGGCCCTTCTGTCCGTTATCACCCATATGTGATTCTACTTGTTCACCGAATTTTAACAAGTTGGACTCGCCGCAGTGGGCCTGCTCCGACAGTGTCTTAAGTTCGTCTAATGAAGGCAAATTGTCGGCAAATAAGTTGATGTCCAGTTCTATAATTTGTTCCATTGAAACTTCTCCCGCAATATTCAATATTTAGCGTATAAAGGTCAATTTTCTACTTCCATGCAGGCACCGAAACCATATCACTCCTGCTGCTATTACCCAAAGTTTGACCATTATAAGCATAAAAGCAGCTTTTGCAACTTTTTTTTTATCCGGCTTGTTCTGATAACTATTTCTTGTCCGGCGGTAATTTCTTTTTCTGTTCCTCTATCATTTTGACAGTTCTGTCAAAATCACTGTCCTGCTTATCTCTGCACTCAATCCTTTTTCTGTTAAACTTTTCGTATTCCTCCTCTGCCAACTCTTTAGCCATTTCGTGAGATATTCGGCCTGCATTTTTTAATATCTCCCTGTCATTGAGACTAAGAAAGCCGTCTAACTTATTTATCCAGTCCTTCATATGCATTGGTATCCGGCGCATTGCCTGCCCTTCGGCAAAGACAAGATACTGCTCGACAAGATTGTTTAATGCTCGAAGCTCATTTTCTTTGAGATAATTTTTAGCAATAACAGCATCGCCTTTGCGGACCTTCTCACCTCTCCGGCCTGTAAGCCCCATATTAGGCTTAGTCGAATCCACTCTTTTATGAACAATCTCAGCAGCCGTCATTCCCGTTATAGCCCAGTGCAGTTTATTCTGCACCGTCTTGAAAAAGGTAATACTTATCTTCTCGGTTGGGTCATAATCTGTACTCGTTGAATAAATGTCCGTTATCTTCTGATAGAAACGCCGCTCGGATGTTCTAATGTCCTGAATCCGCCGGAGCAGCTCATCAAAATAATCAAACGGATGGTCGGGGTTTTTCAGCCGTTCATCATCTAACACAAAGCCCTTGACGATGTACTCTCTTAGTCTCTGCGTTGCCCATTGCCTGAAACGGGTTGCAATATGAGATTTTACCCGGTATCCAACCGAAATTATCATATCAAGGTTATAATGCTTCGTTCTATACTTTTTCCCGTCCGCGGCAGTTGTCAAGTATTCCTTGACAACTGAATCTTCCGACAGCTCCCCCTCGTCATAAATATTTTGTATATGAAGACTTATATTTTGCTTTGTCGTTTGATAAAGCTCTGCCAATCCTGCCTGATTGAGCCATAGCGTTTCACCTTCCAGCCGAACATCTATTTTCGTCTGCCCGCCTTCGCTCTGATAGATAACTATTTCCCCGCCTTTCGGGACTATATTACCCTTAGTCATTATCTAACGTCCTCATAAATTATCAATTATCATTCATCATTAATCATTTGAAAGGGCCTGCCCGTCGTAGGGGCAACCCCGTGTGGTTGCCCTAATATTTAGCCCCTTAATTCATTGAGGATTCATCCAAAATTAATCAATAATCAATCGAAAAGTCCCCGGCGGGTCCTTTCGTAGTTTACCCGAGCTTGTCCCCGATGTGAGCCCACTTGCTTTTCTGTCGGGGAGTGTTAGCTCACCTGCTTTTCTGCCGGGGGCCGGGGATCTATACTTCTCTAATTGATCCCTGTGATATCTCTTTGTCTGCAATTCAACTTCTCCCAAATCTTCCTGAATTTGTCCGGCTGAAGCCTCCCATACAAATCGGCTGCCTCTACAGCCTCACTCAGAATCTCTTTTACATTTTCATAGTCGTTAGACAATTCACTTATTTGTTCCAAAAACTCTATAAGTCGTCCTTCATATCTTGCCCAGGGCATTCTCATATTCTCATCAGCAGTTGATTTTTTAAGGCATCGAAGCGCTACCAACTCATTTCCCTTACCTAACTCACAAATCTGTCCAACAAATTCTTCCACATCTCTCATTTCCCCGAATTTCCCCCCACTCAAATCTAAAGTCTGCTCTAATAGCTCAAGCGTCTCTTTAGGCTCTAACAGTGAATCCTCCACCCACCCTGTAAACTCAATCGCCTCATCCTTGTTGTCCTCCGGTTTATCTCTAATCGCTTCAAGCCTTTTCTCCCAATACTCCTTCATCCTTCTTGCTGCTTTTTCTTTCCGTTCTCCTCCTTCCTCATTTACCGACTTAAATCCAGTCGTCAGAAAGCGCGCTGCCTTACTTCTCAACTTCGCCTTTGCTTTTTCAAAAAATTTCTTAAGTAAATTACCATCAAATTCAATCCATTCATTGAAGTATCCAATCATCAAATGCTCAACAAGCCCCTCATCTGGATTTTTATCGTGTTTGCGGTATATGCCGCTTTCAATTTTCTCTACTGCATACTCATATTTACCACGTTCTACTAAAAGATTAAATACATCCTTGTATGCTCTCCCCCAGGACATATATGTACCCCACACAATATCCCATGCTTTATTATCGCTAATATCAAATATCTTGTCTAAGTTTGTCTCTATCCTTTTCTTCTCCAGCCAATGTAATTGTGGGAACCATACACCAAGAACACTTATGACTCTTGCATCTTTAACATTGTTAACTACATAATCTAAAACACTCCTAATCTTTCCACTCCATTCCTTTTCATATGTTTTACTATTTTCGTTCTTATAACTAAGGCCGAATCTTACAACAAGAGTAAATGCTTTTCCGGATACACAGTTAATGCTTTTCTGATGTGGGTCCTCATCCCTGTCTGTCTCATATCTCTTGTCTTTATACTTTGACAAAGGCTCAATAGTTTTCCAAATTAACTCACCTTCTGACTTGACTAACTTTTTTCTCAATTCTTCATCTTCAAATATCCCTTCAACAACATAAATTATTGAGCTGTATACTCCTTCATAATCCTCATTGTCCTTCTTCTCAACTATGACATTATTAGCCCTTTGCAGAATCTTAACTAAACTTTCCTCTTTTACTTGTTTCTCTCGCAGGGCGTTCCAAGCACCATGAAAGTACCTCTTAAGAAAAATTGGCTTTAACTTAATTAACTCTCCTGTGCTTAATTCCGCATAATCATTTAACCTTTGCTGAACAACATTCTCAAAAGTTGCTCCCAAATCTTCCTCCGGCGTATGAAAGAAGCTCCCTTTCTTTTTATCAATTTTCCATCTCGAAGGATCATTGAGATATGCCAATACATCACGTGGTTCCATCTTAAGCATATCTTCTATACTGATAGGACTACCTTCTGTAGGGCTTACAGGCCTCATTCCCCCTATCCTGGGTATAGGCATTAAATCTGCGTCACACGCACCTGATTTTGCTTTATACTTTTCATACAGTTCTGGAAATTTCTCTTTAACCAAGTACAGTTCCTTCGCCTTGCGACTATTTTCGAGCTTGTCCCATCCATAGTTGGAGGTTGAAAAAAGCAATGGCTACTCCGGCCTGATT
>JACKQG010002237.1_pt1 | contig 25526 bp, 27 predicted proteins | sample 8237621 | NCBI WGS metagenome assembly JACKQG01 (sample SAMN15677084, study PRJNA649215) | marine metagenome | biome: marine; feature: Black Sea; material: saline water; isolation source: suspended particulate matter (SPM) from the Black Sea western gyre | collected 2013-06-09/2013-06-10 | depth... | reverse complement strand
AGAAACCGCAAACCAAACGATCTAAAAAAAGTAAAAAGAGAAAGAAAAGTTAAAAGGTGGGCCCCAAAGCCGCCCCATTTTTTGTGAATTAAGGCTTGATAATTAAGCCACTATCTTTTTTCTTCCCAATTCTGTAAGCGTCAACAACACTAAAAATCCAGCAGGAAATTATCAATAACAGGACGGGCTTGAATATGAGACTGTCGGAAGTGGTGGATGCCTGGGTGGCTGCTTTTGAAATAGTATTCATATCAATTGCCCCACCCCCGGATTCAATTTTTTCGAGAATGGTAACAGCTTGTTGTACTGCTTTCACTATAATTACCAACAGACCGGCTGAGACTGTGAGCATCAAAGCAATACCCCGTTTATAATGTTTTAGAATAACCTGCCCAAGGCCCGGAAATACCAAACCTGATAAAAGCGCTCCTTTTAATGAGTTATTCATTCTTCAGTCTATTTACCTTATATACCCTACCCTAAGTTTTGTGTGATAGAGCATGATTTGTCCCTATCAGAGGGGTCGAGTCTACTTTTGACCATTATTAATTTTGAGCAAGGGTCAACCGTAGACTTGACCCCATTTTTTTTATATCCCCCCAAAACAATCGGCTAACGGTTAGGTCGCGCGGGGATGAAGCGGCAGCGGAATCCCCGTCAAGTGTACCTGTTTGTTCGATCTTCTATTTGTATCGCTCATTCAATACAAAGGTGTTCGCTACTGCCTTGAAGGTTGGAAGAAACTGTTTCTGCAAATCATCGAGGGTCTCTTTCTGATCGGGCATCTTGGAAACAATGAACTGAATTGAGATCATGGCGTTCTTATGGATCGTTACGAACTGAGTCATCCGCATCGTCAGGGTAATATCGAGCCTTTGCTGTGTCATGTCGCAGACAAGTATTCCGGCAGGTGATCCCTCAAGTACGATGCGCTGAGCCGATACAAACTTGCCACCGTCCGGAACCATTCCTTTAAGTTCGGAAGGTTGGAAAAACTCTTTTAACTCCTCTCTTGTTAGGACATAGCCCTTGGGCAATGGAATCGACTTCACCATCAGGTTACACATGATAGGGCCATGACCAACGCCACTTCGAAATACCTGGATGATGTTGGGTCTATTCCCTTCCCTCTTACTCCAGCTTGCAGGAACGGAAATAAAGAAATCAACCCCTTTGGCCTTTGAGTGGCCCTTCGTTCGATAGGTTTGCTTCCAGCCATCCAAAAGCTCTAGTGCCGGATTTTGAGAATAGCGGGGGTGTGCGGAAAGAAGTGCCGACCGTATCGAATCAGGTAGCTGGCCCTTTGAGCGTGCGTGAACCTCCTTGAGGAATGCCACGGCTTGGACCCGATTAATCTCCTGCTGAGAGACGAACTCAGCCATCTGATTGTTCATTTGTTCTTTGAGTTCGGGCCATTTGTCACCGAGTTGACCCGAGAGCTCCTTCTCAACGCCCTTAATACTTTCGCCAAGTGCGCTCGCATAAAATGCGAACCAAGCCTCTTTAACATCTTTTGTAAGATCAGGGAATTTCTTTTCTATTCGCTCTAGGGAAGTTTGCTGCCCGATGACAAAGCCGTAAGCTTGACTTAGCTGCTTCCAGCGAGGTTCCTTGATGTCAAAGGAGTTCGCGTGGGATTGAATGCTCAGCAAAAAAAGACTACCAGCGAGGAAAATGAGCAGAGACTTCATTGTGTGTCTCCTCCTTGTTGTAATCGAACGTATTTCTTACCTGCCGGTGTGGAGCGCAGCGGAACACCGGCCTAGCGTAGAAAGTTGTTAGGCATCTTTATTGTACTCTCTTAGAACCCTTAAAAGATCATGAACATCGCCAGCATAACTGCTGCTTGTAAAATCAAGAGGGCCAAGACCTATTGCTCGTCCTACTGTGTCACAATACTTTTGAATATTCTCAAGGAAGTTTTGAAGCTCCTCTTCTGTTGTAGCTCCAAGAACAGCTTTACTAAGCTGATGGTCTCTATCGAGATGTGCAAGCCTTTTATGACGAGCAGGAACTATCTTTTTTCCGTATTTTAATAGCGCATCAGCTGTACTGGAAATTTCATCGGATATAAGTCCTTCATTTTCTAACCTAGAATTAATAAGACCAATGGAAATATTCTCTAAAATTTTGCCTTTTCGCTTTGTTTCCGAAGGATCCATTAACTTGCATACCTGCAACATCCAGTCTCTATGCATTATTTCGGCTATATCATTAAAGAAAACTGGGGCGGTTTTATTTAAAACCTTATCTACACCAGAAAAAAACAAATCGTTGTAGGTATTGTAATCCCGCCGAATGATAATGCAATGGTCTCGAAATATGCAAAAATCGTCAATAAGTTTTTGTGATACCATAATTTTTCGCCTAACAAGTAATTGTATGATTTTCCGTTTAAATACTACACATAAAAAATGTTGCCAACAAAAAATGTAATTTTTGTATGCTCTGTCTAATCGTTTAGCACTCATCAAATATAGATAGACGGATACGGATAAACACAATGAGAAATATTCCTGCTGTCTCAAGTCATTATGCCGGATATATTATTATTCCCTGGTCATACTCGAAAAGGTGATGAACCCGTCAGGGGGAGCTGTTATTATCGGCGTGTTGGTCGTAGCCAGCCCTGGGATGTAATCAGAAACCTGGTCATATTCTAAAACTCTTGGGGGAACCGCCCAGTGCGCTTGTCCGCCTCTGGAGGGGACCCTCTTGCTTGGGTGGTGTGGGGAGGAGAGAGAAACTCCCTCTTACCCGATTCGCTGTTTCCTTTAGCTTAATCTATCTATTTCCTCAATGATCTGATCAATTACTTCTGTGTTGTAAATTTTTTTCTTTTTACCTGAACCTTTGACAGAATAAACGAAAAACACATTACCTCTAAAATCATTTTTAAATCGCTCATGATTTTTTCGGTGCATTTCTTCCCATTGATACTGATTGATGGATTGTCCCGAAGAAATAGGTTTAATCTGAATTCCAATATAGTTATTATTTACCTTTATATAAAAATCAACTCCATATGTTCTGTCCCATTCATCTGGAGCTGCTTCTATCTTGCATCCTAAAATTTCTTCTCTAAACTGAGAATAAATTAAGATTACCGATCATCTAATTCCCGTTCAATTATTGCAATTGGGAAAGTATCCCAGTTTTCATCCTCGATCGTTGTTTCAAATGCTTCCAGCAATCTGGCCATTGCTTCTGGTTGTAAATCGTATATATAAATCTCTACTGTTTTAGTCATTTGACCACTTCCTCCATTAAAGCATAAGGCGTGAGGAATCAACCGGCTACAGGTCACTGAGATGATTAGGCCGACAGCTCGGAGCGAACAAGAAAATTAAATACCTATTAAACTCCCTGATAGGTCATCCTCGTTTTTATTCCTGAATTTCGCCAATAAGCTTTTCGAGAATACAAACCCGCCTAAGTTATGGACACATTATATGGTGTATCTAATGATATTGAACACTAGATGCTGTGTCGAAAAATTAAATTTAAAATTTTCCTACATCTCTCTAGAAATCACAGCGTTTTTTTGCTAGACTTTTAAATATATGCTTTAAATGCATGCTTAATGGTCCGATATTTCTATACACTTCCCAAGTACAAATAGATTCACATCGATAAGGTGCAAAAGTGGAAGTTAACACCGGGTTGTTGTTGAACGTTGTTACTAATTCTTTTTCAAATGAATAATATGAGAGCCCACCATGTTTTCTTTACAACTAAGTTCACTCAAGAATGTCTTGAGCACTGCTGCTTTGGTGCTTCAGTTTCAAATTCGCTTGCAAATGTCAAAGCAGGCGACATAGCTTTTTTATTTGATGGCCTCAAAAGGATAGTATTTGGCCCGTTTGAAATTATTTCTGACCAACAACGCATCGACAGACGTCCCATCTATGGTAGGGACGGACGAGGAAATGTACGTTACAAAAATAGAGTGTGGTTCAAAACTGAAATGGCCAAAGCTACGCCCATGGTTAAGCTCTATTCAAACGAAAGAGATGCTTCTAAGCTCTCATTTGTTTTGAACAGATACATCATCGCCACCCTCGTTGCGAATAAACAAGTAAATGCGACACCCCTGACCACAACTGAAGGCCATTATCTCATAGAAAAGACACTCCGATTAGGGAATACCATTTCCACTAATCGGCCACAGATTCCTCCTAACATTGAAGCTGTCTTTCCAGTTTCTGTGCTTCGTCGGCCTGTTAGCGAGGCAGGTGTGGAGGTACTTATATTAAATAAGAGATGTCAAGGCTATCTTTCCGAATTCCTCGCTTCCTTCTCTAGACAGGCATCGTATTTCAATCAATTCGTTCTGGGCTTCCAGCGCCAAGTGGATGTTCTCATCGATGCACAAGACAGGCTTGTACTTATTGAGATAAAGCTGGCTAAAAATAAACAAAATCCATTTGATCAGGTTTTTGAATACCTTTATTATTGCCTTAGTTCCTTCCGTCTGCATTGCAATCGTTCAAAAGCAATAGAAACAATTGATTTGGTTGCGTTCCTCGAGAATGGAAACCAATATTTATCAAACAACGCAATCAGAGCATTTTCCATAAGATGTGCTGAGATAGGTGATAAAGAAAACGTCGAGATTAATCCCCATACAGTCACTTACAAAATATCATCCGAATCATTGGAAACAGGAGTTTGTGTCATATGATGGTCCTTCTAAATTACTGGCGGCTCCATTAGGATAAAACTCGATTGTTTCACAGAACTTTATTGTTTCTGTTCTAATCGGGATTACTTTATGTCGACCATAATATACTGAGCGTGCAAGTTGATCACCGATATTCACGCAAAGTCTGCACCCATTATCGAGAACGCGATAACATTCTTTCCAAACGAGGTTTAAATTGTTTACGTAATTTTCGTAGCTATCGTTAAATCCGATTTGGTCGCTTGTTCCATAATCTTTCAATTGCCAATATGGAGGTGACGTGATTACAAGATGAACTGATTTGTCTTGTAGTTCTATCATGCATCGACTATCACCTCTGATAATCTTATGTCGTGTGTGAACTCCCATTTTTTAAAAGCCTCTTTTTATGGTTTTATCCAGCAAACCAAGTAATTGTATGATTTTCTGTTTAAATACCACACATAAAAAAATGTTGACAACAAAAAATGTAATTTTTGTATACTTTATCTAATCGTTTAGCACTCACCAAATATAGATAGACGGATACGGATAAACACAATGAAAAAGGTTCCTGCTGCCTCAAGTCATTATGCCGGACATTAAAGAGCATCTGGAAAAGGTCAAAGGACTGCATGATAAAGACATTGATGAGGGGTTTTGATTGACTCTTCTGTTAGAGTTTAGAATCCAGTTATTCCACCTTTTTTTATTCCCGCACAAATGGATTAGTTCGTTTTTCCTGCCCGATAGTTGTCTCGGGGCCATGACCCGGAAAAACCTTAACAGCATCGTTCAGCACAAAAAGTTTGTTTTTTATGCTGGATATCAGAGTGTGCAAATCTCCACCAGGCAGGTCGGATCGCCCAATTGAACCTGCAAAAAGGGTGTCTCCGACAAACAGGTTTCCGTCGGTAAAAAGCGCTATGCCTCCCGGAGAATGGCCTGGAGTGTGGATTACTTTTAACGTAATGCTCCCAAAAGATATTGTATCACCATCTTCAAGAGCCTTATCAGGGGGGGGTGAATTGTTTGTTGAAAGCCCGAATGAGGCGGCTGCGGCTGAAAGTTGGCTCAACATCGGCGCATCCAGAGAGTTAATTAATATATCCGCGCCTGTTGCTTCCTTCATTTCTTTGTTGCCACCCACATGGTCAAAATGACCATGGGTGTTTATAATATATTTTACTGTCAGTTCCAATTCTGCAAGCGACCAGAGAATTCTATCTGCTTCATCTCCCGGATCGATCACTACAGCCTCTTTTGTTTTTTCACAACCTAAAATAAAGCAGTTGGCCATAAGTGGCCCAACTGCCAGCTTTTCAATAATCATCGACTTTTAAAACCTCTTATGCCCAACATGAGAGCTATGCAAAAGGCCGGCATTGTCATTGCGAATCTGCCAAAGCGCTTTGGTGGACGAAGCAATTTCATAATACATTGATAAAACACGAGATTGCCACGTCGCTTTGCTCCTCGCAATGACTAAAACTGGACAAAAGTGGGAATTATGCAAAGGTTTCAACATGTTGATAATGGTCAAGTAGTCAAGCTATTGAATGCTTTCCACTCGACCAATTTCCTACTCGACAACTCGACTTTTAGCCTGCTCAATAAGATCAATAATACTTGTGATTTTTGGTTTTGGCTTTGAATTAACAATTGTGTTAAATTGATCTTCAGAAAGATTTTGTTTCAAATATGTTGACACATCAAAGGTTTCCCACCAGCAATCAAAAATTTTCCAGCACGGCAGGCTGTTATCCCCATCTAACATGCAGTATCTAAATGATACCGGGCCGCCAAGCCTGGGGCATCTGCGCTCAAGATTATCTTTAGAAGTATCCATTTGTTATGATTTGATGGCTCCCCCGCAGAAAACAGCGGGGGAGTTTAATTGCTGTTATGATTATAATTTTAGCGGCTTTTCAACAGATCAGGCTTGGGATAATTAGCAAATACTTCTTCCGATTTTAGCATTTCTTCGTCGGTCAAGATAAAATCCTTCATTTTGCCGGAAAAATAATTGTCATATGCCGCCAGATCGAGCAGTCCGTGTCCGCTCCAGTTAAAAAGGATGACCTTTTCTTTTCCTTCTTCCTTTGCTTTATTGGCTTCATCGATCACACATGCAATAGCATGGTTGGTTTCAGGGGCAGGTATCATTCCTTCGGTTCTCGCAAAAAGCACACCTGCTTTATACGCATCTAACTGTGTAACGGCTTTAGCTTCCATGATTCCTTCACTTGCGAGCTGGCTTACAATTGGAGCCATGCCATGATATCTAAGCCCGCCGGCATGAATGGGGGCGGGTACGAAAGTATGTCCAAGGCTGTGCATTGGAAGAAGCGGGGTATATCCTGCTGTATCGCCATGGTCATAGACAAATGGAGCCCGTGTAATCGTTGGGCAGGCTGAGGGTTCTACAGGATAAATGTCGATTTGTTTGCCATTTAATTTGTCAGATACAAACGGAAGTGCCAGACCTGAAAAATTGCTTCCCCCGCCAGCGCATCCGATTATTACATCAGGATACTCGCCGATTTTTTCCATCTGCTTTTTGGCTTCAAGGCCGTTAATTGTCTGGTGCAGCAAAACGTGATTAAGAACGCTTCCAAGTGAATAGCGTGTTTGGCCTGTTTCATCACTAACGGCCGCTTCAATGGCTTCACTGATGGCGATTCCCAAGCTTCCGGGTGTATCAGGATCCTTTTCCAGCGCATCCCGACCCGCCTTGGTCTCTGTGCTGGGGCTTGCTATGCAATTACTGCCCCATGCGGCCATCATGGATTTACGATACGGTTTCTGATCAAAACTTATTCTAACCATAAAAACTTTGCATTCTATCCCATACTGGGCACAGGCAAAAGCCAGCGCGCTTCCCCACTGCCCTGCGCCGGTTTCCGTGGTTATTTTTTTAATTCCAAATACCTTGTTGTAATACGCCTGGGGTACGGCTGTATTTGGTTTATGACTTCCCGGAGGGCTTACACCTTCATTTTTAAAATATATTTTTGCAGGTGTATCAAGCGCTTTTTCCAGAGACAATGCCCTTACCAGGGGTGATGGACGCCAGATGCTATAGACACTTAGCACTTCTTCCGGGATATCTATCCACCTTTCTGAGCTTACCTCCTGTTCAATTAAATTCATAGGGAAAACAGGCGCAAGAGCTTCAGGGCTTACCGGTTTTCCATCAGGCCCCAGAGGCGGATTCATCTTGATGTCTGAAAGGATATTATACCATTGGCGAGGCATCTCATCTTCGGTTAACAGTATTTTTCTGATCTCCATAACATAACTCCTTTGCTTCTAATTTGTTTTATTTGCCTTTACTTCAATATTTATTTTTTCCTTCTCCAGCGCAATGCTAACGCTGTCAAGGATTCCATTTATAAAAGCGCCGGATTCTTCGGTGCCAAATTTTTTCCCGATATCAATAGCTTCGTTTATCGATACTTTTGCTGGAATATCGTTGCAAAAAAGAAGTTCATAAACAGCAATCCTCATAATATTTCTGTCCACGCAGGCCATGCGGCCAATCTTCCAGTGGCTTGAAAATCGTTCAATGATCGAGTCAATTTCAGATCTGTTATCAATCACACCATTTACCAATTCAAGAAAGAATGGAATGGCATTTTTTGAATGTACAAAATTATCGCAGAAGAGTTCTACTGTCTCCTGTGAGTCATTTTTGCTAATATCCATATAAAAAAGAGCCTGCACGGCAAGTTCGCGTGACCTGCGACGGATTCCCATGATTATGCCTAATCAACAAGCTCCATCAAGTTTGCCATTTCCATGGCAGCTATTGCGGCATCCCACCCTTTATTGCCTGCCTTTGTTCCGGCACGCTCAATAGCCTGCTCAATAGTATCTGTTGTTAAAATCCCAAAGATAACCGGAATGCCGGCTTCCAGACTTACCATGGCAATCCCTTTGGTAACTTCGGCGCTTATATAATCAAAATGAGGAGTTGATCCGCGGATTACCGCTCCAAGGCAGATAACGGCGTTATAAAGCTTCTTTTCAGCCATCTTCTTTGCAATTAGCGGTATTTCAAAGGCTCCGGGCACTTTGACTATTTCGATATCCGAGTCCCTAACGCCTGAACGCATGAGGGCATCGATGGCTCCTCCCACAAGTTTGTCGGTAATAAAATCGTTGAACCGGCTTACCACTAATACGAACTTCTTATTTTCTGCAAGAAGTTTACCTTCAAGAATTTTTGGCATTGTTTTTATCCCTCCAAATTCGATGAATTCGTAAAAAGTCGAATTCATCGGGTGTTAAGTGTAAAGTGTTAGGTTATGGGGTTGCATCGATATTTAGAAGGTGTCCCATTTTAAGTTTCTTACACTCAAGATAGGAACGGTTGTGCTCATTAGGTGTCACCTCTATCGGCACCTGCTCAACAATGCTCAATCCGTAACCTTCAAGCCCAATAATTTTTTTGGGATTATTTGTAAGCAATTTCATCTTTCTTACACCTATATGCGCAAGAATTTGAGCCCCTATACCGTAATTTCTCATATCAGATTTAAACCCGAGTTTTTTGTTTGCCTCAACAGTGTCAAGGCCCTGATCCTGCAAAGCATAGGCTTTCAACTTGTTTACAAGACCTATTCCCCGTCCCTCCTGCCTGATATACAGGAGCACACCGGCCCCCTCCTTATCAATCATTTCCATTGCTTTATGCAACTGTTCTCCACAGTCGCATCTGAGAGAACCGAATATATCGCCTGTCAGGCATTCAGAGTGTACCCTGACCAGAACAGGTTTGTCCGGATCGATTATACCCTTTACCATGGCAATATGGAGCAGTTCATCAACTTCATTTTCATACACAACAGCCTTGAATTCACCTGCATGTGCTGTGGGAATGATCGTTTCCGCTGCCGCGCTTACAAATGATTCGGTGCGCATACGGTATTCAATGAGATCTGCAATGGTACATATTCCAATGCCATGTTTTTCACTGAATTTCTCAAGGGAAGGCATTCTGGCCATTGACCCGTCGTCATCCATGATTTCGCAAATAACCCCGGCAGGGGTTAAACCTGCTAAGCGAGAAAGATCTACCGAACCTTCGGTCTGGCCGGCCCGCACCATAACACCGCCCCTCCTGGCTCTTAAAGGGAATATGTGTCCAGGTCTGACAAGATCATCCGGTCTGGCATTGTCGGCTATAGCTGTCAGAATTGTAGTGGCACGGTCAGCAGCGGAAATTCCGGTAGTTACTCCAAGTCTTGCTTCTATTGATACGGTAAAACCAGTATGGAACTGCGAGGTGTTACGGTCAACCATCAGCGGAAGGTCAAGAGAATCAACCTTTTCCCCTGTCATTGCAAGGCATACAAGCCCTCGTCCATATTTTGCCATAAAGTTGATAGCCTCTGGCGAAACCTTCTCGGCAGCTATCATAAGATCACCCTCATTTTCACGATCCTCATCATCAACGAGAATGACCATATGCCCGGCCCTTATCTCTTTAATGGCATCTTCAATTGCAATCAGCGGCATAATTTGTAATTATCTCCATATCTCTATAAAAAACCGGTTTTTGTCAGAAACTGCTTATCAACAGACGGCTGCCCGGTTTCTTTCTTTATATTGTTAGCGGGTTTTTCTGCAATAAAATTTTCAATATACTTTCCGATCATATCTGTTTCAATATTAACATAGTCCCCGGCTTTTTTTAAGCCGATGGTTGTCAGCTTTGCTGTATGAGGAATAATGCTTACATCAAAACAGTCACGACTGCGGTTGTTAATGGTAAGGCTTATACCATCTACTGCAACCGAGCCTTTCGTTATCATATAACGTGATAAAAATTCCGGCACATCAATAACGACAATTATTGCATTGCCTGTTCTCTTTTTGTCTTTAATTGTGCCAATGCCGTCAATATGCCCTGAAACAAGGTGCCCGTCAATACGATCAGAAAGACGAAGAGCTCGCTCAAGGTTAACCCGATCTCCGATTTTTGCCGTGTCAAAAGTTGTTTTTGCAATGGTTTCCGGAGATATATCGATCTCAAAACGTTTCCCGGCGATAATAATTACTGTCACACAGACGCCGCTTATTGCAATACTATCTCCGATTTTAGTTTGATCAAGAGGAAAGTCGGCATCTATCAACAAACGTTTGCCCAGATTAGATGGACGTATTGCTGTAATTGTTCCAAGACCTTCAATTATTCCTGTAAACATTTAAACGATATATCCTTCGATCATGATGTCATCGCCGAATCGCCGGACATTGATATCTTTTACAGGCATACATCCGTTCATTAACGCCGGACCAGGCCCCTTACATATAGGCACGCCGTCATCTCCGCCTAAAATTTTGGGGGCGTAAAAAAAGATAACCTTGTCAACAATTCCTGCTTTAAGCGCCGATGCAATGACGCTGCTGCCTCCTTCGATGAGAAGGCTGGTTATACCAAGGTCGCCAAGACGATTCATAAGTTGATCAAGATCGATCATGCCATCCTTGGCGGGCAATTGTATAACCTTGGCGCCCAATGCTTCTATTGCGTTTTTTTTATCCTCTGAAACAGAATTACCGCTTATTATAATCGTATCAGAATTGGAATTAAGCCGCAAAACTTTAGCTTCTTCAAAAATCGTTAGATTAGTGTCTAATATTATCCTTGCGGGATCCAGGCTAATCATATCGTTCAAACGAACCGTCAGAACAGGATCATCCTGCTTTACAGTATTAATGCCGACCATTATTGCGTCAACGCTGTGGCGCAGTCTGTGGACATATATTCTTGATTCATCCCCTGAAACCCACCTGGAATCGCCTGTTTTTGTCGCAATTCGTCCATCCAGGGTAGCTGCACATTTAATTACAACAAAGGGACGTTTAGTTGTAACATATTTTATATAAGCTTCATTAAGCCTTTTTGCTTCGTTTTCACAAACACCTGACGTAACACTTATTCCATGGCTTTTTATATAGCCTATACCGTCTCCTGTAACATCCGGATTAGGGTCGTTCATGGCAACGACTACATGCCTTATGCCTGCTTCAACTATCTTTACGGTGCATGGGGGAGTCCGTCCGGTATGGTTGCAGGGTGCGAGGGAAACATATAAAGTTGCGCCTTTTGAAGCAGGGCCTGCATCATTGATGGCATTAATTTCCGCATGAGCCTCTCCCGCGGCTTTATGGTAGCCTTTTCCCACAACCTTGCCGTCTTTTACAATAACGGCGCCGACCATAGGATTTGGCGAGGCAAAGCCCTGCCCCTTTACAGCAAGAGCAAGAGCCATTTTCATGAAATACTTATCATTTATCAACATTTAATCCCTTATCGCTCAACAGGCCTTTGAGCTCGGAGACAAAGTCGTTTACATCTTTGAACTCTCTATAAACCGATGCAAATCTGACATACGCAACATCATCTATTTCATGGAGTTTTGCCATGATCTTTTCGCCGATTATACTGGAAGGAATTTCTTTTTCTCCGGTTTCCTTGAGGTCGCGTTCCAGATCATCTACGAATTGATCGATAACATTAATGCTTATATTCCTTTTTTGACAGGCTTTTTGTATGCCGGAACGCACCTTTTTGCTGTTGAAGACTTCACGACGCCCGTCCTTTTTAATAATCATAATAGGAATTTCTTCAATATGCTCATAAGTGGTAAACCGCCTGCCGCATATAATGCATTCCCTGCGCCTGCGTATCGCATCTCCATTTTTACCCAACCTTGAGTCGATCACCTTGTTGTCAATTTCTCCGCAAAATGGACACTTCATTAATTGCTCCTATTTGTCGGTATTAACCTTGATTGCCTCAACACCCGCCTCTTTAAACATTTCCCTGGCCATTGGATCCGCATATCCGTCACGATAATAAATCTTTATTATTCCTGCATTAATAATCATTTTAGCGCATATTAAACATGGCTGGTTTGTGCAGAAAAGCGTCGCTCCTTTTATAGAAACACCATGCAATGCAGCCTGAATAATAGCATTTTGCTCAGCGTGTATACCTCTGCACAGTTCATGCCTCTCGCCGGAAGCAATATTCAATTCCTCGCGCAGACAACCGATGTCAATGCAATGTTTAATGCCGGTTGGCGCCCCGTTATAGCCGGTAGACAAAATTCTTTTATCCTTTACAATTACACAGCCAACAACACGCCTGAGACATGTAGAGCGTTTTGCCACAAGCTCCGCAATATCCATAAAATAAGTTTCCCATGAGGGACGACTACCCTTTGTTGCCATCGAACCCCTGACCCATAAGCACTAAGTTAAAAAAATTAATAAATCTCCCTGATCGGAAACGCATCGCAAAGTTCAAGCACTTTTTTTCTTGTGCTTACAATCAGATTATTATCATTGGGCTTTTTCAAAACATCGACAATCAGTCTGGCTATAAATTCCATTTCAGTTTCTCGCATGCCTCTTGACGTTGTGGCAGGTGTGCCGATACGAATGCCGCTGGTTATAAATGGGCTTAATTTTTCAAACGGAATGGAATTTTTGTTTACTGTAATACCGGCTCTGCCCAAAGCCTCTTCAGCATCTTTCCCGGTAATGTTAAAATTTTGCATATCTGCAAGCATCATGTGATTATCCGTGCCGTCTGAAATAAGTTTGACACCATTTTTCATCAGATGTTGAGCAAGGGTCTTTGCGTTTTTAACAACATTTGCCTGGTAGATTTTGAACGATTCTGCAAGGGCTTCCTTGAAGGCAACGGCTTTAGCGGCAATTATATGCATAAGCGGCCCGCCCTGAATTCCGGGGAATATTTCTCTGTTTAATTTTATGCCATAATCCTCTTTTGCAAGGATCAGCCCGCCGCGAGGGCCCCGTAGTGTCTTGTGGGTTGTAGAGGTTACGACGTCGGCAAAAGGTATGGGAGATGGATGCACGCCTGCCGCTATCAGTCCTGCTATGTGCGCCATATCCACCATTAGATATGCTCCAACAGCTTCGGCAATCCCGGCAAAAGCTTCAAAATCTATAATACGCGGGTAGGCGCTTGCGCCGGCAACAATCATCTTTGGCATGTGCTTGGCCGCCAGAGCAGCTACCTCTTCATAGTCGATAGTCCCTGTTTCTTTTTTAACACCATAATGGATAAAATTATAAAATTCCCCCGAGAAACTGACTTTGCTTCCATGGGTCAGGTGCCCGCCATGTGACAGATTCATGCCAAGGATGGTATCTCCTAAATTTAAAAGCGCAAAATATACGGCCATATTAGCCTGAGATCCGGAATGTGGTTGAACATTAGCATAAGATGCATTGAAAAGCTCCTTTGCTCTCTCAACGGCCAGTTTTTCGGCAATATCAACATATTCGCAGCCGCCATAATAACGCTTGTCGGGATATCCTTCAGCATATTTGTTGGTAAGGACGCTTCCCTGAGTAGCCATTACAGCCTGACTCGCTATATTTTCCGAAGCTATAAGTTCTAAGGTGTTTTTTTGCCTGTCAAGCTCTCTGGCAATAACCTCAGCAATCTCCGGATCAACATTTTCAATATATTTTATTTCCAACTATCCCTCTCCTCTTTAGTTCTTATTTACACCATTTCCTCAATTCTGTCGAACTTATTAATCCGCAACTGATGTCTTCCTCCATCAAAAGGTGTCTCAAGCCAGGCCCTTACAATTTCCCTGGCCAGTTCTTCCCCGATTATACGGCCTCCCATAACCAGGATGTTAGAGTTGTTGTGACGTCTGCTCATTATTGCGGAAAAAAGGTCATTGCATAACGCCGCTCTGACATGTGGAAATTTATTGGCTACCATGGACATTCCAAGACCGGTACCGCAAAGAAGTATCCCGCGCTCATATTTACCGGTTGAAACCATAGCCGAAACCTTAATCCCAAATTCTGCATAATCAACAGAATCTTCATTATATGTTCCGACATCATTAATATCGATACCCCTTTCAATAAGATATTGTCTGATTTTTTCCTTTAATTGATAAGCGGCATGATCACTCCCAATTACGATTTGTGTTTTGTTTTCGTGCATTTTATATCCTTATATCGCAATTTTATAGGTTCGTCAAAAGTCTTTTATAGTAAGGCCATAATCGAGCCAATGCTCAATTAGGAATATTGGCAAGGGGTTGGAAAGAGTAATAGCGTAGTGATTGAAGCTCCCCGCAGCAAGCTGCGAAGAATGCGCTCGCTTTTGCGGTTCAAACAAAAATCATCGGTATTTTTTTAGAACCAATGATGCATTTGTCCCTCCAAAGCCAAAGGAATTGGTCATGGCAATCTCCACCTTTGCCTTACGGGCAATCTTGGGAACATAATCAAGATCGCATTCTTTGGCTGGATTATCAAGATTTATTGTTGGCGGGATAACGCCTTCATGAATTGTCAGGGCCGTAAAAACCGCCTCTATTCCACCAGATCCGCCAAGAAGATGTCCGGTCATGGATTTGGTTGAACTTATCGGTATCTGATAAGCTTTATCCTTGAATACAGTTTTGATCGCCATGGTTTCGTAAAGATCGTTTAACTGTGTTGACGTACCATGAGCATTTATGTAATCAACATTTTTATATGAGATTCCGGCGTCTTCAAGGGCTGCCGTCATACATCTTGCCGCCCCTTCGCCATCAGGTGGCGGAGAAGTCATATGATAACCGTCTCCGCTCATTCCATATCCGCATATTTCAGCGTATATATCGGCGTCCCTGTTAAGCGCTACTTCAAGAGCTTCGAGTATTAGAATGCCGCAGCCTTCACCAACCACAAAACCATCTCGATCCCGATCAAAAGGGCGGGATGCGTTTTCAGGTTCATCATTACGGGTGGACAGAGCTTTCATAGCGTTAAAACCGGCAATGCAGGTTGGGGTGACAACAGCTTCAACTCCTCCTGTTATCATGGCATCAGCAACACCCCTCTTGATAATTTTGAATGCATCTCCGATGGCGTGCGTACCTGCCGCACATGCTGTTGCAACCGAAGAATTTGGCCCCTTGGCTCCAAAACTAATCGCAATCATTCCAGGAGCCATGTTGCCAATTATCATGGGGATGAAAAAGGGACTGACCCTCTTTGGGCCTTTTGTATCGATAATCCTGCTGGTTTCTTCCAGCATCGAAAGCCCCCCCAGACCGCAGCCGGTCAGGACTCCCACTCTATCTGTATTGGAACTATTGATTACAAGGCCGGAATTTTCTATAGCCAGGCGGGTCGTTGCAACAGCATAAGCTATAAAAAGCTGCATACGTTTTGCTTCTTTTCTTGGAAGAAAATCTTCTGGATGAAAACCCTTTACCTCACCTGCGATCTTTGTATCAAAACCAGAAGCATCAAACCTGCTTATTGGGCCTATTCCTGATTTTCCAGCGCATAGCGCAGCCCATGTTTCCTTTACACCTATACCGAGCGGTGTTATAAGCCCTAACCCGGTAATAACTACTCTCCTGTCCAAAAGGGCCTCCTTTTTTGAGCTTCTGACTTTTTGTCTTCCCTCTGCTGATATTTTTCGCAAGTGCCTGAAGTTAAGAAATACATCAACTTTTTAGTTGCTTTAATGTTTATTTATATAGTCTATGGCATCTTTAACTGTAAGCATCTTCTCTGCATCTTCATCGTCAATCTCAATATCGAATTCCTCTTCCATTGACATTATCAGTTCAACAAGATCCAGAGAATCCGCACCAAGATCGTCTACAAAGGACGCTTCCGGTACAACTTCGTTCAGGTCAACACTAAGTTTTTCCGCTATTATCTTTTTAATTTTATCTTCAACTGACATTTAAACTTTCTCCTTTCACATATAGACCTTTGAAAAATGTTCAATTTTGTTCAAGTTCAAGGCCTCACATATACATGCCGCCATTAACATGAATTACTTGTCCAGTAAGGTATGCTGCGCTTTTAGACGCCAGAAAAGCAACAACTGCCGCCACATCTTCAGGTTTTCCTGCGCGGCCTAATGGTATCTGGCTTGTCATTGCCTCTTTTGCCTTGTCTGAAAGCGATGCAGTCATATCCGTTTCTATAAAGCCGGGAGCAACCGCATTGACAGTAATACCTCGCGATGCAAGTTCCTGCGCTACTGCCTTAGTAAGTCCGATTATGCCTGCTTTTGAGGCTACATAATTTGCCTGCCCCGGATTGCCGGTTACACCAACGACCGATGCTATGTTAATAATACATCCGGAATGTTGCTTCATCATGGTTCTGGCCACAATCTTTGTGCAGTTAAATGCACCCTTTAAGTTAATATCCAATACAGCATCCCAATCCTTTTCCTTCATGCGGACCAGAAGGCCATCTCTGGTTATACCCGCGTTGTTTACAAGAACATCGACCCGTTTTGTTTTGTCTATTATTGTTTTAAAAAAGCTTGACACCTCTTTTTCTGACGCAACATTTACACTCAGACCTGTTGCCGAACCTCCTAAACCGGAAACAAGTTTTTCTGTTTCCGCAGCAGCCGCAATTTCAGCGGCTGCAAAGTCACCCGGAGCAAAATAGTTAAAATAAATATGGGTATCCGGCCCCGCAAATGCAAGACAAATTGCCCGCCCAATACCCCTTGAAGCGCCTGTCACAACTACTATACGTTTGTTCTGATTCAACATCATGACCTCTCGAACAATATGTCTGCAACCATATCCATGTCTTTTATGATATTTTCATGGCTGCATATTAATTTATTAAATGCGACTCTTTCCATAAATTCGGAAACCGCTTGCCGACCAAACACACCTGGGCCTTGCAAAATTTTAAGTATATTCTGAGCTACTAATTGTGCTGTATTATTTGCAAAAATTCTGGACATGGCCTTGATCTTTTCAGCTCCGGAATTGCCGGTTTTATTAAGCTTCATTGCTTTACGAGCCATGCTTGCGCCGACCTCAACATGGGTCATCATATCAGCAAGGGCAAACATGATATATTGTTGTTTGGTAAGTCTGTTGTCATTTACCAGCATAATAGCATCGTTAAGCGCCTTTGCAGCCAGTCCGTAAAAGCGGCATCCCGCATCGCCCATAGCCTTATCCAGCTCTTCCATCTCTGAACTGATAGCCATGTAATATGCTCCCTTTGATTTACGAGTTTTTTTCCACCGGAATGTGCTTATAATATTTTGCAGTATCTCGCTTGTTCCTTCATAGATACAGGTTATCTTTACATCCCTTTTTATCTTTTCCACCTCGAACTCGCGTATATATCCATATCCGCCGAGAGCCTGCATGCCATCATCTGCGGTTTTATTGGCCGACTCTGTTGCAAATAGTTTGGCAATAGCCCCTTCGACCTGGAGATCCTCTTCACCGGAATCAAGCCTGATTGCGATCTCCTCGGCATATGCTAAGGCTGCTTCAAGATTTACAACATTCGGCACAATTAGCTTATGGGTATACCCCTGCTTTTCTGAAAGAGGAGATCCAAACTGAATCCTTTCCCTGGCATATGGAATAACAATATCTAAAACAGCATTGCCCGCGCCAAGGCCCATGGCGGCCACCATAAGTCTTGTATATCCAAAAACCTTATTGGCCTGTTTCATACCTTCTCCAGGCACGCCTCCAATGAGATTTTCAACAGGCACAAAGACATCGGTGAATGAAAGCGGAGATGTATTTGAAGCGCGAATACCGTGTTTTTCTTCGCCCTTTCCCTGCACAAAACCTTCAGCGCCCTTTTCCACAACGAAAAAAGAAGGGCCTTCCGGGGTGTTTGCAAGAAGGGTGATAAAATCAGCATATCCACCGGTTGATATAAACTGTTTGGTTCCGTTAATTTTATATCCTATGATTTCACCTGGATTGTTTGATACAGGCTCAGCCTTTGTCTTGAACGCCGCAAGATTGCTTCCGGCGCCAGCTTCTGTTACGGCATATGCAACAAGGCAATCACCCTGGGCAATAGCACCAAGCCATTTTTTCTTCTGCTCTTCTGTAGCTCCGACAAGCAAAGGGTCTGAGCCTAACTGAACAGCAAAAAAGCCTGTGGCAATGCCCAGGCATATACTGGAAATTTCGCGGATAACTTCAAAACAGTCCCGGGCTCCTCCACCCAAACCGCCATAAGCTTCAGGAATGAAAATGAGCTGCAAACCGATGTCCGGGCCAAGCATTGAACGGACAATCTCTTCAGGAAAAATTTCCTCCTTATCAAATTTAAGAATAGTTTCTTTTGTAAGAATCCGTTTTTTAAACTGCCTTACTGTATCAATGACCATTTGCCTGGACTCGTGATCCAGACCTTTAAGGACGGTTTCTGTTTCAGGTACGGATGGCATCATCTGTTATATTCCTTTATATTCCTTTTTGGTCTTGTTATTCTGTGATTTCAATCACAGTGCGCCCATTATAAGATCCGCAACTTTTACATACATGGTGCGGAAGTTTGGCCTCTCCGCACTGTGGGCAAACCGAAAGATTCGGAACCGACACCTTTGTGTGAGCACGTCGTGCGTCACGCTTTGACTTAGATCTCTTACGTTTTGGTACAGCCATGAGTAATCTCCTGCCTAACTAATTAAATTCATTATAAATATATCGCAAATTACTACCTTGATTATCAGGTTTAATTGTAGTAATTAAAATATAAATGATTGTCAAGGATTTTTATCCACATTTTTTTGTTTCCCTTGTTTGCATCGATTTAATATGATATTTTTATAATTTTTAAATCTTAAGCCTAAATAAAGTGGAGAACATAGTATGATTATAACCCGCTTTCCCCCCAGTCCAACCGGATATCTCCATGTTGGAGGCGCACGAACCGCTCTTTTTAACTGGCTTTATGCGCGACATATGAAAGGCAATTTTATTCTTAGAATTGAAGACACCGATCTCAAACGTTCCGCCAAGTCTTCTGTGGATGCTATATTTGAAGCTCTCGAATGGCTTGGGATCGACTGGGATGAAGGTCCTTTTTTCCAGTCCAGGCGATTTGATATTTATCAGCAATACATAATGAAACTCCTTGATTCAGGCTATGCTTACTATTGCATTTGTTCTCAAGAAAAAATTGATACTATGAGAAAAGAGGCTATGGTAGCCGGCGGAAAGCCTAAATACGACGGAACATGCCGTGACAAAGGTCTTGCAAAAACCGGTAATGCCGTTATCCGTTTCAGAGCGCCCGCCACAGGAACCACTATTGTTAAAGATATTATAAAGGGCAGCATTGTTTTCCAAAATTCTGAACAGGACGATTTTATTATCTGCCGAAGCGACGGAACTCCTACATACAATTTTGTCGTGGTTGTTGATGATATTACAATGGGAATAAACACTGTAATTAGAGGTGATGACCATCTTAACAATACTCCAAGACAGATAATGCTTTATAATGCTCTAAAGAGTCCGTTGCCGGCTTTCGGACATGTGCCCATGGTATTGGGAAAAGATCGGACCAGGTTGAGCAAGAGGCACGGCGCAATGTCCGTTACCGCATACAGAGACATGGGCTATCTGCCTGACGCCCTGATTAATTATCTTGTGCGGTTGGGGTGGTCATATGGCAACCAGGAATTCTTTTCACGAGATGAGCTTATCGAAAAATTCACACTGCAAAACATAGGTAAATCCCCGGGTATATTTGATCAGGAAAAGCTGCTCGCCCTTAATGCCGATCACATCAAGACCGCATCTCCAAGGAATCTATCCAGTCACCTTTTGCCGTTTCTTAAAGAAAGAGGATGCATGGTCGAGAAAGGGGATTTTCTTGACTCTGTTATTAAAACATTAAACACCAGGAGCAAAACCCTGATTGATATGGCGGATGGAGCCCTTTTTTATTTCCAGGAAAGCGTTTTGTATGAAGAAAAAGCGGCAAAGAAGTTTCTTAAACAGGCTTCGATCGAGGCTCTCAAGCAGTTAATTGATCAGCTTGAACCGCTCGAATCGTTTAATGAAAATAGTCTTGAAAATGCTTTTAAAAAAGTTATGGAAACCACGGGCCTTAAACTTGGTAAAATTGCCCAGCCGGCAAGGGTTGCTCTTACAGGAAAAACAGTAAGTCCGGGTATATTTGAAATTATTGAGGTGCTTGGCAAAAAGCGGGTTATATTGCGGATGCAAAATGCAGTGCAGTTTATCAAGGACAGGAAAGATTGATACAAAAAACACCGTCTTCCGTCATTCCGGCGAAAGCCGGGCACGTAGTGAAGCTTTAGCGCTATCCAGTCCTTTCAAGCAGTTGCAGACCATCTGGACTCCGGTTTTCACCGGAGTGACGACTTTTTACGACGCCATCAAGATTTGTCTTGACTCATTTATTCCTTTTGTGTATCGAAAAAAATAATGGGAGATCGTCCAGCGGCAGGACTACGGACTCTGACTCCGTCAACCCAGGTTCGAATCCTGGTCTCCCAGCCATTTTTTATTTTGCTTCCTTTTTTTCAATCTTAGCCCATGAATCACGCAGAGTTGCTGTCCGGTTAAATACAAGCGCCCCTTCATGCGAATCAACAGGATCCACGCAAAAATAGCCAAGCCTTTCAAACTGATACCTGCTTTCCGGTTTTGCGCTCGCAAGGCATGGTTCAACATGGCAGGATGTTAGTATTTCCAGGGAGTTTGGATTCAAATAATTCATAAAATCAGCTCCGGCTTTGTCCTCTGTCGGGTTTTCTATTATAAACTGACGATCATACAGACGAACTTCAGCCTTAATTGAATGAGGCGCGGAAACCCAGTGAAGGGTCCCTCTGACTTTGCGTCCGTCAGAAGACCATCCCCCTTTTGTTTCAGGATCATATGTGCAGCGCAGCTCAATAATTTTGCCTGTTATTTCATCCTTTACCACACGCTCACACTTGATATAATAAGCGTATCTCAACCTTACTTCACGGCCTGGAGCTAATCGGAAAAACTTTTTGGGCGGATCTTCACGAAAATCCTCCTGTTCAATATACAGCACCCGTGAAAATGGAACCTTCCGCGAGCCCATGCCTGGATTCGTCGGGTGATTCTGAGCTTCAAGCTCCTCTGCCAGGTCTTCCGGATAGTTTTCAATAACCACGCGAAGGGGGCGCAAAACACCCATAACTCTGGGGGATCGTTCGTTCAGATCTTCCCTTATGCTGTGCTCCAGCAATGCAAAATCTACGATGCTTTCCTTTTTGGCCACTCCAATACGTTCACAAAAGGCTCTGATAGATTCCGGCGTATAACCGCGTCTCCGCATGCCGGACAGGGTCGGCATCCGCGGATCATTCCATCCGGCAACATGCCTCTGTTCAACCAGTTTCAAAAGTTTCCGCTTGCTCATCACGGTATAGGCCAGGTTGAGCCGGGCAAACTCGATTTGCTGAGGATGACAATCAACATTCAGCTCGTCAAGTATCCAGTCATAAAGCGGCCGGTGGTCTTCGAATTCCAGTGTGCAGAGGGAATGTGTAATTCCTTCGATGGAATCAGAAAGACAATGAGCATAATCGTACATCGGATAAATGCACCACCTGTTGCCGGTTCTGTGATGCTCCATCTGTTTAATGCGATAAATAACAGGATCACGCATATTTAAATTCGGGGATTGCATATCAATCTTTGCTCGAAGCACATGCTCACCGTCTTCAAATTCTCCTGCCCGCATCTGCTCAAACATGTTCAGGTTTTCTTTAATCGAACGGTGGCGATAGGGGCTGTCTTGCCCCGGCTCGGTCAGGGTGCCGCGATACTTTCTTATTTCATCCGCACTCAGGCTGCATACATAGGCTTTGTCCTTTTTTATCAACTGAACAGCATATTCGTATAGTTGATCAAAATAGTCTGATGCATAATAGAGCCGGTCACCCCAGTCAAATCCAAGCCACCTGACGTCTGATTTTATTGATTCAACATATTCGATATCCTCCTTGCCAGGATCTGTATCATCAAATCTCAAATTGCAAATGCCTCCCTCGTGTTCGGCGGCAATCCCAAAATTAAGACAGATCGACTTGGCATGTCCGATATGAAGATAGCCGTTTGGTTCAGGAGGAAACCTTGTTACAATACGACCATTGTTTTTATTCGCCTTCAAATCTTCCGTAATAATATTGCGGATAAAATTAGCAGGTCGAGACGGTTTTGCAGTATTATTCATTAAACATTTCCTATTCTTTTTATGATCTGTTTTGAGTTTTTTTAGCATAAACTCTCTATAAGTGTAAATGCTTTTCCCATCAAAAGACCGCCACGCGACATCTCTTCCTGTTGCACTAAACTTTATATTGACCCTTTCTGCCTTTTTTCTTATTCTTTTTTTATTTATCCTTTTATAAGATAAGAAATTCTCCTATGAACTTTATTGCTGGAATCATTCTGGCCGCCATTGTTGTTGACTTTATACTGCACGGCCTGGCCGATTTTTTGAATCTCAAAATGTTGCAGGATGAGCTTCCTGAAGCCTTTCATGGATTTTATGATAAAGACCGTTATCGAAAGTCCCAGGAATATCTGCGAGTAAATACAAAATTCGGATGGATTACATCCACATTCAACATATCTGTAATCCTCATATTCTGGTTCGGGAAGGGATTTCCCCTTCTGGACCAATGGGTGCGATCCTGGAACCTGGGCTCTATCACGACCGGCCTGATGTATATAGGAGCTTTGCTGTTGTTTAAAGCTCTTTTGTCTCTTCCTTTCAGCATTTACTCAACATTTGTAATTGAAGAGCGTTTTGGCTTCAACAAAACCACATGGCCCACTTTTATAACAGATATAATCAAGGTATCGGTCCTTTCAGTATTGCTTGGAACACCTCTTTTAGCTGGAATACTGATTTTTTTTGAATATGCCGGAGCCGGCGCCTGGTGGTATTGCTGGATAGCTGTCACCATATTCATGCTTGTGGTTCAGTTTATAGCGCCCACCTGGATTATGCCTCTTTTTAATAAATTCAATCCACTTGAAGATGGAGAGCTCAAACAGGCCATCATGTCTTATGCGCGTTCCATAAATTTTCCGCTGGAAAATGTTTTTGTCATGAATGGCTCCAGACGTTCCAGCAAATCCAATGCTTTTTTTACCGGTTTTGGCAAGCACAAGCGCATTGTCCTGTTTGACACCATGATAAATCAACACACGGCGCCTGAACTTGTAGCGGTTTTAGCGCATGAAATGGGACATTACAAGAAAAAGCATATACTTCAAAGAATTATCATTGCTATTGCACAGATTGGACTGATGCTTTTTCTGTTCTCTATTTTCATTTCATATCAGGGACTTTTTGATGCTTTTTACATGGAAGGGAAATCTGTATATGCAGGGCTGATTTTTTTCGGGATGTTATACTCACCAATAGATTTTTTTATTGGGATTTTCATGCATATATATTCACGCAAAAATGAGTACGAAGCCGATAGATTTGCCGTAGAAACCACCGGAAACCCTCAGTCAATGGCCAATGCCCTGAAAAAGCTCTCGGTCAATAATCTCTCTAACCTTATTCCGCATCCTTTATATGTCTTTCTAAACTATTCTCATCCACCTGTTTTGGATCGGCTAAAGATTATTTTAACTCGGAAAACATCCGGGACGAAACGAGCAGAACGAGGGACGGCGGGCGCATGATAAAAAAAATAATCTCAGGCGGTCAAACCGGCGCTGATCAAGCAGCCCTTGATGCTGCCATAAAATATAGTTTTCCCCATGGCGGCTGGATTCCTAAAGGACGAAAAACGGAAGATGGTATACTTCCAGACAAATATAAACTGAAAGAGATGCCCACCGACAGTTATGAAAAACGCTCTGAACAGAATGTTATCGATTCTGATGGAACTGTAATAATCTCACATGGAAAGCTAACTGGTGGTTCAAAATTAACGCAGGAACTCGCTGAAAAATATGATCGGGCATGCTTTCATGTAGATATGAATGAAACCTCTGCTTTTATTGCTGTCTCAAAAATAAATTCATGGATTATTGAAAATGAAATCGAAGCTCTTAATATTGCCGGACCACGGGCCAGCAACGATCCAGAAATATATGAGGATACCGGGTACATTATTGAGGGCGTTATTTTATCGGTCTGATAAATATGGCCGTGCGCCCATAGCGGCGGGTGAGCGTTATCGTTGAGCCTGTCGAAAAACCCTAAACCCGCGGTTTTAAGGTTTGTAAGTATTTGATTTTATTACATGCGAAATGGACAAATTAGCCACTTTTGTACTTTTTCGACAGTCTCGTTCTGAAGAATAAGGATAATATGAGTCCGACCTACAACAAATACTTGTTAACAGCAGATGTAATATTGCTGATACATTTCATTTTTGTCGCCTTTGTTGTTCTTGGGTTCATATTTATCTGGATCGGATATTTTACAAAACAGAAATTCGCGAGAAATGCAAAATTCCGTATTTGTCACATCTTGGCAATGGGCATTGTTCTCTGCGAATCTTTGGTTGGCATGATTTGCCCCCTCACTGAATGGGAAAATTATTTGAGAGTAAGAGGAGGCCAGGATCAAGTATATGAAACGAGTTTCATGAAAGAGTGGATTCATAAAATCATGTTTTTTGATTTCAGTGAACTAACATTTGTGATCGTGTATGCACTCTTTTTTGCATTCATTTTGTTAACCCTCCTGGTAATTCCTTTGGATTTAAAAAAACGCTCAACTTAACTCAATCCGAAACTTTTACGCAACCATTTTCCAAGATTTTTAAAATATACAGGGAAACATACAGGGTGTAACATCTCAATAAATTCGGGCAATCTCTGGGAACTGTAAGTTTCGTCATTGAGGCATAAAGAAAAGGAGTATGATATTGACTTTATATTCCTTTCTGATAAATAAAATTAAACAATTACCGAAGAACAGGACAAAGAAGGAGTTTTGATGTTTTAATACTGATGAACTCGTAAAAAGTCATTTTGCGAGCGACATTGAGCAATTTTGGAGAAAG
>JACKQG010002236.1_pt1 | contig 25532 bp, 18 predicted proteins | sample 8237621 | NCBI WGS metagenome assembly JACKQG01 (sample SAMN15677084, study PRJNA649215) | marine metagenome | biome: marine; feature: Black Sea; material: saline water; isolation source: suspended particulate matter (SPM) from the Black Sea western gyre | collected 2013-06-09/2013-06-10 | depth... | reverse complement strand
AATCGTCGCTATTCCCACATGCTTATTCCAGGACTTTTTCCACGGGCTGTTAGGGTTTCCACCACCCGATCAAAATTATCTTTATCTCGAACAATCAAATTGTGCAGTTCAGGTGTATGTCCGTGCAGGCTAAATCCAAACACACTGCCTTTGGGCATCTCCTCCATATAGTGGGGCAATGAATCCCGTAGTTCTACCAAACAATCGGGTTGTCCATTGCCGGCTTGCCATTGGCCAAACTCCTTGCGCAAATCAATGGCCCCATCTTTTTCCATTGAGGAGGTCCAAAGGCTGACCTTATAGCCATGTTTTGTCAACTTCGAAGCGACTTCTCTTCCAGTTTGATCTGAAGTTGATTGAGTCGTATTCACAAAACAATGTTTGCAGTTATGAGTGCAATTTTTGTGGACAACCTCAACCTTGATTTTGGAATTTGCGGTTGGTGTAGGCATGGCAAAAGCAATAGGGTTAGCTTTGCAGGTGAAACAATCCTGCCGGTGTAGGGGACACCCGCACAGCCTTGAAACAATTTTACAAAAGTTCTCAATTTGCAGGCTCTTGTTAACGACAAAATTTGAAGCTAGAGTAATATGCCCCTGTCTGACTGGGCCTCAGGTCCAAAATTGAATCCTTCCTCATTCACCATCCAAAGGGTTAACCCCTTTGCGTTTAAAAGTGTTCTGATCGACCTTATGGCGAGGAACTTAGAACTACCCTCGCCAGAACAACGATTTGATTGGATTGCTCAAAACCCCGACGGTGAGGCCATTGCTTGGCTGCTTTTTCACGAAGATCACAGGGAACCCATCGCGTCCTGCAAAGGCATTCCGCGGCGATACCGTAGTCCAGACGGCGAAAAAACGGCGCTGCTGTTAGCCGACGTCTGTAGCAACGAGGGTTTTCGATTTGCCCTGCCAGCGCTACTTCTTCAGCGCCAAATTCGCGAGGATTTTTTGGCTGGAGAATTGTCGGCAGACTTCCTCCTATGCGGCCCAATTCCCAGTTTGGCTGCGGTTCAAAAGCGCGCTGGCATGGCATATCTTGGCGCTCAAACGCGCTGGTCCAAACCGATCAGCCTGCTTCGTTTGCGTCGGATAGGGCGCGAATACCCGTTACCTATCGCGGTTGGAGCGGATTGCCTATTGGCAACAAAACGCTTGTTTTCCAGCAAGGGAAGCGGGCAATTTGATTTGCTGAAGCATGCACCCGGGGCCGAGTTTGATCAATTTGAAATAGACCTCGATCAATCAGCCGACGCTTTTCGCCCCGCGCGCAGCGCCCCCTTCCTTAATTGGCGTTTTATGCAACATCCGTTCTACAATCATGAGATCTTGACCCTCCGTCGCAACCAAATACTGCAAGGCTACGCGGTGATCAGCGCCAGGCATCCTGGTGTGAAAACCATTGTTGATATCCGGTCTCAAAATGACGTGGATTTTTCCAGTCTTGTAAAGATGGCTGAACGTCGGGCCAATAAGGCCGGAGCCGGTGCTTTGTGGATCCACCTCAATGAGAGGTCCAAGTATTGTGATCTGTTGAAATCGAATGGCTTTCAAGCAAGGTCGAAACCGGTGCGCATCACAGCTCAAAACAAACCCAATGCCGACTGCGGGCTTGTCGGCAAACCCCTCTTTGATGCTGATTTTGATGTCTAAATCTACTCCTTCCCTCAAGGACCACCTTTCTCAATTTTTGCTAGAACGGTTTCCGCAAATTTCTCCAGCCGATTTGGATCAGGACAAGCCTATGCTGACCTCCGGGGTTTTAGATTCCCTGGGTGTTTTGGAGTTGGTGGCTTTTATTGAAGAAAGCTACTCCATCCAGCTCCAGGACGAGGACTTGGTTCCAGAAAATTTTGATCAGCTATCCGCCTTGATGGCTTTCGTGGAGCAACGCAGGTGAACCGATTTGTTGGGTCTACCTTAGCTGATGTGTTAGCCCATGCTGAGGCGGAGTGGGCGCAACGACCCGCAGTCGCAGATGGCTTGCAGGAGCAAAACTTTGCCGAATTTTATCAGTCTACTATGCAGTTGGCTGGTGCCCTGCTTGATTCGGGAGTAAAGCCAGGCGATCGCGTCGGGTTGTTGTTGAAGAAAAATATTTCGCTGGCTCGATCAATCTTTGCTTGTGCTTGCATTGGTGCGATTTTCATTCCGCTTAACCAGCAATTAAAGGCGCCGCAAATCCGGTACATTTTGGACGACGCCGGAGCCAGTTTTTTGATTTGCCAGCGTGACGTTTTGGAGCGGCTGCAATTGAAAGCTGGTCAAGAGGTACCCTTATTCATCGAACAGATGGAAAATGAAAAAAACGAATGGGTCCAGGTTGCATTGCCCGCCACTCAATCATCTGATTTGGCGGCGCTGTTATTCACGTCTGGATCCACCGGCAATCCTAAAGGAGTCATGCTGTCTCAGCAGAACCTGCTGGCTGGGGCGCGCATAGTTTGCGAATATCTTGAATTGAATGCCGAGGACCGGTTGCTGGCTGCTCTGCCATTCAGTTTTGACTATGGTTTGAATCAACTGCTCGCAGGGGTTTATTGCGGCGCCCGGGTACGTTTGCTGGAATTTACATTTGGCATCCAAATTGTGCAGTGCCTCGAGCAAGAACGAATTAGCTGCCTAGCTGGCGTCCCAACTTTATGGGGAATTTTGACCACAGCAACACCCAAGTTTTGTGCTCAAACTCTTCCGCAGTTGCGTTTGATGACAAACAGCGGGGGTGCTTTAGATTTGCAAACGATAGACCGCTTGCGCCAAGCGCAGCCGACTGCCGATTTGATTTTAATGTATGGATTGACCGAAGCCTTTCGCTCCACTTATGTACCGGCAGAGCAATTGGCAACGCACCTGGATTCCATCGGCTGGGCGATTCCAGAAACGGAAATTTTCCTGGTGGATGAAAACAACCAAACATGTGCAATAGGGGGAAAAGGCATGCTGGTTCATTCTGGGCCTACCGTTGCCCTTGGCTATTGGAACAACCCTGATGCAACCGCCAAAGTTTTCCGACCTGATCCGCGCTCACCCGATGGCGTCGGCACAGTGGTTTATTCCGGTGATTATGCCATTCAACAGGAGGACAGATCTTTTCGTTTTCTAGGGCGCAAGGACACATTGATTAAGTCCAGTGGATTTCGAATTTCGCCGACTGAGGTGGAGCAAGTTTTGCTGGCTCACTCTGTGGTGCAATCGGCCGCGGTAATTGGCCTGCCGGATCCCCTTCTTGGCCAGCGCATTCATGCTATTTGCGTCGGTGGCACTGACGAAGAAACTGCTGCTTTGCTGCGGTTTGCGGCCCAAAGCTTGGCCTCGCACCAGTTGCCCCGTAGCGTAGAGTGGGTAACGAAATTGCCGACGACCTCCCATGGCAAAGTTGATTACACTCGGTTGGTGAAGGAGCGCACCCCATGAACGAGCCGCAAGCGAAGCAGTACTGTGGCTTATCTGAAGACAGTGTTTGGCATTACGCTGAACTCTTCGGCACGCCCTTGTTTTTGATTCACCAGGAACAAATTCAGCACCAGTTTCATAGCTTGCGCCAGGCCTTGCCGTCGCAATTTGCCATTCATTATTCGGTCAAAGCGAATCCTGCGCCGGGTGTGATTTCGCAACTTCTGCAGCTAGGCGCGGGATTGGAAATCGCGTCGGCTGGAGAGTTCAACTTGGCCATGCAAGCGGGCGCGAGTGCGCAGCAAATCATTTTTGCGGGCCCATGCAAGAGTCGGGCTGAATTGCAACTGGTAGTGGAACAGGGCATTGGCCAAATTCATCTCGAGTCATTTGAGGAGATTGAACTGATTTCGGAAATTGCCTTGGCCCAGCAAAAAGTAGTTTCGGTGGCAGTGCGGGTCAATCCCTTGGCACAAGCTGCGGCGGGTTCCATGCGTATGGGCGGGCTGCCGTCGCCGTTTGGTTTCGATGAAGAAATCCTCGAATCGGTATTGCGCCGAGTTGAAGTAGCTGCCGGCTTAAATTTGATTGGCATTCATCAATTCGCCGCAACTCAAGTCCTTAACGCCGACGACCTGCTCAGGCAGTGGACTCATGCCATTCGTTTGGGCCACAAATTCGAAGAAATTTTGAATCGTCCGCCTACAGTGATTGACGTCGGCGGTGGTTTAGGCATTCCGTTGTATGCGCAAGATAATCCGCTGGATCTCCATGCTTTGGCCGCAGGTTGCAAGACCTTGCCAAGCATTCCACTAAACTGCCAAATGGTGGTTGAACCGGGTCGCTTTTTACTCGGGCCAGCGGGGATTTACATTTGCAAAATTGCGGCTGTAAAACGCTCCCGCGAGAAGCTGTTTCTTATTTGCGACGGTGGCATGCACCACCATTTGGCGGCATCTGGAAACCTGGGTCAAGTCATTAAGCGGGATTATCCGGTGACCGTGTTGGAGCGGAGCAACTCAGGTGCCGAAATGCAAAACGCTCAAATTTGCGGACCGTTATGCACGCCATTGGATGTACTGGCCAGATCGGTACAAGTGCAAAACCCTGCCGTCGGCGACTTGGTGGTGGTTGGGCAGTCGGGGGCTTATGCCAGCACTGCCAGCCCAATGCATTTTCTGGGCCATCCAGCCGCAGCGGAAGTTTTACTCCGCACTGATTCCACAACTCAAATTCTTAGGACTCGAGGCACCAGCAAAAATTTGGTTCCTTGCTACAGCACGGAATCATGAGCAGGATCCGCCAATTTTTCCGTCCCATTAAACGCTGGTTTCGAAACTATATTTATCGGCGTTGGGATTTGATTATTAGTGTGCGCAATAACGAGGATCCGCTGGTGAAAATACCACGTGTACGTTTCCAATTGGAGGAACTTACGATTGCGTTGTCGAAACCAGAGGATGAACACTATTTTCGTACCCCTGTTTGGCAGCACACGCACGCAAAGTTTGTCGACCGCAGTGAAAATCTGCCGGGTTACACCGTCTTAATGGGCATCGTCGACGGCAAATTAGTTTCGCAAGGGCCGTTTGTAAAAGGAGCTTATTACGACAAAGGCATGCGCCATTTATTCGACCCCGGTGAGGACGGTATTTATTGGTTCGAAGGTGAAACAGCCCCGGCATGGCGCAGTCGAGGCATGGCGCTGATCGGCATGAACTGGTTGTTCCCGCAACTGAAGGAGCTCACCGGATGCAGCAAAATAATGACCTATTATCGCATGGAAAACCGCGCCTCGCGACGTCTACATGACCGCTACGCGTTTATCCCGCAGTATCGATTGATTTGGCGCCAACTAGGCCCACTCCGCTGGACCCGTCAGACGCCGGTGCCAGAAGGCTATTAGGAATTCCAGAGTACAAAGCGGCTTTCCTTGAAGATCCTATACTGGTAGGAATGGTGGTCATTGCCTTTTTGATGTTTGCGCTATTCGGCCAAGAGCCTGTATTCCTTGAGGTCGGAAAACCGATTGATGGCAGAATCGATGCAGACTCCGCAATCGCTCATACTCCTACCTTAGATGCCAACTACACCAACGCGCCGACGGTAAGCAACGGCTATCAGGTGGTGGTGTCCGAATCCGGACCTTACGCGATCGAACTTCGATCTTATGATTTTGATGCCTATCTGGTTATGGCTGACGAAAATGGCACCCTTTTAGCAGAAGACGATGATGGATTGATTCGCACCCACGCGCGAGTGGTAGTAAACCTGGAAGCCAATCACAAGTACACCGTGCACGCATGTGCCCTGCATGGCGCGCGCGGGTTATTTCGGCTGCAACTTCTTGATGGCACCCCGGCTCATGTTTCGCTGAAGGAACAACAATTGGCAGAGCGAGACGACCTTAAAGCCGCGCTTATCTATTTCGAACGGACTGTAGGGAAAGAGACCGCAGAATTTGCTGAGGCAAAAAGCCTTCTTGGGGCCCACTATTACAAGCTCGGCGAATATGGACTAGCCCAGGTTGAGTGGGAGCTTGTTCTTGCCATCCGCGAAAGAGTTTTTGGTCAGGAGCATCCGGTTACAGCCGCGAGTGCAAACAACCTTGCTTCCTTGCTTGAAATCCGGGGCGATTATTTGGAGGCGCTTGCGCTACATGAGCGTGCCTTGGCGATTCGGCAGAAAGTGCTTGGTCCAGAACATCCGGATACAGCCGCAAGTTTGAGCAACCTCGCGGGTATTCTTGGAAGTCAAGGCAACTACGACAAAGCCCGGCTATTGCATGAGCGTGCTCTGGCAATCAAGGAAAAGGTATTTGGGCTTGACCATCCTGATGTAGCAATGAGCTTGAACAACCTTGCTTCCGTTCTTGAATCTCAAGGCAACTACGAGGAAGCGCGTCCTCTTTACGAGCGAACACTGGCGATTTTTGAAGAGGTTTTAGGACCTGAGCACCCCTATACCGCCACTATTTTAAACAACATATCGTCATTACTCGAATCGCAAGGGTACATCCAAGAAGCGCGTCCGTTTTGTGAAAGGGCGCTGGGGATTAGGGAAAAAGTGCTGGGGCCGGAGCATCCCCAAACGGCGACTAGCCTGAACAACCTTGCATTTATTCTCGAATCCCATAGCGACTTCGAGGGGGCGCTTCCACTGTTTGAGCGAGCATTGGAGATCCGGCTGAAAGTGCTCGGGCCAGATCATCCTGCAACAGCAGGGAGCCTGAGCAATCTCGCATTTGTTCTCGAAAACCTAGGCGACTTCGAATTAGCCCTGCCGTTGCATGAGCGTGCTCTGGCGATTTGGGAGAAAGTGCTCGGCCCGCAACACCCCAATACCGCCCTAGGTTTAAACAACCTTGCCGCCTTACTCGAGGCCCAAGGCAATTACGAAGAAGCTGGCCCGTTGCATGAGCGTGCCCTGGAGATCCGAATAAAGGTGCTTGGTCCAGAGCATCCGGATACAGCTCAAAGTCTAAGCAATCTGGCATTTCTTCTCGAAATCCTGGGCAATCATGAGAAAGCCCTTTTGTTGTATGAGCGTGCTCTGGGGATCTTTGAAATGGCTCTCGGCCCGGAGCATCCCAATACAGCTACCGCTATGAATAACTTGGCCGCCCTTTTGAAGGCCCGAGGCAATCTAGTGGAAGCACGTTCAATTTTCCATAATGCCCTTTCTGGAACGCTTGACCATTTAGATCGGGAGCTGCCATCCATGAGTGAATCTGGACGCCTTCAGCTTTTAGAGATCTCCGGCAACCCCGAGAATTTTATTTCCTGCCTCGCGCAAAAACCGCCTACGAAATTGGCGGAGTATTATGCCACTTATCAACGGTGGAAAGGCAAAGCTACTCGCTTGCAGGCTGCCAGTGTGAAGTTAAGCCAAGCCAGTAATACACCCGACCTGCGAAAGAGAAAGGGGCAGATCCAAGTGCTTGCCAAAAAACTGTCTGGGTTAATTTTGATTCCTTTGGCGGATCAGGCAGTGGACCACGCCGAGCAAATTGACTATTTACGTGAAGAACGATTGCGACTTGAACGAGAACTTAATCTTGAACTCGATTTGGACCTAGTCCTCGCAACCCCAGATTTCAAAGCGGTGCAGGCCGGGATTCCTCCCGGTGCAGTATTACTAGATTTGTTTGTTGGCCAGAGTGTCTACGCATGGATCGTAAAACCTTCCGCTGAACCCATGTTAATTTCTTTGGGCGATCGGGCTACCTTGCGCAAGGCTCAAAACGCTTTTCTGAGTGCCACAGCCGTACGTGGCGGCCGCAATTTGAGTGCATCGGGAACCAATCTCGCAGCCAACTACTTTGCCTTGCTTTGGAAGCCACTGCAGGAAGCCATCGGGGACTCTAGCACGGTTTTCGTCAGTCCGGACGGTTTTTTGTGTGAACTCCCGTTCGGAATATTGGGTGGTGCCGATGGCGGATATCTGTTGGAGAAACATCGTTTTGTTTACCTAGCCGACCCTACAAGTTTCGCTTTTAAGAAAGACATTAATGAAGCCGATGAAGGGCCGTTATTGGCCGTCGGAGGCGTCAACTATTTCCGCCGGGGTGATCATGCCAGATCGAATACTTCTGGTTCCTCCATTCGGTCAAGAGTGGGAGAATCGTGGAGTTCTCTACCTGCTACTCGAGATGAAATGCAATCCTTGCGCGATTTGCATGACTTCATCCTTGAATGGGAAAGTCCCATTACCGTGGTGGAAGGCAAAGCTGCCACCGAGGAGCGCATTCGAGCCGAACTACCGGGTAAACGTTACGTGCACATCGCCACACATGGTTATTTTGAACCCGATCACCTTCCATCATTATTGTTAGATGCAGAGGAACAGCAATCCAAAGCTCAACTCGGTGAACAAAGGCGGGCCGTCGGCTTATTGCCGGGGCTGCTGTCCGGCTTAGTCTTCGCAGGCGTAAACGGCGACCCAGATCCCACCCGTGACGACGGTTATCTTTCCGCCGAAGAAATTCAACACCTCAACCTTTCCGCATGCGATCTCGTCGTACTCTCGGCCTGCGAAACCGCGCTCGGTAGTGCCCGCGCCGGAGAGGGTTTGATGTCCCTACGCCGCGCATTTGCCGTCGCAGGAGCCGACACTGTCATCAGTTCCTTATGGAAGGTCGACGACGTCGCCACCGCTCAATTGATGAAAGATTTCTACATCAACCTTTGGGAAAAAAGTATGAGCCGTGGCGACGCGTTACACGAAGCCAAGCTGCGCATGCTGCGGCGGAACCGGATCGAAAATGGCGGCGACGCGCTGCCGAGCACTTGGGGCGCATTTGTACTCAGCGGCGACTGGAATTGAGCTGACCAAGTCACGGGAGATCTGATATATTAGATATCAGGTGAGGGGCGTGTCCCTTCTCATCCTGAAATGTCACCCCATCGCCCCGGATTAGTTTTAGTAAGTTCTTTAAGGGAGCAGATTTACGACTATTTGAAGGAGGCAATGCAACTCGGGCGGCTCGAGCCAGGTGCCACTTTGGACCTCAAAGCCCTGGAGCAGGAGATTGGCATCAGCCGGACTCCGCTGCGCGACGCCCTGCTACAGCTAGCCGCCGAAGGCTTCGTCGAAATCCTGCCTCGGCGCGGCGTGCGGGTGGTGGCGCTGAGCATCGAGCGCATCCGCGATCACTATGAAATCCTCGCCGCCCTCGAAGGCACCGCGCTGCGCAATGGGGCTGCGCGAATCACGCCCGAACGTGTGGATCACATGGAGCAACTCAATGAAAACATGCGCTCCGCCTTGGCCGACGACAATTTCGACGAGTTCTACGCCCTGAATTTGCAGTTCCACGAATGCTGGCTAGACCTCTCCGAGAATCAAGAACTCAAACGCACCGTGCGCATATTGAAACAGCGCCTTTACGACTTCCCACGCAACCCTGGTTTCATCAAGCAGTGGGAACAAAACTCGACTCACGAACACGCCCAAATCGTGGCCCATTTGCGCGCTGGCGACGTCAACGCGGCGGCTGATTATGTGCGCGATGTGCACTGGTCATTTGCCGTGCAGGAAAAATTCATCCGCCGTTATTACGCGGCGCAGGTCAATGGAAATCGCGATGAGTAAAGCCATGAGCAACGGAAGAATTTTCGACGTCAAGCGCTACTCGTTGCATGACGGGCCGGGAATTCGCACCACGGTTTTTCTGCAAGGCTGCCCATTGTCATGTTGGTGGTGCCACAATCCAGAAAGCCAAAGTGTTGCACCTACGATTCAATATCACCGGGAATCCTGCTTGGGCTGTGAGGCTTGCGTTGAGGCCTGCGAAAGCAATGCATTGACCCTTACCGAACGGGGCATCCAACGAGACGAACAATTATGCAGGACGTGCGGCGAATGCACCGTGGCTTGCCCGGCCGAAGCGCGCGACTTGATCGGTCGGCAGGTTTCGGTCAATGACGTTCTGCAGCAAGTGGAAAAAGATCGGCTGTATTACGATGAATCCGGCGGTGGCGTGACCTTTTCGGGCGGGGAGCCTTTGGCTCAACCAGAGTTTCTGATCGCCCTGCTGTGCGCATGTGGCGAACGAGATCTCCATCGTGTGGTCGACACCAGCGGTCTGGCGGCAACCCAAACCTTGTTAAAGGTTGCCAAGCACACCGATCTGTTCTATTTCGATCTCAAGCTCATGGATGATCACCGCCATCGCCAAACCACCGGCGTTTCGAACCAACGCATCCTTGAAAATCTGCGTGCCCTGAACGCCGAAAAACAAACCGTTCGCATCCGGGTGCCAGTGATTCCTGGTATCAACGATCACATCGAAAACTTCAGTGATATGGCGGAATTTCTCGCCCCGTTGAAACAAATACGCCAGGTGGATTTGTTGCCTTACCACCCGTCGGCGCGCGAAAAACATCGCAAGTTTGGCATGGCTTGGAAATTGAACGGCGCCAGTGAACTTGCTGCCGAACGCATGGAAGAATTTGCTGCAGCCATTCGTAGACCCGAGTTGCGGGTTGAAATTGGAGGTTGAATCATGAACGAACGCATCGCCCGACTACGCCAACTGAGCTTCGACACCAAGCCCGCCGTTTCTACCGAACGCGCGCAACTCATCACCGAGTTCTACAAGCAGAACGACGGCAAGTACTCAGTGCCAGTCATGCGCGCGCGCGCGTTTTTGCATATATGCCAGCACAAAACCTTATACATCGGCGCCGACGAATTGATTGTGGGGGAACGCGGGCCAGCGCCAAAGGTGGTGCCCACATTTCCTGAACTGAACTGCCACACTGCCGATGACCTGCGCACCCTGAATCAACGCGATAAGGTGCATTATGCAACTGACGAAAAGATGGTGGAGGTGTATGAAAAGGAAGTGATCCCGTACTGGCGCGGGCGCAGCGTGCGTGATCGGGTTTTTGCGCACGTGCCAGAGCTGTGGCAGTCGGCTTATGAAGCGGGCGTATTCACCGAGTTCATGGAACAACGCGCGCCCGGCCACACCACTTTGGACGGCGAAATTTATCGCAAAGGGTTACTGGATTACAAGGCCGAAATTGCTGCTCATATGAGCCGCCTGGACTACCACGCCGACCCCGATGCGGCGCGCAAAGCCGAGCAATTGGAAGCAATGAGCCTTTCGTGTGACGCGGCCATCGTGTTCGCCGAACGCCACGCTGACCTAGCAGAAAAAATGGCGGAGCAAGAGTCCGATCCGCAGCGTCGGGCCGAGTTGCAACGCATCGCCGACGTCTGCCGCCACGTGCCGGCCCATGCGCCGCGCAATACCTGGGAAGCCATTCAAATTTATTGGTTCCACCATCTCGGGACCATCACCGAGTTGAACGGTTGGGACGCGATGAATCCCGGTCATTTGGACCAGCATTTGCAGCCTTTCTTCGCAGCCGACCTTGCCAGCAATACATTGGATCGAGTCGCGGCAAAAGAATTGCTGAGTTGCTTATGGATTAAGTTCAACAACCACCCGGCACCACCCAAGGTCGGCGTCACTGCCAAGGAAAGCGGAACTTACAACGACTTCACCAACATCAATTTGGGCGGCCTGACTCGAGAGGGAGCCGACGCCGTCAGCGAGATTTCCTATTTACTACTCGAAGTCGTTGATGAAATCCACCTGCTTCAACCGCAAGCCAATGTGCAAATCAGCAGCCGCACGCCAGACCGTTTCCTGAAAAGCGCATGCCGCATCATTCGCAAAGGCTATGGATACCCGGCCATCTTCAACGCCGACGCGGTGATTTCGGAGCAAGTTCGTGCGGGAAAATCCATCGAAGACGCCCGTGAAGGCGGCACTAGTGGTTGTATCGAAACCGGAGCCTTTGGCAAGGAAGCTTATGTACTCACCGGCTATTTGAATTTGCCAAAAATCCTAGAAATCACCCTGAATGATGGGCTAGACCCCGCCAGCGGCAAACGTCTAGGACCGCCGACAGGCCTTCCAACTGAGTTCCAATCTTTCGATGAGCTGTACGCAGCTTTCCAAACTCAGCTCACGCACTTCGTCGACTTAAAAGTCGAGGTTAATCAATACATCGAATCGATGTTCGCACGCTATGTGCCAGCGCCATTCCTGTCCGTGCTCATCCAAGATTGCATCGCTAAAGGTCGCGATTATTACGACGCCGGCCCGCGCTACAACACCACCTACATCCAATGTTGTGGTATCGGTAGCGTAACCGACAGTTTTTCTGCTCTGCAAAAGCACGTTTATCAAACTAACCGCATCAGCATGCAGCAACTGACCGAAGCCCTTAGCAACGATTTTGCCGATGCCGAGGCGCTGCGCTTATTGCTGGTAAATAAAACGCCAAAGTTTGGCAACGACCTCGACGAGGCCGATGATTTGATGCGCCGCATTTATGACTCGCTGTTCGACACCATCGACGGCCGACCCAATACCAAAGGCGGACGCTATCACCTCAACATGCTGTCCACCACTTGCCACGTCTACTTCGGCACCCGCGTCGGCGCCTCCGCCGACGGTCGCCACGCCGGTATGCCGATTTCCGACGGCACTTCGCCTGCCCACGGCGCCGACCGCAACGGTCCAACCGCCGTCTGCCGTTCGCTTGGCAAGATGGATCAAATCCGCTCCGGTGGCACCCTGCTCAATCAGCGATTTTTGCCTCAGGTGTTAGAGGGGGAAGAGAGCATTGCCAAGTTGGCTAGCTTAGTACGCACTTACTTCCGCTACGGCGGCCACCACATTCAATTTAACGTGGTCGATACACCGACGCTGCGCCAAGCCCAAGCCCACCCCGAAGAATTCCGCGACCTGTTGGTTCGCGTTGCCGGTTATAGCGACTACTTCGTCGATATGGGCGCTGACCTGCAAGAAGAAGTTATCCTGCGCACCGCCCAGGAAAGCTTTTAACTTCAGAGCAAACCACTTAACTTCCACCAGGATGGAGAATTCGATGACGAGATGGATGGCAAAATCGAGCGCAAGGCGGACCAGTCTTCCAGTCATCATGCTTCTGGCAATTACCGCCACCAGCGTCACCCCTCTGCACGCGCAACAGAAGCAGCGCCTGCCCAACATCCTGTTCATCCTCGCCGACGACCTCGGTTACGGCGATGTTGCTTGCTACAACCCGACGTCCAAAATCCCCACGCCGCATCTAGATCAGCTTGCGGCAGAGGGTATGCGCTTTACCGATGCGCATAGCCCGTCCACCGTTTGCACACCGACCCGGTACAGCATCTTGACTGGGCGCATGGCTTTTCGAACCGGCATGCGCAGTGTATTTGCCGGCGTCGGCGGTCCATGCTTGATCGATGAAAGTCGCCTGACTCTGCCGCAAATGCTGCGCGACAAGGGCTACGCGACAGCTTGTTTTGGCAAATGGCATATAGGCATGAGCTTCTTCGACAAAGAGGGAGAGCTCATTACCAATCGCGGACTCAAAGGGGTGCAGGCGGTCGACTATTCTGGTTCGATTCCCGACTCTCCTATTCACCGCGGTTTTGACCAATTCTTCGGCACAGTTTCTTGCCCGACCACGGACTGGTTGTACGCCTACGTCGATGGAGATCGCATTCCAAACCCGCCAACAAAACTGCTAGATAAGAGCAATTTGCCAACCCACCCTTACAGTCACGACTGTCGACGCGGCATGGTTGCGGACGACTTCGACCTCGAAAGAGTCGACCTGGTTTTCCTCGAGAAAAGCGTCAACTTTCTCGAAGCGCACGTGGAGGCCAAGCCGCAGCAGCCCTTCTTTCTTTATCATTCGATGCAGGCCGTGCACCTGCCATCTTTCCCAGCCAAAGAGTTTCAGGGCAAAACCAAGTCCGGGCCGCATGGTGACTTTCTGTTTGAAATGGACTATGTCGTTGGCGAACTGCTTGCCACGCTTGATCGACTCGACGTCGCCGACAATACGATCGTGATTTTTGCCAGCGACAACGGCCCCGAAGTGCCGACGGTACTGAACATGCGCAAGACGCATGCACACGACGGCGCGCGGCCGTGGCGCGGAGTGAAGCGCGATCAATGGGAGGGCGGCCATCGCACACCTTTCCTGGTCCGGTGGCCGGGGAAAGTAAAAGCCGGTTCCACCAGCGAGCAATTAACCAGCTTGACCGACGTCATGGCTACTTGCGCCGAAATTGTTGGAGCGCAGCTGCCGAATGACGCCGCCGAAGACAGCTTTAACATGCTGCCGGTCCTGCTGGGAACTGCCGGTGAAAAACCGGTGCGTGAGTTCATGCTGCAACAGACCATCTCGCTAGCCCTGTCGATACGCCGCGGCAATTGGAAGTACCTCGACCACAAGGGTTCGGGCGGCAACAACTATGACAAGCCCGGCGATTGGGGGATGTCGCCGTACAAAATCGAGGACACCGATCCCGACGCCCCCGGTCAGCTTTATGACCTAGACAACGACCCGGGTGAAACGAAAAATATTTACAGCCAGCATCCCGAGATAGTGAAGGAGCTAAAGGAGCAGCTCGAAAGTTTCAAGCGCGACGGGCGTAGCGCTCCAAAAACGTAGCGGGCGGAGCACTTCGGAGCGCAGCGAACCTAGCGCTCCAAAACACTAACGAGGCTTGGAACTGAGTTTGCAAAGGCGTTTTTTAGATGGTTTCGGCAAAAGCTTTTTGCACGTAATCCACGAACACCCGCACTTTGGCGCTTAGATAACTGGTACGCGGGTAGACTATCCACATCCCACCGGACGGCTTGCTCAAACGGGGTAAGATCCGCACCAGAGTGCCAGCTTTTTTTTCTGCATCGCAATGGCTACTTGGCATGAGTGAAATTCCATAGCCCTGCAAAGTGGCCTGTCGAACCCCATCCAAATTATTAAGAGTCAGTTTGCCGTTAATGGGGATGCGAACTTTGCCGCGCGGCCCATTCAATAGCCACGCTGATCCGTGAACCCAACTCGGGAAAAGTATGCAACGATGCTTGGCAAGGTCGGATGCACGCTTTGGCAAACCATGTTCCTCTAAATACTGAGGGCTGGCAACAATTTGGATGTCACCGCCAAGTAGAGGCCGACCAGTCAAGGTGCCTTGGGGGGGCTTGCCGCCCCGTAATGCGACGTCAAAGCCCTGCTCGATAAGGTCGACATATTGATTGCTAAGGTCTAGGTCCAAATCCAAATCTGGATAGGCATTGCTAAAGCCGAGCAGGATTTCAAAGGTTCGAGTTCCCAATTCGGAGGGAGCGGTGATGCGTAGTCGACCTCTTGGTTCATCCAGGATGGAGGTGGCAAGCAATTCAGCGGAAATCAGTGCTTCCGCAGCGCGAGAAGCTTCTTTGAAAAATGCAAGTCCAGCTTCGGTTAGGCTTAGTCGACGAGTGGTGCGTCGCATAAGTTGCAAGCCGAGTTGGCTTTCTAGACGGCTTACTCGGCGGCTTACGGTGGATTTAGGTAATTTCAAAGTCCGCGAGGCCGCGCTGAAACTGCCCTCGTCAACGACTTGAATGAAAATGAGTGCGTCGCCTGGATCCCAGTTGATTGTCCCAATCATGGAACAGTTATATTCATTTATGCCAGATAGTCAACCAAATCAAATCCGGATAACATGCCAGCCTGTCACTAAGACGCATCAAACTCATGAACAAACTCTTCACCTACGCACCCACCGGCGCCCGCTTGCTGCTTGGCTTGATCTTCACCGTTTTCGGCCTGAACAAGTTCTTCCAATTCATTCCGATGCCGCCCATGGAGGGAGTCGCCGCTGAATACATGGGCGGATTGGCCGCCACCGGGTATTTTTTCCCCCTGCTCGGGGCAACCGAAGTCGTGGTGGGAGTGGCCTTGTTGCTGAATCGATTCACTGCACTAGCCCTGGTGATTTTGGCGCCAATTACGGTGCATATCGCCGCATTCCACATCCTCGATCCATCGGGTTTGCCAATGGCCGTGGTGATTTTGCTTCTACACCTAGGATTGGCCTGGGACTTGCGTGCCGCATACCGCCCTCTACTCCAGTCCAAGTGACCGACCATAGCCTCAACTCTAGGTAAGCACTGATTTCCATGATGCAGGCCGAATTTCCGCAAGAGTCCAAGGCGACTGGCGAGTTCCGACGTCAAGTTAGCGCCTTTAGACGTCAGGTGCGTGCAGACGGGAGTACTCCGTATCGCGCCGATGCCAACCGCTACCACTTGTATGTTTCCAGCGCCTGTCCCTGGGCCCACCGCGCCATCTTGGTACGCAAGCTGAAGAAACTAGAGGACGTAATCGGAATGACCATCGTTGATCCTATTCGGGATCAACGAGGTTGGGCCTTTACCGCCGACGCCGATCCCGTCAACGGCTTCCGCTTTTTACAGGAGGCTTACTACAAGACGGACAAGGATTGGGACGGCCGAGTTACTGTGCCCGTGCTGTGGGACAAGCTGACGGGGGAAATCGTCAATAATGAGTCCTCCGAAATCATGCGCATGTTGAATTCAGAATTTGACGAATTTGGCGATGCGCAGCTAAATCTCTATCCCGCGGCTTACGCCAAAAAAATTGATGGACTTAATCAATGGATTTATGAAACCGTAAATAACGGTGTCTACCGAGCTGGTTTTGCAACCACACAATCCGCTTATGAACAAGCCGCGATCCCTCTATTTGAGTCATTGAAGAAGTTGGATCAAGTGCTTTCCCAACAGCGTTATTTGCTCGCAAATCGGATAACCGAAGCCGACTGGAGGTTATTTACGACCTTGGTGCGATTTGATCCGGTCTACCATTGCCACTTCAAATGCAATTGGAATCGACTGGTGGATTTCCCAAACCTTTGGGCTTATGTGCGCGACTTGTATCAGCAGCCTGGGGTTGCCGAAACAGTGGACTTCGATCAAATTAAGCGCCACTATTTCATTACCCACCGAACGATCAATCCAACTGGTATAGTCCCGGTTGGTCCGAACATCGATTTCGAAGAACCGCATGGGCGCGGTTGATGCTGTGGATGCATCGTTCTTAGCTAGGCGCCTTTTGCCGCCCGAAACCTACCGGTTTGTAAATCCATAATCTTCCACCCCGAGCCATGCCTAAATCCAAAATCGCAGATCGCAAACCAACCGCAGTTGAACTTGAACCCGGTCGGCACCATTGGTGCGCTTGCGGACGATCTCAGGCTCAGCCCATGTGTGATGGCGCCCATCGTGGTAGTGGCATCAAGCCACTCGCATTTGAAGTGGAAAAAAAGGGAGAGCTTCATTTATGCATGTGCAAGCAGTCCAAAAATCCTCCGTACTGCGATGGTAGCCACGCCAATCTTCCCGCAGATGTGGACGAAATGGAGCTGCCGGTTGCGGGCGGAAGTGACGCGCCGAAAGCAGTAAATACGCCTGAGGAGCCAACCGTCGAATTTATTCACGCGCTGGCCAAGGATGGACTCAACAAATTTGGCCATCACGGCCCGATGGAATCGATGGGAATTCCGCGTTCGGAATTGCCGCACTGGGATGACCTGCAAATTTTGACCGCTCAATTGGCCAGCAAGCCGTTGATGGAGGACGTTGAGGTTATGACTGAATTCGTGCTCGGTCCGAGAGCGAAAAAACCGCTAGTCATGAAGATGCCTTTGTTTGTATCGGATATGAGCTTTGGTGCGCTTTCGGAGGAGGCAAAGATCTCCATGGCTCGGGGCGCGGAGCTGGCTGGTACCGGGATCTGCTCAGGTGAAGGCGGGATGCTAGCGGAAGAACAAGCCGAAAATTCGCGTTATTTATATGAGTTAGCGTCGGCCAAATTTGGTTTCAAAGAGGAGTTGCTGACTAAGGTACAGGCTTTCCACTTCAAAGCGGGCCAAGGGGCAAAAACAGGCACCGGAGGCCATCTTCCTGGCCAGAAAGTCGTCGGGAAAATTGCAGATGTTCGAGGTTTAAAAGTAGGCCAAGCGGCGATTTCACCTCCAACCTTTGAGGAGTTCACCACTCCCTCCGATTACGCCGAATTCGCCCACCACGTGCGCGCATTGACGGGTGGAATTCCGATTGGTTTCAAGATGTCCGCCCAGCACATTGAACGTGATTTGGATTTTGCGCTTGAAGCCAGTGCCGATTATGTGATCCTCGATGGTCGCGGCGGGGCGACCGGCGCAGCGCCGCAGATCTTTCGCAACCATATTTCGGTTCCAACCATCCCCGCGCTGGCGCGTGCGCGTCGCCATTTGGACAAATGCGGAGCTCCTGACGTCAGCCTAATTGTGACGGGTGGCTTGCGCACGCCAGCGGATTTCATCAAAGCGCTCTGCTTAGGCGCCGACGGAATCGCGCTTGCCAATTCGGCTATGCAAGCAATCGGATGCGTCGGCGCTCGAATTTGTAATAGCAATAATTGTCCCGCCGGCATCGCCACTCAACAGGAGCATTTGCGCCAGCGACTGGACATTCAGAAATCCGCAGAGCAACTCGCCCGCTTCCTGCACGCATCAACCGAATTGATGCAAGTCATGGCTCGAGCCTGCGGCCATCACAGCCTTGCCGATTTTTGCCAGGAAGATCTAACCAGTTGGAAAAAGGAAATGGCGGACCTGAGCGGGGTCGTTTTTGCTGGGGCTAACGGCAAGCTGTAGGGCGAATATGCCCCCGGTGAGGGGATTGTTATAGTTGCCCCGTGGAGGAAATGGCTTGAAAGCAGAGTACCTTCCGCGAGTTCCATTGGTGCTGGCGGCCCTGAGTCTGGGCGCGTTCTTGGTGTTCGCGATCGACATTTTTGGAAGCCCAAAGCCGTATGGCGCGGGTAAGGCGACGACTGGGAATTCCCCAGTGGTTCCTGGTCTGAATGGAAAGCACCCACTCGACCAGCGTCAGGTCGGGGCACTGCTCATTGGTGAACTGGGGTGCGGTAGTTGCCATTCCCAGTTGCAGCCTATAGTGGCAAATGCTAAATCGGCTCCGGATCTGCATGAGGTCGGCTGGCGAGTTTCGCCGGATTATCTGAGAAGGTTTGTGGCCGACCCCGCGGCGGCTCATCCAGGCACCACCATGCCGCAAGTCATGTCCGGGCTGAAGTCGCCCCAGCGTGAAGTCATTGCAGAGGCAATTACCCAATTCCTGATTTCCCAGGCCGGCGCGCGCTTTAGCAAAGACTCGGTTTTGGCCAGCGAGCTAAAGGCAGGCGGCAAGCTGTTTCATTCAGTAGGTTGCGTCACTTGCCATCCGCCGCGCGAGGCGCCAATGATGGGCATGGCGGTGCCGACGCCGTCGGCTGGGGCGGTTGGCTTGGATCATTTGCCCGAAAAATACAGTCTGAATTCACTTTCGGAATTCCTCCATCAACCGCTCAGGGTTCGACCCTCGGGGCGCATGCCTGACATGGGCTTAACCTCGTCCGAAGCCAGGTCCATTGCTAGTTATTTAATTGGCCCGGGAGACATTGAAACTCCAATCGAACAGGTGAAACCGTCGTTGGTGGATTCAGGCAGAATTTATTTTCAAGCCCTCGGCTGTGTTTCCTGTCATGCGCTGGATGGAATGGAATCTACTCCGCCGCCTGCGCTCGACCAGAAAATTCTAAATCCAGAGCGCGGCTGCCTGGCCCAAAATCCAACGTCTGCACCCAACTTCAACCTCTCGGACTCTCAACGAGTTGCCCTTCAGGTGGCACTAAAAGCGGGTGTGACCGAAGAATCTGCCGAGCAAAAAGTTGCGAACACGCTCACCGCGTTCAACTGCATCGGCTGTCATGTGCGTGACGACTTTGGCGGGGTTTCTGCCGAAAACAATCTGTACTTTCAAACCAGTGAGCCGTCGCTTGGAGATGACGCTCGCATACCGCCGCCGTTGACCGAGGTCGGCGCCAAGTTGAATTCCGAGTGGTTTCACAAGGTGATGTTCGATGCAGCGAGCGTGCGTCCTTACATGCACACCCGCATGCCGCAATTCGGTGAAGCTAATCTAAAAACCCTTGGTTCACTGTTTGAATCCGCGGATCCCACCACGGCCATTGAAATGCCGGTTCCAAGCGGTGATGAAGCCAAGGTGGCGCGCGAAGCTGGCCAAGCACTGCTTGGCGCGGACACTCTAGGCTGCATCAATTGTCACGCATTCAACGGCAAAAAATCTCCGGCGTTCAATGGCATTGATCTCATCACTGCCGTCGAAAGGTTGCGCCCGGAATGGTTTATGCGCTTTATGATTGCGCCGCAAAATCTACGCCCCGGCATCGTCATGCCGCAAGGTTGGCCAGGTGGAATTGCCTCCCGCACCGAAATTCTCGACGGCGATACCGACGCCCAGTTGAAGGCGATTTGGTATTTTCTTTCACAAGGGCGGACGGCAAGGGACCCCAAAGGCATTCGTTCTGAAGCGACCATCCTGGAAGTTGCAGATTTGCCGCTTACCTACCGTGGGCGGAGCAGAATAGCCGGATTCCGCGGCATTGCAGTTGGTTTCCCAAGTGGAATAAATTACGCGTTTAACGCCAATACCGGCAGTCTATCTGGAATATGGCAAGGTGGTTTTGTGCGGGTGCGCTGGGACGGCCAGGGTGCGGGTGATTTTGATCCGGCCAGTCGATCTATCGCTCTGGCTCAAGACGTCGCCTTCTGTTTCCTTGCCACCGACGAGGCACCGTGGCCGTTGCAGCCAGTGATGGACGAGGAAAATCCGGTCAATCCCGACCCTCTATATCCGCGCAATCTCGGCTATCAATTCGGCGGTTATTCCTTCAACGATGCATCGGTGCCGACCTTGAGGTATGGCTTCGGCGACATTGCCATCGAGGACACTTCTATGGCGGGCACCGAGGAGGCAAGTAAGTCTCTCACCCGCTCGTTGCGGTTCACCTCACCTGCCGCGCAGAGCTTGCACTTCCGAGCTCTAACCGGAAATGTAGAAGAATTGGCTCCATTGCAATTTCAGACCGACGCCCTGCGTCTCACCATCCCGTCCGCCATTACCCAGTTACGCCCGATGACAGGCGAGGAAGGGCAAATGGAACTCATCCTCAAGCTCGAAATTCCCATGGGTACGTCTACACTGGAGTTCCACTATGAAGTGCTGTAATAAACTCCTTGTTTGCACTACCGCAATGGTGCTGATTCACGTTCTCATTTCGTCGACCGCAAGCGCTCAAGATTTGGGCGCGAGATGGGGGACGGAACAACGGGAACGTGAGTTTTACCGATTGGTGGACGTCCCTATTCCGGCGGATACGGTGATCGAGACTGGAGCTTTTGTCACCTTGCCGGACGATCGCATTGCCTTAGGCACGCGCCGCGGCGACATCTACATTTTGGATGGCGTAGATCAAATGAAGCCGGAACCTGAGTTCCATCTCTTTGCCTCCGGCCTGGATGAGATTTTTGGTTTGGACTACAAGGACGGGTCGTTCTACGTCACGCAAAGTTGTGAATTAACACGCATCACCGACACCACCGGCAACGGTCGCGCCGATCAATTTGAAACCATTTCCGACGCCTGGGGCTACGCCAATTATCATGAGTATGCCTTCGGATCCAAATTCGACGAACAAGGGAATATTTTCGTCGCGCTTGGTCTTTCTCAGTCCTACAACTCGCGCGCGCTATTCCGAGGCTGGGTGATTCAAGTGACGCCAGAGGGTGAGTCCATTCCCATCGCCAGTGGTTTGCGCAGCCCTGCTGGAATTGGCCCGAACGAACACGGTGCGCTTTTTTACATCGAAAGCCAAGGCCCGTGGAATTCGTCCAATAGTTTGAAAGCTATCACTCCAGGCAGTTTCATGGGTCACCCCATTAGTTACAACTGGTATGAATTCGCCCCCAACATGGGGCCAGCGCCAGTGGTCCCCAATTCCGGCTCGCGCATCCTGATTGAAAAGGAACGCGTCCCTCAGCTCATCCCTTATGCGGTAATCTTCCCCTATATCCGCATGGGACGATCCATTACCGGCTTTACCTTGGATCGCAGCAACGGCGCGTTCGGCCCGTTCGAAGATCAGATGTTCCTGGGCGATTACACGCTGTCGATCATCATGCGAGCAACCACCGAACAGGTGAATGGCGTCTGGCAAGGTGCCTGCTACCCATTTCGCGAAGGCCTCTCCACTGGAATTCTCAATGTGCATTTTACCCCCGAAGGTCGGCTGATTTGCGGCGGCACCAACCGCGGCTGGCCGGTGCGCGGCATCAAGCCATATGCGCTGCAGCGGCTGGAGTGGACCGGCGTCATGCCCTTCGAAATCAAGCGTATCAACATCACTTCCGACGGATTCAGGATTGCCTTTACCAAGCCAGTTGAAAAAAAATGCGGCAGCGATCCGGCTTCTTACAAAGTCAGTACGTTCACCCATATTTACCACGCAGGTTACGGCGGGCCCGAAGTGGATCAAACCACTCCTGCGGTGAAATCGGTTCAGCTTTCAGAGGATGGACTGGAAGCCAACATCGTTCTCAGTGAAATGAAACTTGGCCATGTCCATGAATTCCATCTCGACGAACTTCGAGCACGCGACGGCGAAGAGTTGTTGCACAAGGACGCTTACTACACCGTGAATGCCATCCCGGTTGGGCATGCAGAAAGGGAGAAAGTCCATCCAGTCCCTGAAAGTCCAAAATGGCTGGTCTTTCCAGGAGGCAGCGGCCCTGGTGCAGGCAAGCACATCGTACTCATCGCTGCTGACCAAGAGTATCGAAGCGAACAGTCGTTGCCGATGCTGGCCAAAATTCTTTCGCAACGCCACGGTTTTCATTGCACCGTGCTCTTCAGCCTGAACTCAAATGGTGAGGTCGATCCTACCCAGGAAATCAAATGGCAAGATGATTCGGTGGTTCACAATATTCCTGGGTTGGAGCATCTAGCGGACGCCGATTTAATGATATTGTTTAGCCGGTTGATTACGCTACCCGAAGACCAACTGGCCCACTTTTACCAATACCTTGATTCAGGTAAGCCGATTGCGGCTTTCCGCACCGCAAACCACGGATTCATCGGTTTTGACTATTTGAAGAATGGCGACCGAATCAATTTCGGTGAAGATGTACTCGGCGGGTCCTTTCGCAATCACCACGGGCGATGGCATCAGGATTCCACCCGCGGCATCATTGTTGACGCCAACAAAAACCATCCGCTGCTACGCGGAGTCAGCGAGATTTGGGGGCCGTCCGACGTCTATCGAACCTTCCCGGAGGGTGAGGCACTTCCCGTCGAATGCATTCCGTTAGTGATGGGGCAGCCACTCATGACGCGCGAAAAAAACTCGCCCATCAATCAAGAACTCATCCCGCTCCCCGTGGCCTGGGTGAAAGAATGGACCGGGAATAGCGGCAAAACTGGGCGAGTTTTCCATTCGACGATGGGAAGTGGCAAGGATTTTGAAAATGCCGGCTTGCGACGTCTGGCGGTAAATGCGGTGTATTGGAGTCTAGGTTTAGAGGCGCAAATCACCCCAGAGATGAACGTGGACGTCGTCGGCACCTTCAATCCGCTCCCGAGTGGATTCAACTACGAGCAGCTCGGCGTGCGCCCACATCCGCCAGCGTACTACAAATAAACCGCCGCTAAGCACCTGCGGCCACCGGGACAGATTCGCCTGTTATATTGGATTTGTCCCTTTCCCTCCAAATTCAACCACTACCTAGGTGCCCCCAATCTTTACTCGCCGCGATCTGCTTCGGATCGGCGGCAGTTCGCTACTCGGCCTCAGCCTAGAGCGACTGCTTCCAGCCTCCGCATACTCCACAGTCCCAAACTTGGGGCCCGGGTGGGGCAAGGCGAAAAGCGTCATTTTGGTATTTCTTCAGGGCGGTCCCAGCCACCTTGACCTCTGGGATCCCAAAGAAAACGTGCCCGACGACGTGCGCTCGGTATTCAAAACTATTTCGAGCAAGGTGCCCGGCATGGAACTGACCGAGCTGATGCCGCGTTTGGCGCAAGTCACTGACCGGCTGACGTTAATTCGGTCGATGAGTTATTCACCGATTGGTTTGTTCAACCACACCGCGGCGCATTACCAAATGCTGACCGGTTACACCGCCGACAAAGTGAGCCCGTCGGGGCAGCTTGAGCCGCCATCGCCGAAGGACTATCCAAACGTCGGTTGCAATATCGTCAAGCTGCGGCCCCTCGAAGACGCCATGCTGCCCTTCGTCATGATGCCGCGGCCGCTGCAGGAATCTAACGTGATTGGTAAGGCCGGCACCGCAGGTTTTTTGGGCCGTGCTTTTGATCCTTACACCCTTTATCCGTCTGGCGACGATTTAGACATGAGCAAGATGGACCGCATTAACGCCGACGATCTGGCATTGCGCCCGGAGCTTACCCAAGGTCGTTTGGAACGACGCTCGCGGCTGCGCGATTTGGTCAATGGGGCTATGCCTGACGTTGAAAAGGCAGTCGAGGATTTTGAACTTGATTCCTACACCGCCCAAGCCTTGGATTTGGTTTTGTCTGGAAAAGCTCGCGCAGCTTTTGATTTGGAAACCGAAACGCCCGAGCTGCGTGATCGATATGGTCGCAATACCTTCGGTCAAAGCTGTTTGCTTGCGCGACGTTTTGTGGAAGCGGGTTCGCGTTTTGTGCAAGTGAATTGGCCAAAGGTGGCAAATTCGGATCGGCACTCTTTTGACTGCCATGTCGGTTTGCCCAAGCGCATGAAAGAAGATGCTGCACCGCTGCTCGACCCTGGTTTGGCGACGCTGATTGAAGACCTTGACGACCGCGGCTTGCTTGACGAAACCTTAGTTGTCGCCGTGGGCGAATTTGGCCGCAGTCCGCGCAAGGGATTGAGTACCTCCGGCAACACCAATGACAATGAAGGACGGGATCACTGGCCTTATTGCTTCACAGCAGTGGTGGCTGGCGCTGGCATCAAGCGTGGTCACATTCACGGTGAGTCCGACGCCACTGGTTCTGCGCCCCTGAGGGATCCAGTCCATCCCACCGACTTGCTAGCAACAATTTACCATTCGGTTGGCATCAAAGCGGAGACGATGGTTTTCAATCATCTCAATCAGCCGCGTGAACTGGTGAAAGGGCATCCCGTTTTGGACCTTTATCAGCGCTAATTGATGATGTTCCTAACCTCCATACTCCTCGTCGCAACGGTGCAAGAGCCCGCGCCCAGCTTTCATCGCGACGTCCGCCCGATCTTGCAGGCCAATTGCCAAGGATGTCATCAGCCGGCCAAAGCCAAAGGCGGGGTGGATTTGACCAGCCATAGCGCAATCCTGGCAGGGGCCAAGGACGGTCCGATTCTGGCGGCCAATGACAGCCATGCAAGTTTATTGTTGGAAGTAGTTCTTCCTTTAGGAGACGAAGCTCCTGATATGCCCGAGGATGGAGATCCGTTAAGTGCGGACGACATCGATATTCTGCGCCGTTGGATAGACGGCGGCGCGTTGGATGATACACCTGCATCCTTGCTTGCAAAAGTCGACGCCCAGAATCCTCCGGTTTATTTACAGCCTCCAGTGCTTACGAGTTGCGCGTGGTCGCCAGATGGCTCCACCTTGGCTGTGTCCGGGCACCATGAGGTGTTATTGCATCAAGCCGAAAAAACCAATCCCATGCGTTTCATTGGCATGTCCGAACGCATTCAATCCATAGCTTTTTCACCCGACGGCAAACTGCTCGCGGTAGCTGGTGGTTCACCGGCGCGATTTGGCGAATTGCAGATTTGGAAAGTTGCCGATGGCAAGTTGAAACTCTCCATCCCAGTTTCCTTCGACACCATTTACGGTGCAAGCTGGTCACCAGACGGC
>JACKQG010002235.1_pt1 | contig 25536 bp, 22 predicted proteins | sample 8237621 | NCBI WGS metagenome assembly JACKQG01 (sample SAMN15677084, study PRJNA649215) | marine metagenome | biome: marine; feature: Black Sea; material: saline water; isolation source: suspended particulate matter (SPM) from the Black Sea western gyre | collected 2013-06-09/2013-06-10 | depth... | reverse complement strand
GGTGGTTGATGCGGACTACGAGGTGAAGGAGTAACCTGTCAGCCAGTGGCGGGGTGATTCCGCCCCGCTTACCGACTGATGATCCAAGCTGACTGCCTCACGAAACGCTACGGCCGCATAGTTGCCGTCGAAGAACTGAGCTTTCGGGTCCAGCCAGGAGAGATCCTGGGATTCCTGGGCCCGAATGGCGCAGGAAAGAGCACAACGCTGCGCATACTCAGCGGTTATTTGCCGCCGACGTCCGGATCTGCGCAGATCAATGGCCTTGATCTGACTCAACATTCGTTGCTGGCGCGGCGTTCAATTGGATATTTGCCCGAAAATTTTGTCGCTGCTCCGGAACTCCGGGTAGGCGAGTATTTGCGATTTAGAGCCAAGCTCAAGGGTTTAAAAGCTAGCGAGGCCAAAGCTAGAACCATCGAATTGGCTGCCGCCTTAGGGCTGACCGATCGCCTTAAGCAGTCCTTTGCCGCGCTGTCCAAAGGCTTCAAACAACGCGTTGGCTTAGCAGATGTACTCATCGCCGACCCTCCGGCTTTGCTGTTGGATGAGCCGTTTGGTGGCTTGGACCCGTTGCAACGCCACGAACTGCGCAGTTTTTTGGCCAAGCTCGCTGCGGCTGGCAAAGCCATTCTGTTCAGCAGCCACGTTCTTCCTGAAGTGGAAGAACTTGCCCAGCGTGTACTCATATTGCACCAAGGTCGGGCTCAGGCCGACGGTACGATTGAAGAGCTGGGTAGGCGTGCGGCCGAGCAAGCTCCTGTGCAATTTCGCACCGAAGCCGACCCTGCTGCCTTAGCCCTCGCCCTCGCCAACGCCCTGCCAGCCGCCGAGTTGGCTAGCCTGAAACAGCACGGGACCATTTTTGAATTATTGCCGGAATCCGCCGAGCGCCGTCACGGGTTGTTTCAATGGCTGGCTCAGCGCAAAGAACCAATCGCCGAATTTCGTACTCTGGCGCCGTCGCTAGATGATTTGTTCCGCTCGATGACGGAATCCCAGCCACCGTCCCAGACTCAGCCCCAGCAGCCATCATGAGAGCCTTCCGCGCTTTGTTGGGACGTGAGATCTACTCCATGTTGGTCTCGCCATTTGTCTACGTGCTGCTGGGTTTTTGGTTCTTACTCAACGGCCTGTTTTTCGCATATCTAGTATCCGGCCCCGAAGTTCGCGCCGACCTCAACCAACTGTCGCAATTTATGTTCGGCTCGGGCTTGTTGGTATGGCTGCTATTGCCGGCCTTCCCACCCTTACTCACGTTGCGACTCTTTGCCGAAGAGCGCCGCCTCGGCACGCTCGAGCCTCTGCTAACCGCACCCATCAGTGATTTGGCGGTAGTGCTTGCCAAGTATTTAGCTGCGTGCCTGTTCTTTTTGATTTTCTGGGGCGGGGTATTATTGCTCTTCGTCATTTTGGCCATGAGCGGCGGCGCGCTTGATTGGCCGACGGTGCTTTGCGGTTTCCTTGGCGCCATTCTTCTCAGTTTGTTGTTTCTCGCCACTGGCTTATGGGCATCGGCTTGGACCGGAAACTTGGTTTTGGCTGCCGGCGGGGGTGCTGCCCTGAATTTCATGCTGCTGTTTTTGCCGGTGCTGTTGGAACCACGCTCGGGTAAAACGGGCGGCCTTGCCCATGCTATGAATATCCCTAACATGCTTGATCGCGGCTTTAGCGTCGGCTTGTTGGATAGCTATAGCCTGGCCTTTTTCCCCTTGCTCATTGTGCTGTTTTTATTCCTCACTTGGGTGCGTTTGGTTTCGCGGCGGTGGGTGCCATGATTTTTTGGTGGGCCAAATGAAACAACGCCGACGTTATAAGTTAGGTCTCATCACCACCCTTGCCTCCTTGGGTGGCATCGCGCTGATTTTGCTGTGCCTGCAAACTCTGGCCAGCCCCAAATTCCGCACCCGCTGGGATTTGACTAGTCAAGGCCAGGTCGGGCTAAGTGAACGCACGGTCGACGCCTTGGCGCAGTTGCCCGAGGGCAGTCGAGCCGTGGCTTTTCTGCTGTTCAAGGAAAACCGGCAGCTGCTGCAAAACGGCGCTCAGGTATATCCGAAGGCATATGGTCGCTTGCGAGTGCTACTGGAAGATGCGCGCATTCGATCTGGCGGCAAGTTGGAAGTGTCCATTTTGGAGGAGTTTTCTAGTCCAGTAGAAATTGAAACTACGCTGCAAGAGTATGAACGCCAGCCGCTCGAAGTTTTGGCCATTCAAACGCCGACCGGACAACGTCGTAAGTTTTTGTTCGACGAGTTGTTTGTCACCCTGCCTCCGTCTCCAGATGGTGCTCCGGCGCGCTTGGTGCAAGAGCGCATCGATTCGGTGCTGGGCGACGCGGCGATTCGATTGGCGTCGGGAAAAACTTTACGCGCCGGAATCGTGACCGGATATGGCCAGCCCTTTGTCGATCGTGAGCAAGGATTGTTACCGTTTTTGCGCGTAATGCAATCCGAAGGCGTGGACGCGATTGCAGTCGAAGGGCCGGCCCAGGCGTTGGTGCAAAATTTAGATTTGCTCGTCGTACCCGGCCAGCGCAAATCCTTCCTAGATGCCGACGCCAACGCCCTGCGACAATGGCTGCAAGCTGGCAAACCATTATTCTTGGCTTTAGGGCCGACGGCACCGCCCGAGCTAGTGGCAAGCTGGAATCAAAGCTTGGCCAATCACGGGATTCAGTTTGGCCCAGGCATGATTTGCGAAGCGCGCCCTGAGTATCGCGTTTATCCCGGCACGAGTGCGGTCGCCACTTTAGAACTGGCTGATCATCAGTTTAGTGGACAGCACACCGCAACCATGCGCTTATCTGAAGCGGGTCGGCCCCAAGGCGTGGTTGCGGTGCGACCCTTAGAGTTGGTAGGTGGTAATAACGACTACAGCCGGGTTAGTTTGGCTCGCAGCGGCGAAAAGGCCTGGGTTGATTTGGACCAAGATTTTGCGCCAGGGCCAGGTGAAAACATTGGGATAAAAAACATTGCCGCTGCGGCGGAACTCTGGGAAGGAATCGACCCTAGTGCTTCTGGCCGGGTAATTCTGTTTGGCAGTGCGGTGACGTTAACCGGCCGCCACTTACCCGGGATTCATGAATTTTTAGGTGCTGGCCTGCGCTGGTTAATCGGCCAAGATGAAACGCCAGGCGGCTTGGTCGCCCTAAAGAGTCTGCCGTTCCGACCAACGCGTAGTACTCAGTTGCGCATCACAAACCTTGCCATTTTGGGCATTCCCGGTTTTACTTTGTTGTTGGCATTGTTGATTTTCTGGAGACGTCGTTCATGAATCCGCAAAAACTTTTGCTGCTCGTGTTGGTGATGGTTGCGGCCATCTCGGTTTTGTTTTACTTGAATACGCGCGACCCGCTGCAGCCTAACAGCGACGACCGAATCGAGGACCAACAAGCTGCACTTTTCGAATCCGCCACGGCGAAACAGGTTCCCACCATTCTGAAAGGGGATTTCGCAAATCTTCAACATATAGTCCTGCACCGCGCTGAAGACTTCAGCATGGTCAAACTGGTTCCCGGCGAAAATGAGCTGTGGGATATGTTGGAGCCGATGCAAGATCGCGCCGAAAGTGGATTAGCAATTGCGCTTGCAAATTTGCTATTTGATACTGCTGCATTACCCAAGCCAGTGGAATGGGAAAATCACTCAATGGCAGAACTGGGCTTGGAGCAACCGCGTTTCGACCTCGAGGTTTTGTTTCAGGACGGCAGCGAAGAGCGCCTGCAATTTGGTGCACGCGTGCCGCAAACTTCTAACCATTTTGCGTTATTGGGAGATGAACTTATTCAAGTGCCGGCGCAGCTAGTGGATTTGACCAGTCGCGACCCCAGTCATTGGCGCGACCACGGGGTTTTCCGATGGCCGCACTTGCTTCGTCACCTCGAATGGCATCCTCAGGAAGGACCAGCCATCGTATTAATCCGCCCAGGCAATCATTGGCAACTAGAGGAGCCGATTCAAGGTGCAGTTGATCCGTTAAGAGTGAAGTTTCTGTTGCGCCTGTTGGGGTCACGCGTCAATGGTTTGCCTTCCGATCGATTGCGCCAAGAAGAAAAAACTAGTTTTAGCGAAAATGCTGGACAGTTGATTGTGAGTAACGAAGTGGTAGGAGCCGGACCTACCGAGCAGCGATTTTGGATTTTCAATCAGTATGCATTGGATCAAAATCGCGATTATTTATTGGCCATGAACCAAGGTGACTTTCGTTTTTTTGGACTTTCATTGGAAGAAATGCGCAGTTCTCGATTGGTCGACTTTGACCCGAATCACATTTCTTCCATACGCTTAATTCTGAATTCACAGGAAGTGGTTTTGCAGCGGCAAAGAGGGGGTTGGGCTCATGCCGATGGCCGCACCTTGACGTCGGCAGCAAATAATAAGCTGACGACTTTGTTGCGCTACCTGTCGATTTTGGAAACCAATGAGTTGGTGCAAGCCGACGCCCAAGCTGATGTTCAGAGTATTTTGCTGTCGCAATCACGCACCCCAGTGCAGCGCGGATCTGTTCAATTGCGCTATAGCATGTTGGCGGATGGGCGCAGTGCTATTTCGGCGTTGGGTAGCCGTCAGAATTATGCGGCGGATAGAAATTTGGACGAAGAATGGCAAGCCGTTCTTCAGTTCAATCAGAATTAATTTACTGTCCAGAGGACTTTGCCGTCCTGCCAGCGAGCTTTACCGCTAATTAGTGCTTGTAGAGCTTCAGGGTAAACGCGCTTTTCCGCCTCAAAAACCATGCTTCCGATTTGATCCGGCGTGGCGTCGGTGGGCAGGGGCACCGCTTCTTGCAACAGGATAGGACCCTCGTCGTATTTGGCGCTGGCGAAATGAACCGTGCAACCGCTTACCACTTGTCGGTCGTTGGCGACTGCTTCATGCACATGATGGCCGAAGTAGCCTTTGCCGCCATAAGCTGGCAACAAAGCAGGATGGATGTTGATTACCCTTCCTTCCCAATGACTAGGTATCGGCAACAACTGCAGCCAACCAGCCATAACGATCCAATCCGGTTGCGCGCCATCAATTGCTTCAATTAATGCAGCCTGTCGGTCCTGGAATTCAGGATGAGTGGATTTACCAATCACCAGATAAGCCAAACCCAAGCGTTTGGCGCGCTTGACCACACCCAAATCAGCGCTGGATACGACGACTAACTTAATCGATGCGCGTAGTTGGCCTTGCAGGATTTGATCTTGAAAATTTTCTACGGTTCGCCCACTACCGGAAGCCAAAACGACTAAACGTGCCGCGGTCATGGCTGCAGGCCCCAGGTGCTATGGCCGCTCGATGCCCATATCGAAAGCAAGCTAAAGGTCGATTGCAGGCTTTCCACGCGATTTAAAGCCAAATAATGATCTTCGTGCAACAAGGCTTGGCACAGGTCAGTTGAAGTTTGCAGCAAGTAGGTATCATTTTCAGAATTTGCCAACGAGGCAGGTGCTTGATTGCGCCATTCTTTGATACGTGCCAGTAAGCGGCCAGCTTGGGCGGCGGAAAAATCTTGACCGAGCAAATCAAAACCTTGGGCCAAGTCGTCATACACAACCAGGATGTAAAGCGCCAGAATTTGATCATCAGGAGTGTCTACCGGAGCTAGCGCTTGCAGCAACGGATACCACTGTCTGGCATCTTGATAGCGCTCCCATTTCTGCACTTGAGTTTCGCGGTTGCCGGAAATTTGCACTTCAATTTTGATTCCGGCCGAACTGATTTCCAATACATTGGCTTTGCGCCCAGAGTCAACCTCCAAAATGGATACCTCGCCAGTGGCGACGTTTTTTTGGATGCTAGCGAGTGCTTTCGCGGCGAGAGCGAAAGTTGGCACTAACTCCATGGCCTTTAGTTTCATCTGCTCGTGGCCGCAATTTTGGGCAGCTTCTTGCCACCGGTCGGCGGCCTGCTGTAGAGCCATGACACGAATCGAATCGCGCACCGGAGCACTGGCTTTAGCGCGGAAGGCTGCGCGCAGGCCTAGGAAAGCGGCGGTTTCGGCATCGCTGATGGCGAGCTCGGCAGCAGTGGCTAGGTCTTCCCAGGCTTGTGTCCAAGACTGCGGAGAATCACCGCGAATGGCTCGCTCAAATTGATTGCGAATTTCCTCGGCTTGATCCCATTGCAGCTCTTGCAAAGCAGAGCTATGCAGCTTGGTCCAATCGTCAAATTGGGCTTGAGCACGCTGGTCGACCACTGCGGCAAGCGTCAACATTTCCGTTTCAGCCGCGAGTTCACCCAAACGCACCAGTTGGTAGGCGTCGGCAAAACGCAATTTATCCAAAGCTTCCCGTACCTTACTGGATGCTGCTTCTAAAGCCTTAAGGCGAGCTAGTTCTTCAGCAGTAGGAGCTGTTTCTAGAGCTTGGGCGGCGGCGAGTTTGTCCAGCCTTTGTAACTCGGCACGCGCCTCCTCGGCATGTGCACCAGCGGGATAATTTTCTAAAAAGCTCTGCAAAGCCGCGCTGCGTAGCGGCCCTTCAGTTTCTGCAATCGCTTGGAAATAACTAGATTCTTCTTCTAAGGCCTTGAGCTCGGCTTGAGCGGCTTCGCCCGGCCCTACGTTTACATACTCGACAATTTTTTCAGGTTCTTTGTTGGCGTTGGAATCAGGGCCGAAGGCTTGGAACAAACCCCAAGCACCAAGAGCCAGGATTGGGATGGCGAACAATAAGGTTTTTTGGGAACTGTGCTGATGATTCAGCAGATCCTCAAGCATCTCGGCAACATCCGACGCGTGCTCCGGGCGATCTTCAGGGTCTTTGCTAAGCAAGCTTGCCAGCAAGTCTTCCAATTCGCGCGGAACTTCAATTCCGGCCTCTTTTAAAGTAGGTGGCACCTCATCGCGGTGGGCAAGCAAGATTTCTTTCACCGAAGCACCACTAAAAACAGTGGACCCAGTCAGAAAGCGGTAAAGCGTGCAACCTAAGGAATAAAGGTCGGATGAGTGGCTGGCTTTGCCCTTCCCAACCGCTTCTGGCGCCATGAAATGCGGCGTACCACCAGCGGCTTCCTTGTCTAACATGCCGCGCGTTGCAGCCAAGCCCAAGTCAGCGAGCTTGATCATGCCACCACCGCCGATCATCAAATTTTCCGGCTTCACATCGCGGTGCACGAGGCCGTTTTCTTCAGCAAATGCCAAAGCGGCGGCACAATTTTGAGCAGCGGTCACGGCCTCTTCCCATGGCAAAGGCCCGCCTTCTTTAAGGCGATCTTCAAAATCTCCGCCAGGCACCAACTCCATGGTGTAGTAATGGAATCCGTCGTCCTTGCCTACGTTGTAGACCTGCACCAGATTTGGGTGGCTCAACCGGCCCGCAGCTTGAGCTTCGCGCCGGAAACTGGCGACGGCAAGGGGCATTTTGGTGGCTTCTGCATTCAGCAGTTTCAACGCCACCTCGCGGTCCAGGTCCATCTGCAGCGCGCGATAAACCACGCCGACGGCTCCTGCCCCCAGCCTGGACAATAATTTGTGCCCTCCCAAAACCTTGCCGATCAACGGATCGACCACCACTTTTTCACCTTCGGCATGAATGAAGCCACCCAATTCGCCGCAAGCTATATCGACTTTGCCACCTATCGGCAGCCTCACGGTGCGGAAGCTCTTATCGCCGGTAACGAACTCAAAAGCGCCGCTGGCCTGAAGTTCCAATTTACCGTCGGCTGACGGCACGCCAATGGCCAGCCCGTCCTGTTGCTCGGTGGGTGGGGCGGGCAGCACATCCAATGCGCCATCCGACCAAAGTAGATAGAGAGGGCGATTGCGGAGTGGAAAAGCGCCACTCTGCTGCTCGATTTGCCAGCGGATTCGAAGACTCACGGATTTATGGGGCGGGCGGGAACAGCGCGCGCCCAATGCGCACTAGGGTAGCGCCTTCTTCGATGGCGATTTCGAAGTCACTGCTCATGCCCATGGATAGTTCGGGCGCGCTGGGTAGCAACCCTTGCTGTTGGAATTGATCTGCAAGTTCTCGCACGGAAGCAAAATGGCGTCGCAAGCTATCGTCGCTGGCATGTTGGGGGGCCATGGTCATCAAACCACGTCTAGAAAGATACGGCCATTGCTCAAAATGATCCAAAAAAGCGGGCAACTCTTCCGCGGTCAGTCCAATGCGGCCATCTTCAGGGGTGAGATTGACTTGAACTAAAACCGGTAAAGGGTTGGGTCGTAACTCGGCACTGCAGCGGTCCAATTGCTGACCTAGCTTGGGGCAGGTCAGGGTGTGCACCATTTTGGCCATAGAAACGGCCTTTCTGGCCTTATTTCGCTGCAACGGACCGATCAAATGCCATTCGGCGGTGGGCAGTACCTCAAAATGGAGCTGCAATGCCTGCACTCGATTATGCGCATACAAGCGCTGGCCTTGGGCAAAGGCCTGGTGCAGGCTTGCGGGGGTTGCGGTTTTTGCCACTGCTAACACCCGGACGAGGTCGGCAGAACGGCCAGATTTTTGCGCGGCGGCCTCCACGCGCTGTTGGATCAGCGCATATCGATCCGCGAAGGTATTCGTCATCAGAAATGTATTCCCAGGCCCGGCGAGGCTATGATTCGCGCCAGATTAGCGACGCGGACCCCGTGGCGCATTACGCTGTTCACCCCCCTGACTGAATCTCAGCCATGATCATCGGCGTCCCCAAGGAAATTAAAACTCTGGAAGCCCGCATTGCACTCACGCCTGGCGGAGCTCAAGCCCTCATTGAAGCCGGCCATTCGGTCTTGGTCGAAGCAACTGCGGGCCTAGGCAGCGGCTTTGCGGATGAAGATTTCACGATTACCGGTGCTCAAATTCTCGACTCTGCCGACGAGTTGTGGCAGCGCGCGGAATTGATTTTAAAGGTGAAAGAGCCGCAGCCAATTGAGGTCGCGCGGTCGCGTCCTGGCCAGACCATTTTCACATATTTTCATTTTGCCGCAAATCAGGAATTGACCGAAGGCATGCTCGCCACCGGCGCACATTGTTTCGCTTACGAAACTTTGGAGGAAGGGCGAACCTTGCCGCTGCTTACCCCTATGAGTGAGGTCGCTGGGCGCATGGCTGTACAAGAAGGCGCCAAGTACCTGGAAGCACCGCAGGGTGGTCGCGGAGTTTTGCTTAGCGGACTGCCTGGAGTGGAGCCTGCTCACGTCACTATCCTAGGTGGTGGTGTGGTCGGAACGAATGCCGCCTGGATGGCTGCTGGCCTCGGGGCTCGCGTCGCCATAGTCGACGTCAACCTGGATCGCCTGCGCTACTTAGAAGATGTGATGCCGGCCAACGTCACCACCGTCTTCAGTACGCGGCCCAACATTTTGACCCTGCTGGAACGCACCGACCTATTGATCGGAGCGGTACTCATCCCGGGCGCGCGTGCACCAAAGTTAGTGAGCAAAGCTGACCTGGTTTTAATGCCAAAGGGTTCGGTGGTAGTGGACGTGGCGGTTGACCAAGGTGGCTGCATTGAAACTTGCCATCCAACCACGCACGACAATCCTACTTATGTAGTAGAAGATGTCATTCATTACTGCGTAGCGAACATGCCGGGTGCAGTACCACGCACCAGCACTTTTGGATTGACCAACGCAACTTTGCCCTGGGTATTGAAATTGGCCAAACTCGGCGCGAAGGATGCCGTGTTAGGTAGCCGGCAAATGGCTACCGCTGCCAACACCATTGCTGGCCAGCTAACTTGCGAAGCCGTCGCCGATGCTTTTGACCTTCCTTGGATTCCCGCTGTAAACGCGGTGGCCAGTCTTTAAAGCCCGCCGGTTTCTACATGAGCCCTTTGATAGCCCTGCTTGTGCTTGCGGTAGTTCAAGGGCTAACCGAATACTTGCCGGTTTCATCATCTGGCCATTTGGTGTTAGTGCGTCTCCTAACTGGCGAGGACGATGTGCTACCTACTGGCGCAGTTATCGAAGTATGGTTGCATTTAGGAACCTTGCTGGCAGTATTACTTTTTTACCGCGAGCGCATTTTTAAGCTCGCCCAAGGCGTGTTAGGTGGCGGCGTAGACGTCGCCAACCAACGGCGTCTGTTTTTATTGTTGATCGTTGGTACCATTCCTGCCGGTTTGGTTGGAGTGTTGTTTGAAAAGCAATTAGAAGTGCTATTCAACAATCCAACTTTGGTGGGGGTGGCGTTGCTGCTTACTGGAATGGTGTTGTGGGCCTCTCGCTCCATTCCTGATCGCAAAGGGGATTTATTGCGCCTGACCGTCAAAGCAGCGCTCCTTATTGGCGTAGTTCAAGCCTTTGCCATTGCTCCAGGCATTTCCCGCAGTGGCATGACCATCGTTGCGGGAATGGTTTTGGGTTTAAGCGTGGAATCGGCGGCAGCTTTTTCCTTCCTGCTTTCGATCCCGGCAATACTCGGCGCCGCGGTGCTGAAAGTACCGCATATTTTCGCTGGCGAAGGCGAACCGGAGGTACCGCTCATGCATTTATTCCTCAGCTTCGTGACCGCATTTGGTGTCGGTCTAGCCGCCCTCGGCATGCTGTTGTGGTTGGCACGGGGTCAGAAGCTGAGTTGGTTTGCGCCCTACTGCTGGGCAGCGGGCGTCGTCGCCATCTCGATGGGCTAAGCAGTCAGTCGCCGCGCTTGGCGTGTACCCATTCATTCAAAAATGGGCCAGGACATGCGGTCTGCTTCAAGTCCTGATGGCCCCAAATCTGCGAATCGGAAATCCCGTAATGACTTTGCAAAGCGGACGTCAACCGATCCAGCGCCGCCATTTGCTCGCCGCTCGGCTTTTGCGCCAACGCGTAATCGTCACCGCGCTCTGGTTGCGGGAAAAAATTTCCGATCAAACAAATGCCTATGTTGCCGCGATTCAACTCACTATTTCCAGCGTGGGCTCCCTGAGCATGCATCGGACGCCCTTCTATGACTCGGCCGGCCTGGTCGATTAAGTAGTGGTAGCCCAAGTCAGCCCAGCCCTCGCCCTGTTGGTGCATACGCTGCAAATCGCGCATTTCTCTATAGCTGTCGGCTAAGCGTTGCGTGGTCGCTGGTTCGGCGGTGTGGTGGATGGTCAGACGAAAAGGCTTGGCCATCGGATCGTGGTTGGCCAAAAGGGGCGCAGCACCCCAATCGCGACGCGACACGTCGGCAAAGCCTGGTGCGGTTCCATTGCTCGATGCCACTGGAGTGCGAACGTCGCTTCCCAAATAGGGCTGCAACCTAGCCATCATGGTGCTGTCGGTTTTCGGCAATGCCTTGCCCGAAGCATAGAGAAGCAGAAAATTGCATTCTTCCCCCTCGGGGCCACTCAGGCCCTTGGAGGCGGTAACCAAATGGCTCTTGGCCAGCGAGGCGCGTTGTTCGAGCAGGTAGCTGCGGCCTATGCCATAACTACTTTGCGCAGCTTCAAGCCTAGATTGCGGACCTTTTCGAGCAGCGTAAAAGTTGATCCGAGCTTGGTTGGCATTGCCCGATTCCAGGTAGAGCTCGCCCAAACATTGGCGGGCTTCACTCTGGTCATCTCGGGATAGCCTAGGCAGATGGCCTTCCCAGTAGCGAATCCGTTCCTTGACCGAGGCGTGAGCCGGCGGCGAGGGGACAGGAGCTTCCAAGGCAATGGTTCCAACTGGTCTCTGGCTTGCGCACGAGACGGGAAGTAAGCCCAGGAGCAGAATCCCAGGAAAGAGAGTGGGGCGCAGGGAGCGCGGCATTCCAAGAAGAGTACCGATCTTGGTCCTTCCATTTCCAGCGCACGTTCCTAGGATTTTGTCATGACTGCGCGCTTCCTGGTGCTCGAAGGCGTCGATGGCTCCGGCAAAACCACCCAAGCAAATGCTCTGGTGGCATGGTTGCGTACCTTAGGACGCGATCCTGTGCACTTTCGCGAACCTGGAACCACGCCCTTGGGCGAACGGCTGCGCAAAATTTTGCTCGAACCCGGTCGCGAATCTTGGCATCCGCGCTCGGAAGCTTTGTTATTTTTTGCTGCCCGCCGCGAATTATTGCACTGCTTGGTGCAGCCAGCATTGCAAGCCGGCCGCGATGTGGTCTGCGAAAGATTCACTCCATCCTCCCTGGCCTACCAAGGTCAAGCCGACGCCGACGCCGACTTCATCCTGGATTTGGATCATTTAGTGGTGGGCCCTGAATTGCAGCCGGACCGCGTCATCGTGCTCGATTTGCCTGTGTCCGAGTCGCTGCAACGGTTGGGTTTGCGCAACGCCAAAACCGGCAAGGCGATGGACGGCATGGAAGAACGAGGCAGTGACTTCCTGCGCGCTGTGCGCAAAGGCTATTTGCGTTATGCAGCTGCACGCGAGCAACAAACGGCTTTAATGGACGTTTCCGGGATGACCGCCGAACAAGTGCAAAGCCAAATCCGCGCCGATTTACAGGAATTACTGGCATGAGCGACCCGGTCATCGCCCTGTTTCAACGTGAAATTGATCGCGATCACGTCGCCGATTCCTATTTGCTGATCGGGAATTCGCGTTTACGCCTACGCCAACTGGCTATGAAATTTGGGGCTTTGGTGCTGGCTTGCCAGGGGCCGCTGGAGGAGCATCCCGATTTTTTGCTGTTGGACCCAGAGGAAATTGGCGTCCGTGGCCTCAAGGTCGAGCACATCGCCGCCCGTCAGGGCAGTGGCCAGTCTTTGGAAGAGGCGCTCAAGTACAAACCGCTGCGAGGGCAGGGGCGAGCCGTGGTGCTGCTTCAGGTCGATCGCATGACACCTGACGCGCAAGCCGCCTTCCTGAAAACCGCAGAAGAACCGCCTGACGGCACCAGGTTTTTCTTAACTGCCACCGATCAAACGGCGATTTTGCCAGCTTTGCTGTCGCGATGCCGGACTTACAGGGTCAGCCCGCCAACCATAGCCGAAGTGGAGCGTCGGGCTGCTGCCAAAGGCATCGAGGGAGACGATTTGCAGGACCTAATCCAGGCTACCGGCCATGCCGAAATGGTGCTGGATTTGAGGCCTGCACAACGGACTGAACTGGTGGAGTTGAAAGCCGATTTGGAGCAGTGGTTGCATGATTCCACCACCCCCTTGAACTGGCTAGGTGCAATCGATGGAACCCTGGCAGAACAACGCGAAAAAGCTCAGCTTCGGCTTTCTGCCTGCCTGGGTTGGATGGTAGTCCATTATCAGCATGCAAACCCAGAACAAGCCAGGAGGCTAGATCACATGGTGAAACACGTTTCACAGGCCCTGGCGGACATTAGCGCTCAAGTCACTCCAAGCATAGTTTTAGAACAACTTTTTTTACGGGTTCAGCGTCCCTGACCCCTTTGCAGCAAAGCCTTTCCGATTTACAATTTCCTATACTGTAAAATCTTCTAAAAACCCCCTCCAAAAAGGGGGCAATCCCGCCCACGAGGGGGTCGATAGCAAGCGGGAGCATTGAGTCATGGACGATAAAAAGCTGCAACCTGTCATTCGCGAAATTCGCCGCCTTCACGGTCGGCCCTACGCCGACGCAGCCTATTTTTTCGTCTTAGAAGCTCTGGATTACACTATTTTCCGCCATCGTGGCCAAGAGCGAGAGCCGCATCGGCATATCTCCTGCCGCGATCTTTTGGAAGGCATCCGCCATTACGCCCGCGAGGAATTTGGCCCGCTGGCGCCCTACGCCTTCCATAGCTGGGGGGTCTGGAAGACCGAAGACTTTGGCAATTTGGTTTTCCAGATGTGCGACGGCGGCCTGCTTCACGCGCAATCTGACGACACCCATGCCGCTTTTGAAGACGGATTTGACTTCTCCAGTGCTTTTGCAGAAGTCGACCTTTCTTCGGATGGCTAGGGCCGGAAAGGATTCGCAGGCAGTGGATTGTTAAGCTGACTGCATGAGCCGCCTGAACCTAATGCGCCTGGCCATCGTGGCCGGTGCTTTTGTATTGAGTTGGATGTTGCGCACCGTGACGGTGCCTTTGTTGGCTGCTTATCTCTTGATGTTGATTTGCTTGCCGTGGCGTCAGCGGATGAAGCGCAAGCTAGGCGGAACATTTGCTTCGGTGCTTAGCATGCTTTTTTTGTTGGCCGGGCCCATGGTGCTTTTTTTGCCGGCCTTTGCCGAAGCCGATACGTTGGCCGCGATGTTGCCCGATCAGGACAAGGCTGGAGCTTGGACCGAGCGCTACATCATGCCTCTGTTGGATTTTGCGGAGGGCGAGGAGGAGGCGCGGAGAACCGGTACCGAGCAGCCTCCGGTTGCTGATGGCGAAGAACAATCCGCAACCAGTCTGCGCGAATTTTTCGGCAAGATTCAAGAGAGCGAAACGCTAAAAGGATTTGGCGGCTACATCGCCAGTTTTCTCGCCAGTATTGGCGGCACCTTAGTTGCATTTTTGGGTGGCACTTTTGGAATCCTTAGTGCAGTCTTTTTGCTGCCGATCTTTTTGTTTTATTTATTGGAAGGCGCGCCTTGGCTGCCACGGATCCGGGCTGAACTACCTAAAAGCTGGTGGCAGTCCTTTGACCGAACCTTGCCCAAGATTCAAAACCTATTGCGGGTTTATTGCCGCGCGCGTTTGTTGGTAGCGTTGATCAAAGGGGCAATTGCCTGGGTAATCTTGTTGCTGTTTGGAGTTCCAGCGGCTTACACCTTGGGTTTAATGGTGGCGGTGTTCTCATTGTTGCCGGTGATTGGCGCTTTGGTTAGCACCTGCGCGATGTTGATCATCTGCTTGGTAACCTATGGTTGGTTAGGTGTGGTACTTGCCATTGTGGTTTATGCGGTGACCGAGGTGGTGGAGGGCTATGTGTTGCTGCCACGCTTAGTCGGGCGCGAATTGGGCATGAGTGATTTCCTGGTCATTTTGGCGGTACTTGGTGGCGGTGCGTTAATGGGCTTTTTCGGATTGCTCATTGCCATCCCAGCAGTTGCTATCGGTATGGTGCTCTACGGCGAATTTTTACGCCCGCTCATGAAGGACCCAGAAGAGGGCGGCAGTGCCGAGTCAAATAAAGATTCCGACGCCGACGCAGCATCCGCAAGCTAATGCGTTGGATTGAATTTGAGGGTCGGCGCGGACTGGTGTTTGAGCAAATCAGTGCCGAATTAAGGCTGCCGCATGTATTCACCAGCAAGGGTCCCGGCGGCGGCGGTAACTTAAGTTTGTCGGGTGGGCGCTCAGCTCCTGAAGCCCTACTTGAACGAGATTTATGGTCGCGCTATTTAGCTGTGAATCCTGAGCATTGGGTCGTCGGCTGGCAAACCCATGGCAACCATGTCGCCGTCGTTTCATCCCAGGAGCGGGGCCGTGGGGCACGTTGCCCGCAAACTGTTTTGCCCAATACCGACGGTTTACTGACGGCCCAATCGCAGGTGCCGTTGTACGTTGCCGGTGCCGATTGCGGCACAGTATTGATTGCGGTGGGCGGATCCCATCCAGGAATCGCTACCGTTCATGCCGGCTGGCGCGGCGCGGCAAGTGGAATCCTTGGGCGAGCGGTACAGCAACTTCGAGAATTAACTGCTAGTAGCGACGAACAAATTTATGCTGGGGTGGCGCCGTGCATAGGATTAGCGAGTTTCGAGGTTGGCGAGGAGGTTGCTGAACATGTCCCGCTACCCTGGAAAACCAAGTTTGGTTCGCGTTGGCACGTCGACCTTGAGGGTTGGCTAGCGGGCCAATTGCTTGAGGCAGGGGTACCGCAGAATCAGATCGAATTATCCGCAATGGACACGATGGCTGAGAACCATCAGTTCTTCAGCCATCGTGGAGACGGTGCACACACCGGTCGGCAAGGATTGATCGCAGTTCTGCCTTAAACAGTTGTGGATGACCCCCCCTTGGCTATGCCTTCTTCGGCTTTTCCTTTTTGGCGAAAACCGTTGCGTATTCTGGAACGTCAGAGGTGTTGCTGCCGATGGCTTTCAACACTTCTGCAATCGCCGCTTGCAATTGCGGATCTTCTTCAAAGTCACCGCGGAAACCGCCGCCGGGGAACATTTTGCCGCGCAAGTCGGAAACCATCGCTCGCAATTGGCGACGCACCCATTGACGAACAATGTCCTCTTCCAAATAGGTTTCTAAGGACAGGTAATAATCTGCCCAACCAGGGTATTGCTCGGTAGAGCGCGCATCGTATTCCGCTAACTGCACTGCCAAATCTGTGTCAGCATCGTAAAGCTTCTTCGCGTAGGTGTTAAATTTATCCTCATCTAACAAGCGATTTAATTCGCGCAAAACGATGGGTTCGTAGCGACCAAATGCAACCTTGATGTCTGGCTCCACGCCACCCTTTTCAATCACCTTGCCTTCGTGATCGCGCTGGGTGTGAATGGTCGAACCGTCTGGCAAGAAGTAATAGGCAATAGTGAGCTTGACCTTCGGACCAAAGTCGTATTGACCGTTCCCGTTGACGTCGTCATATTCTTCCCATTCGTCCTTTTGACGGTTGCGGTTTTCGTCGTTAAAGGGCTCGTCATCCATGCCCGGCAATGGACGTAATTGTTGTACCGAACCCTTGCCGTGGGTGCGTTCACCGATAGTGGTGGCGCGACCGTGAATCGACAAAGCTCCCGCAACAATTTCCGACGCCGACGCACTATGTTCGTTCGTCAGGATGGTCAGGGGGATATCTTCCGGCACCAATGCCTTGGCTCTAGTTTGATGGCGTTCCACTTCGCCGATGCGCGCCCGGGTGGTCACAATCAACTTATTTGGTGGCAAAAATACGTCGCAAACGCGCACCGCTTGGCTCAATGAGCCGCCAGGGTTATTGCGCAAGTCGAGGACCACGCCACTTAATTCGCCATTTTTTTGTGCTTCATGAATAGCGGTTGCCACGCGGTAGCCGCAGTCCACAGTGAAACCAATTAACTCTAAATAAAGCACATTTCCGGGCAGCATTTCTTGCTGCAGTACCGGCAGTTCAATTTTCTGACGCTCGACCACGATTTCTTTCGGTTCCGTCCAGCCATCGCGAAAAACTTCTAACTTCACTTCAGTACCCGGCGGGCCTTTTAATCGTTTGATGACCTCGTCGTTTGGTTGATCCACGGTGGACCAACCATCGACCGTAAAGATTCGGTCGTCCGAGAGCAAACCAACTTTATAAGCCGGACCGGAATAGATTGGTCGAATGATGGTAAAGATGCCATTGATGGTGTTGACGTATGCGCCAATGCCACCGTACTCCGGATTCAAATCAAACCAGAAATCACGATACTCATCACCGGAAAAATAAGTGGAGTATGGATCCAGCACATTCAACATGCCGCTGGCCGCACCAGCCAACATTTCTTCCCGCGAGTAGTTGCCGCCTTCCATATGGTCGCGCTGAGCCATGAGTAAAATGCGCTCTAGCAGTTCAACATCACCACTGTCCAAAGTTGACGAATGGTTTTGCGCTTGGTTGGTAGCGTGTAGTTGCTCCAAGGCTTCCAATTTGCTGCGAAAACGAGCGCGTTGATCCTCCTGCTTCAGCAAGGCTCGGGCCAATGGAGCGTCGGCACCTATGCCTGCCGCCATGACCTCTAACACATCCATAGTGTCGGCCTCCAAAACCGCTGCAGTGCGGCCCAATGCCAGCGCGCCTTGCTGCACGGTGTAGTCTTGCAACGATTCACGAGTACGACTCAAATGGCGCAACGCAGCCCGACGTCGAGGGCCATCGCCTAGGTTATAGAGCACCAGACTTGCCTCGCAGAAGAGCTGGGCGTCGTCGTCTGGAACTTGCTCGCCCAACCATTCGATTAGACCCGTTTGGATGGCTTCATCACCATCGAATGCACCTAAATCCAACGTGGCCAGAGCGGCCAAGGCCATTTCGCGCTCGCCGTTTAGCAAATCCAAAACCGCATTTGCATTAGGCATGCCGCCTGCTTGCGTCAGCAGTCGGATCAGCAACAATTTGCTGGGGCCATCGCTGGTGGCCAGAATTTCCAGAGCCTGCTCCTGCCAGTCATCGGCAGTCAGTAGGTCGCTTTGATCAGCGAGTTGCAGCACGGCGGCGGGACCAGCTTGTTTGGCTTGGTCCAGCAACGATTGCAGAGCTTCATGAGAGGCCGGGTCCTGCGGCAGACACGGCGCGAGGGCAAGCAGTAGGGTGGGAAGCATGAAGAGCATCAGGTTTCTAAACTAACGGGGACGGGCAGGATCTGCACGCCTCGCCTCAATCCGAGGGAACGAACCGCTGCGGCGGTGGCAAAAGCTTACGGCCCGCAACCATCCGAATGAGCAAAGGATTTGAACTCAGTCACCTGGACGGCGACGGTCGCTCCAAGATGGTCGACGTCGGCGGCAAGGCAGCAACGCTGCGGATTGCTATTGCCGAAGCGCGTGTGACCTATCCGCCTGCCGCCTTCGCGAAGGTAGTGGCCGGAGATCTGCCTAAAGGAGGTATCGTCGAACCAGCCCGAATTGCTGGAATTATGGCGGCGAAACGCACATCGGACTTGATTCCAATGTGCCATCCTCTTTCCTTAGAACAAGTTGAGGTCGAGGTCACGCCTTCCGCTGCAGATTCGTGTTTCTTGCAAGTGCGCTGTACCTGCCGGCTGACGGGTCGAACCGGGGTGGAAATGGAAGCCATGACCGGCGCAGCGGTTGCGGCGCTGACCCTTTACGACATGAGCAAAGCCTTAGATAAGGGCATTCAAATCGAAAGCGTGCGTTTGATTGAAAAATCAGGCGGGAAATCGGGGCGGTGGACGGCACAATAGGGTCCGACCTTCGTCGTCACCTCCCCCTCAAACCCGAAACAGCCCGCTGGTGGACATCGACATCATTCAACGTCTTCTGACCCTCATGGACCAGGGTGGCCTTACCGAACTCGTTTATGAGAAAGACGATGTGAAGGTCAAGCTGTCCCGACGCCAAGAGTATTCAGGCACCATGATGATGCCTGCTTCGGCGCCCATGGCGGCCCATGGCGCCCCTGTGGCCAGCCCTGCAGCAGCTCCAATTGCTAAGGCGGCGCCGGAAGAAGAGGGCGTTTTGTTCCGTTCTCCAATGGTGGGCACCTTTTACAGCCGACCGAACCCGGAGTCGGACATCTTTGTTTCCAAAGGTGATTCGGTTTCGCCCGAAACCGTGCTGTGCATCATCGAGGCCATGAAAGTTTTTAACGACATCCAGGCCGAGATCAGCGGGCAGATCCTTGAGGCATTGGTCAAGGACGGCGACACCGTTCAATACGACCAACCTCTTTTCCGCATTCAGCCTTCTTGATCCATGTTTAGGCGGATTCTAATCGCCAACCGGGGCGAGATCGCACTACGCGTGATTCGTGCCTGCCACGAACTCGGAGTGGAAGCGGTCGCGATTTACTCCAAAGGGGACGAAGGCGCGCCCTACCTGGATCAGGCCGACGAGGCTATTTGCATCGGTCCGCCACCCTCGGCCCAATCCTACTTGGACATCCCGCGCATCCTGTCGGCTGCCGAAGTGACCAACGTGGAAGCCATCCACCCCGGTTATGGTTTTTTAGCTGAGCGCGCACATTTCGCGGAAGTTTGCGAGGACTGCGGCATCACTTTTATTGGCCCGCCATCGCAGGTGATTTCCAGTTGCGGTGACAAAGCCAATGCCAAGTCTCTTGCACTTTCCGCTGGAGTTCCTGTCGTTCCCGGTTCTGAGGGCATCGTGCCTACCGTCGAAGAGGCTGCTGAAATCGCTGCCAAAATCGGATATCCGGTGATCGTAAAAGCGTCAGCCGGCGGTGGTGGCCGGGGCATGCGCGTCGCCCATAATGAAATGTCGTTACGCAAGGGCTACGTTTCCGCTCAGTCCGAAGCTGCGGCTGCTTTTGATGATGGTTCGGTGTACATCGAAAAATTTGTCGAAAACCCGCGCCACATTGAGATTCAAATTCTGGCCGGTGCGGACGGCAAGGTGGTGCACTTGGGCGAACGCGATTGCTCGGTGCAACGGCGTCACCAGAAGTTAATTGAAGAGGCGCCATCGCCAGCTTTGGATCAAGATCTGCGTGAACGCATTGGTGCCTCGGCAGTGGCATTTGCTGAAGCTGCTGGCTATCGAAACGCCGGCACAGTCGAATTCCTGCTAGATAAAAACGGCGACTATTATTTCATGGAATTGAATGCGCGCATTCAAGTTGAGCATACGGTGACCGAAGTCGTAAGCGGCATCGACCTAGTGCAATGGCAATTGCGAATTGCGGCTGGCGAAAAGCTAAGCTTTAGCCAAGAGGACGTCAAACTCAGCGGTCATGCAATCGAGTTTCGGATTAACGCCGAAAACCCTGAACGCAACTTTGCACCTACACCGGGCAAGATTGAACACCTACTGCTGCCGGGCGGCCGCGGTGTGCGCATAGATTCACATATATGCGCTGGTTATGAAATCCCGCGTTTCTATGACTCAATGATTTGCAAACTGATTACCTTTGGCGCTGACCGCGCCGAGGCGATTCGGATTGGGCGTCGTGCACTGCGCGAATTGAAGATTGAAGGTCCAGGTATCGCCACTACCAAGGATTTGCATTTACGAATTTTGGATCAAGCCGACTTCGTCAACGGTCAAATTGACACCTCCTTCCTCGAAAAGTTCTTGGACGAATAATCCTGTCATGCGACGCGCCTTAGTTACCGGAGCCGCCGGCTTTTTAGGTTCCCACCTTTGTCAATTACTGCTCGACCGCGGTTGGGAAGTGGTCGGCATGGACAACTTCATCACTGGCGATGAAAATAACTTGGTAGAACTGCGCAAAAATGAGCATTTCAGCTTTTTGCGCCACGATGTCACCCAGTTCATCCACCTCGCCGGCCCAGTAGATGGGGTCTTCCACTTCGCGTCGCCGGCGTCACCGATTGACTACTTGCAGATCCCCATCCAAACCATGAAAGTGGGGGCGTTGGGCACTCACAATTGTTTGGGTTTGGCACTGGCCAAGCATGCGCGTTTTTTGATCGCCAGTACTTCTGAATGTTACGGCGACCCGTTGGTGCACCCACAGCCGGAAGAGTATTACGGCAACGTCAACCCGGTCGGCCCACGCGGTTGTTACGACGAAGCCAAACGATTTGCCGAGGCATTGACTATGTCTTATCACCGGCACCATGGCTTGGAAACGCGCATCGTGCGCATTTTCAACACCTATGGTCCGCGCATGCGCCTGGACGATGGTCGCGTTTTGCCAGCCTTTATCGGTCAAGCCCTGCGCGGCGAGCCGCTAAGCGTTTTCGGCACCGGTCAACAAACCCGCTCCTTTTGTTACGTCGACGACTTGCTCGATGGTATTTATCGCCTGTTTGAAAGCGATGAAGTCTTCCCGACCAATATCGGCAACCCACGCGAAATGAGCATCTTGACCTTCGCCGAAAAGGTCCAGGAAGCGGTGGGATCCGCGGTGCCATTGGAATACCACCCAATGCCGGAAAACGACCCTAAAGTGCGTCAGCCCGACATCACGAAGGCGCGCGAGCTTTTGGGCTGGGAGCCCAAGGTTGAATTGGAAGAGGGTATTCAACGTTGTTTGGATTATTTCCGCGGTTGTGTGGAAGACCAAAAAGTTTCCTCCCCCGGCTCTTGAGCCTGAACTCTTAGAACAAAAACATGTGTGGCATCGTCGCCGCTCTCACTGCATCGGGTAACGTCGTTCCCGACGTGATTTCGGGGTTGAAGACCCTTGAATATCGGGGCTATGACTCGGCCGGCATTTCAGTCATGACCGACAGTGGTTTGCAGGTCCGTCGCAAAATGGGCAAGATTGCAAACTTGGAAGCTGAATTGCTTTCTAATGGTCTGCCCAATTCAGTGCAGGCTGTTGCCCATACCCGTTGGGCAACCCACGGTGTACCAGCGGATCGCAACGCTCACCCGCACACCGATGACACTGGCGAAGTGGTATTGGTGCACAACGGCATCATTGAAAACTACGCCGAATTGCGCACCTGGTTACGTGGCCACGGCCACCATTTCCAGTCCGAAACCGATACCGAAGTATTCGTCAACCTGATCGCTTATCACCTGCGCAAGTTGGGCGATTTGCATGCCGCGGTTCGGGCCGCATTGGAACAGGCGCATGGCGCTTATGGCATAGTCTGCATGGCGGCTACTCATCCAGGCATATTGGTGGTGGCGCGGATGGATTCACCGTTGGTGGTCGGGGTCAGCGAAAACGGCACTTACGCTGCCAGTGACATGCCTGCTTTGTTGCACCTAACGCGCGATTTCGTGATTCTGGAAAATGGCGAAAGTGCGGTGCTAACGGCGTCAGGCTGCCAGCTTTATGACGCCAAGGGCAGCGCTATTGAGCGTCCCACCCAGCGCTGCGATTGGACGCCGGAACAGGCCGAAAAAGGCGGCTATCCGCACTTCATGTTGAAGGAAATCGAAGAGCAGCCCGACGTCTTGGCGCGCACTGCTTTTGACCGTTTCCACGACAGCAACGGCGACGTCGACTTTGAGCCTGAATTCGGCTTGGACGATGCCGAACTGCGCTATTTCAGTCGTTTGCGGTTTATGGCGATGGGCACTAGTTTGCACTCTGCCATTTTGGGGCAGCAAATGTTGGCCAAACTTGCGCGCCTGCCAGGCGAAACTCTCAACGCTAGCGAGTTTCTTTATAGCCCTGAGCTAGAAGAAGGCGACGCCTTAACGGTGATCATTTCCCAGTCCGGAGAAACCGCTGATTCGCTGCGGGCGATGCGCGAAGTCCAGCGCCGTGGCGGCCGCGTATTGGGGATTTGCAACGTGATGGGTTCCACCCTGGCGCGGGAAGCCGATCACCTTATTCTTACTCACTGCGGCCCAGAGGTCGGGGTTGCGTCGACCAAAGCTTTTTTTGGTCAACTCACGGCGTTGTATTTGCTGGCCATTCGGATCGGGCGGGCGCGCCGTGTATTGGCACCGTCGCAAGGACGTGAATTGTTAAATGACTTGCGCGCGCTGCGGCCTAAATTGGATGTATTGTTCGGCAAAGAATCGCGTGAGGCAGTGCGAGTTGCTGCCGATTATTTGGCCGGAGTGAAGTCTTGCCTTTTCCTCGGTCGAGGCATGAACTTTCCGATCGCTTTGGAAGGCGCGTTGAAGCTGAAGGAGATTTCCTACATTCACGCCGAAGGCTACCCTGCCGGAGAAATGAAGCACGGGCCGATTGCGTTGATTGACGAAAACTTCCCCGTCATCGCCATTGCCACTCCTGGCCGCACCTACGACAAAATGATTTCCAATATGGAAGAGGTGCGTGCGCGTAAAGGCAAGGTCATTGCTGTGGCGGTAAATGGCGACTCAAAGCTCGCCGCCCAAGCCGATTTTGTGCTGCCAGTGCCTGAAGTTCCCGAGTTGTTGTCGCCGCTGGTAAACATCATTCCTTTGCAGCAGCTTTCCTACGAAGTGGCGCTGCGTTTGGGCTGCGACATCGATCAACCCCGCAACTTGGCCAAATCGGTCACCGTCGAATAATTGCAATGAGTATGGATCTGATTACTGGAGGAGCCGGCTTCATCGGTTCGCATTTGGCCGAAGCCTTGACCGCGCAGGGGCGCAAAGTGCGGGTGGTGGACAATTTGTCCACTGGGCGTTTGTCCAACCTGGATGGGTTCGACGTCGAGTTTTTACAAGGCGACGTCGCCGATCCCAACCTTGCCGTGCAGGCTTGTCAGGACGTGGAACGGGTTTTCCATATGGCGGCGCGGCCGAGTGTGCCGTGGAGCGTGGAATTTCCTGAAGAAGCGCTGCGCACCAATCACGGCACCACATTGGCGCTGATTGAAGCCGCCAAACAAACGTCGGTGAAGCGCATCGTGTTTTCGTCGACCTGTGCGCTGTATGGCGACAACCCGGAATTGCCTAAGCGAGAAAATATGACTCCGGAGCCGGTGTCGCCTTATGGTGAACACAAGTTGATGGGCGAACAGGCACTGGCCGAAGCCCACGCCGCTGGCATTGTTGAAGCTGTGGTTTTGCGCTACTTCAACGTTTATGGACCGCGTCAGGACCCTTCGTCGCCGTATTCGGGCGTGATCTCATTATTCACACGCTGGGCCAAAGCTGGCACCCAGCCAAACATTTTTGGCGACGGTCAACAAACGCGTGATTTTGTGTACGTCGGCGATGTGATCCGGGCCAACCAATTGGCGATGGCCGCCGTGTTGCCGGGACCGGGCGTGATCACCAATATCGCCACCGGCAAGTCCATATCCATATTGGATTTGTGGGGCGGCGTGTGCAGCGCCGGCAATTTGCCGATTCTGGCGCCAAACTTTCTGCCAGCGCGTGAAGGCGATGTGGTGCATTCGGTTGCCAATACCGATCGCGCCAAGGAAGTGCTTGGATTTGAGGCTCAAACAGCCTTGGCCGTCGGCCTAGTGCAGACGGTTTCCGCCCCGCAGTAAGCAGGCCGCTACTCGCTGGCGTTCGCCACTTCCGGATCATCAATGATCAAGCGGCCATAAAAGGATTCGCTTTGGCGCAAAATCCAAACGTTGTCCTCGCCGTGTAGAAAAGTCGGCCCGCGGACTAGCGAAACGAGTTCCGAAACCGAACGCACCCGCGTCCAACCGTCGGGCACGGCTTTGCTGGATTCTACGCGCACCGCCAAAATTCGATCACCGGCCTCTAGGCCAAGTCGTGAAGCAGGCGAGCCTTCAAAAATTTTATTGATCAACAGGCAGACGTCGCTTTGTTTGCGGCCATCTTGGCCAGCAAAAATGAGTTCTTGGCGCTGCAAATTCATGCCCAATAAGCCTAGTCCATCACGCGCCGACCAAGCCATTAACGGCACTTGAATTTGCATCGATTTTCCCTGCCGATAAAGCGACAGCACCAGGATTTGATCGGGCTTTTTCTCGCGCATGTGGCGCTGGTAATTGCGCACACTGGGCACCGGCTTTTGGTCGACGGAAAGAATCCGGTCCCCAATTTTGAGGCCAGCTTTGAATGCCGGGCCACGCGGATGCAACGAGGTCACTACTGGCGAGCCGCCGTCACTCAATTCGCCGACCGTCATGCCTGCCCAAAACGAACCACGCATCAAATCTTGACTCAGTGAATTATGGATACGGTCAACCGGAATCGCAAAACTGACGCCTTCGGAATCACCCAAAGTGGCTACGTTGATGCCAATCAGCTCGCCATATATATTTAACAGCGGTCCGCCGGAGCTGCCTGCGTTCACCGCTGCGTCGGTTTGGATCATGCCTTGGAAGGTTTTAAAAACGTCCTCTTCCAAGCGCATCGTGACTTGGCGATTCAAGCCCGACAGCATGCCAGCGCTGAGGGATAATGAGCCCTCGTATTGAGCGCCCAAAGCTATGACACGCTCACCGATTAATAAATCCGAGGAACGGCCAAATGGAGCTGCTTGAAAGACTTGATTCGATTCAATTTGCAGCAACGCCAAATCCCATTGCAAATCCTGCTTTAAAACCTTGGCGTCGAACTCGATTTCGCCCATGGATGACTCGAATTCCGTCGAAAACAATACTCGCACCCGCAATTTTTCGGGGTCAATGACGTCGGAAGTGGGGGTGATGACGTGGGCGTTGGTCAGCACCAGTCCGTCTTCGGCGTAAACCACACCGCTGCCGGTCGACATTTTGACGTAGCTATTGGCGTCGAATGAGCGTCCGCCGACCTGCGCTTCGACCCCCAAAAGACCCCATAATTCCACCCTTACGACGCTTGGA
>JACKQG010000283.1_pt3 | contig 25538 bp, 25 predicted proteins | sample 8237621 | NCBI WGS metagenome assembly JACKQG01 (sample SAMN15677084, study PRJNA649215) | marine metagenome | biome: marine; feature: Black Sea; material: saline water; isolation source: suspended particulate matter (SPM) from the Black Sea western gyre | collected 2013-06-09/2013-06-10 | depth... | reverse complement strand
GACTCATTAAACTCAAAGACTCATTAAACTCAAAGACGAAAAAAATGATTAAAACACTACCTAAAACTATTTACGAAATAAAGGAATAATTATGCCAGTTGATGGAAAAGTATCACAAATAATGGGCGCCGTGGTGGATGTCCTTTTCGAAGATGGACATTTACCTAAAATTATGAATGCACTGAAAGTTGATCGTGGCGAAAAAGGTACATTAGTACTGGAAACTGCGCAGCATTTAGGCGATGGAGTTGTCCGAACGATTGCCATGGATTCTACAGATGGGCTTGTCCGTGGGCATAAAGTTGTTGATATGGGTGAACCCATTTCAATGCCTGTTGGCCCGGAAACATTGGGTCGATTGTTTGACGTCATCGGAAATACTATTGATGGAAAAGAGGAAGTAAAAACGGCAAAGCGAAATCCCATTCACCGACCTGCACCCAAATTTGAAGATTTAACTACATCTACCGAAATGTTGGCAACAGGAATTAAAGTTGTGGATCTTATGGAACCCTACACAAAAGGTGGAAAAACAGGCCTCTTCGGCGGAGCCGGTGTAGGTAAAACTGTTTTGATTCAGGAATTAATTCGCAATATTGCAACGGAACACGGTGGTTATTCTGTCTTCGCCGGTGTAGGCGAACGGACTCGCGAAGGTAACGATTTATATTTAGAAATGAGTGAATCCGGTGTTATAGATAAAACGACCATGGTTTTTGGTCAAATGAATGAACCGCCGGGAGCTCGTCTTCGCGTTGCCTTGAGCGGATTAGCCATGGCGGAATATTTCCGTGATGATGAAGGAAAAGATGTTTTACTCTTTATTGATAATATTTTTCGATTCACCCAAGCCGGTTCAGAAGTATCAGCTTTGTTAGGACGTATGCCTTCAGCTGTTGGCTATCAGCCAACGTTGTCCACAGAGATGGGCGACCTTCAGGAACGTATTACATCAACCAAAAAAGGTTCGATTACATCGGTGCAGGCTGTTTATGTTCCTGCGGATGACTTGACCGATCCCGCCCCGGCAACAGCCTTTGCTCACTTGGATGCAACATCTGTATTGGAACGTAAAATTGCTGAATTGGGAATTTATCCTGCAGTGGATCCCCTGGCATCTACGTCTCGGATTCTTGATCCACGAGTCATCGGTGATCGTCATTATAATGTAGCGAGAAATGCACAGTCCGTTTTACAGAAATACAAAGATCTTCAGGACATTATTGCTATTTTGGGAATGGATGAACTTTCAGATGAAGATAAACTTACAGTATCACGCGCTCGAAAAATGCAGAAATTTATGAGTCAACCTTTCTTTGTAGCCGAGCAGTTTACCGGTAAAGAAGGGCGTTATGTAAGTCTGGAAGATACGGTTTCCGGATTTGAAGCAATCTTAAATGGCGATGCGGATGAACTCCATGAAAACATGTTTTCATATGTGGGCGGTATTGATGAAGCTTTTGATAATGCGAAAAAGGCTGCATAGTGAGTTCTTTCCAACTTGAGATTGTAACACCAACAAAAATCAGTGATGAAGGTCAGGTCGACTATGTACGCTGTCCGGGATTGGATGGATTATTTGGAGTTATGGCGAACCACAGAGAAGCCATCTTTGCACTGGATGTGGGTGAAATAAAAGTCACCCAGAATGGGAAGGATCATTTTTTAGCTACAAGTGGTGGTTTTGCTGAAGTCACAAAAGAAAAAGTAGAACTATTACTGGAAACATATGAACGTGCTGATGAAATTGATACTGCTCGAGCTGAAGAAGCATTGAAACGTGCGAAGGTTAGGCAAGATGATAAAAATATTGATGCTGCACGAAATGATATATCATTATTGCGGGCGATAAATCGATTAAACGTATCGAAACGTTGATTTACAGTACAATTATACTTCAGCCGCTCGTAACTTTGTGCGGCTTTTTTTTATGCAAAAATAATTAATCTATGTTAAAAAGAACCCACACCTGCGGAGAACTTGGAAAAGATCACATTGGCGAATCAGTCAATTTAAACGGCTGGGTGAATACGGTCCGCCTGCACGGTCAAGTCATTTTCATTGACCTCCGAGACCGTTACGGAAAAACACAGATTGTTTTTAATTCAGAAGATTATGATGGCGATTTTGAGTCAGTAAAAAAATTGTCCATGGAAGATGTCCTTTCCGTCAAGGGCACGGTACAGGCTCGGGGAGAAAATGCTGTTAATCCGGATATGTCCACCGGCGAAATAGAGGTAATGGTTGATACAATGGAGTTATTAAGCGAAACAACGCCTTTACCTTTTGTGATAACTGATCGGGAAAGTGCATCTGAAGACCTGCGCTTAAAATATCGTTATTTAGAACTACGGACTGATGAACTCCAGTACAATATTATTACACGCCACAAAGCGTATCAAGCCGTCCGTGGATTTCTATCCGAAAATAATTTTCTGGAAGTGGAAACGCCCATTTTAATGAAATCCACTCCGGAAGGAGCTCGGGATTTCCTGGTACCCAGCAGATTGCATAACGGCAAATTTTATGCTTTACCCCAATCGCCCCAAATTTATAAACAGATTTTAATGATTTCCGGATTTGACCGTTATTTCCAGATCGTAAAATGCTTCAGGGACGAGGACTTTCGCGCCGACCGCCAACCGGAATTCACTCAAATTGATATTGAAATGTCATTTGTGGATGAAGAGGATATTTATTCAAATATGGAAGGCATGACACGGCACGTTTTTAAGGAAGTGATCGGCACAGAATTGCCGGACCCATTTCCCAGAATTACTTATGATGAAGCCATGTCCAAATATGGTTCGGATAAACCGGATACGCGCTATGAACTGTTTCTTCAAGACGTAAAACAGTTTACGGACGTATCAGACTTCAATGCGTTTAAATCAGCAGAATGTGTAAAGGCAATTGTTGTTTTAGGTGGCGCTAAATATTCCCGAAAAAATATTGATGAAATGACAGACCTTGTTAAATCGTTTAAAGCAAAAGGTTTGACTTGGATGAAAATGGAGGAAGGACAACTCACCGGCGGTATATCCAAATTCTTTGGTGATGATTTACAAAAAGAACTCATCAGTTCAACGGGCATATGTGATGGCGATATCATTTTCTTGATTGGGGATGAACGCTCGGTAACAGAAAAATCTTTAGGCGCTTTGCGAGTTGAAATTGCAAACCGTGAAAATTTGGCAGATAAAAATGATTTTAAACCACTTTGGGTGACAGAATTCCCCATGTTTGAGATTGATGAAGAGACGGACAAATTAACGTTTTTGCATCATCCCTTTACATCACCCACAACGCAAAATGTAAATGAACTCGATTCTGATCCAGAATCATTAAAAGCACGGGCCTATGATTTAACCTTGAATGGGTATGAGATTGCCGGCGGTTCCATTCGTATTCATAACCCGGAGATTCAGAATAAAGTGTTTTCTCTGCTTGGGTTGAGCCAAGAAGAAGCCCAGGAAAAATTTGGTTTTCTGGTTGAAGCTCTAACCTATGGCGCACCGCCCCATGGCGGGATTGCTTTTGGTTTTGATCGTCTTGTGATGCTGTTGACTGGTTCCAGCAATATTCGGGACGTTATTGCGTTTCCAAAAACAACATCGGCTCTTTCGCTTATGGATGGATCACCGGATTCAGTCAGCGACAATCAACTGGATGAATTGAACATCCAGATTATAAAGAAAAAGTAAATTGCCCCATCAAGGTAAAGTATGTATCATCACCGGCGCTACAGACGGCATTGGCAAAGAAGCAGCATTAAACCTAGCTAAAATGGGTTTTACTCTTGGATTGGTTGGTAGGAATACTGAAAAAATCTCCAAAACCAAAAGTGAAATCATCAATGCTTCGGGTAATGAAAATGTAACATTTTTTAAAGCGAATTTATCTTCTATGGAACAGGTTCGTCAGTTGGCGAAAGAAATTCAATCAACGTTTGATCGTATTGATGTTCTATTAAACAATGCTGGAGCATATTTTTCTGAATTTGGAAAAACAGAAGAAGGATTTGAAAACACATTTGCCCTGAATCATTTATCTTATTTTTTATTTACTGACTTACTATTAGATACACTTAAAGCAACACCGAAATCTCGTATAGTGAATGTTGCATCAGATGCCCACTTGAACACCAACCTGAATTTTGACAATCTTCAAGGTCAAGGTAGTTATAAAGGCTGGCCGGCCTATTGCAAATCCAAATTATGCAATGTTATGTTTACATATGAATTAGCCCGCAGACTTGAAGGAAGTGCTACAACAGTCAATTGCTTGCACCCCGGGTTTGTTAATTCAAATTTTGGTAATAATAATAAATCCACCATCCGCATGGGTCTTACAGCTGCAAAAGTTATAGGCGCAATTAATGTTCGTAATGGTGCAAAAACAAGTATCTACCTTACTTCTTCAGCTGAAGTAGAAAATGTCAGCGGTAAATATTTTTCAAAGTGCAAACCAAAGACAAGTTCAGCTCAATCACAGAATGTGGAAGATCAGCGCCGGCTTTGGAATATGAGCGAGCAGCTTTTAAAACTGACGATTTCCCTTTTGGAATAAATTGATTGTGTCAATCTAAATTCAACTCGGTTGATGTATTTCAAAAGGGAAAAATAGTCCCCCTTTTCTTTTACTTAATCTTATACTACATTCCTTCATGAGTCGCATTTTTCTTCTGCTGTGGGTTTATATCTGGATTCAGTGCCCAGTTTTTTCACAAGTTGAAAATTGGGAGCAAAAAGCCAAGGAAATGGTAGACAACCAGATCAAGGCTCGTGGAGTTTCAGATCATCGAGTATTAAATACCATGCGCCAAACGCCCCGTCATGAATTTATTCCCAATGATCAGTGGCCCTATGCCTACGGGGATTTTCCATTGCCAATTGGTTATGAACAAACCATATCCCAGCCCTATATCGTAGGGTTAATGACTTCGCTTTTAAAACTGAAGGGCAATGAAAAAGTGCTTGAGATCGGTACCGGTTCCGGCTACCAAGCTGCAGTATTGTCACCCCTTTGTAATGCAGTATTTACAATTGAGATTGTGAAAGAATTAGCAGAAAGATCAGCAAAAACACTAAAAGATCTTGGCTATGATAATATTCATGTAAAATGGGGTGACGGCTACCAGGGCTGGCCGAATGAAGCACCCTTTGATGCGATTATAGTCACTGCAGCTCCACCTGAGTTGCCTCCAAAATTGTTTGAACAATTAAAAATTGGCGGCCGATTAGTTATCCCAGTGGGTAGTATCTGGCAGGAATTATGGGTTATTACCAAACTGCAGGGTGGCATCATGGATAAGGAATCGGTGATTCCTGTGCGTTTTGTGCCCATGGTGCATCCGAAAAAACCGATTCCCAATCAGGAGTAACAATACGACAGACACGAATATCCGCGTTACATTCTTAGACAGTAGTACATTTTATGGAAATCAATACAATAAATATTAACATATTTAAGCGTATTATCTTTTTTACGGGCGCCGGTATGTCCGCAGAATCGGGTGTTCCCACATACCGCGGAGAAGGAGGCGTTTGGCGCGAATATAACTGGCAGGAATACGCGTGCCAAGAGGCATGGGAACTGAATCCGGAGAAGGTGTTTGATTTCCATGATTTACGCCGGGAAGAAGCATTGAAATGTTTTCCACATAAGGGACATGATGTTATTACTGCTCTACAAAAAGTTCATCCAAATGTCGTAATTGTAACCCAAAATATTGACGGTATGCACCAGCGTGCAGGATCGGAGAATGTGATAGAACTCCACGGCAGTATTTGGCGAATAAGGTGTGACAGGGAAGATTGGGTAAAAGAAGATTTGAGCAAGGGACCTTTTTCGAAACGAAAATGTGACTGTGGTGCGTGGCTTCGTCCGGATATTATTTGGTTCAGCGATATGCTCGATCCCGATACAGTTCAGCAAGCGGATGAAGTCATTTCCAAATGCGATTTATTTATCAGTATCGGTACATCCGGAGTGGTGTGGCCGGCAGCAGGTTATCCCCAACTGGCTAAATCTTCCGGTGCAATGTGTATTGAAGTGAATCCGAAGCCCAGTGAACAAGCTTGGATGGTTGACCATGTGTATAAAGGTAAAGCAGGAGAACTGCTACCCTTGTTATTTCAAGTGTGATGACGCGCACGGCTTCAGAGCATATTTTGCTGTAGTTTCAGTTGTAATTCAGAAAGGATGTACCATGAAAAAAGATACATATACTGAAAATCAGATTCGTCAATATTTAAATCAATTACACATACAACATCGTTGTGGATTAATTATTGCTGACACTAGGGACGAAAAAGAAAAATATAAAAATAAATTCTTACACTTATTAGAAATCATAGGACCATTAGCAAAGACTTAAAAATATATTGAATAATATTAATAATAACTGTATATTATACATAATTAATGAATAATCAAATCATCGGGAGGCAACCATGAAACAGATAATCATTTCAATAACATTTATTTCCATGTGTTTTGGCGGAGATAAAATTGCAGATCTTTTTAAAGATCAACTTCAGCAATTACCGAAAGAAATACAGCAGCAATTTTCCAAAAAAGCATACTCCTGGAAAAATATCCCCGGCAAACCATCGAACCGTTCCATGATGGATCCCACCGAATTATTGGGTGAATGGGAACATGAAGATGAAGATGCAACAGTTTGGATGACCGTGGGGACAGATCAATCAATCATGAATTTCATGCAGCTTTATGGCATGGAGCCGGCAGAAGGAAGTATTGGCATTTCCGGGTCTGCTGTAGATTCAATGGACTATATGATGTTAACGTCATTCTATGGATATACTATTTTAATTATTTCTAACAATCCCATCAATTTTGGTTATGATTATTATTATGAAGAAGTAGATATCGAATTACCATTTTATGCAATGACATTTGCTTCTTATGGTACGTATAGTTTTGCAGAATTCATTGGTGCAGAAATTGTAAATGGAGATACAGTATTTTATGATTTTGAGAATGAGGATGTTGGTAGTTCTCTTTCAATTGATACAACATTATTTAGAGTGGATATAACTGCTTTGGAATTTTCAAATGATCCGGGGGATACGATCATTACATTAAATGGTACTTTAGTTCTCGGCACAATAGATTTAACAGCAAATACTCCATTTGAAACGCCAATCTTCGCGCAGGATTTTGGTCCTGATCCAGGTGAAGATGAATCCATGTATTTTCAATTTTATGGTGATGGAACAGGTTTTGAAATTTATAGCGGTTTTGATGACTATTATGGTTATGAATGGACCGATACATCAGAATTTGAATGGTCTGCCACCGATGATTCTCTAACTCTGATATTTTCTGACTATGATGATTATTATGGTTATGAATATTCCGATACAATTTCTCTAGCCTATGAAATAGCAAATGATACATTATCATTTGAAGCAGAATTTGATTTTTGTGAAATGATGGGAGATGATTACTACTACTATTACGATACACTGGATTGTTTTGGAATGTTAGAAGAGCAATTTGGTATGACAGATATCCAAGATGTTACACTCGATTTTTGGATGGAAATGAGTTATGTAGGTCCATTAGCTATTGGTGGAGAAATTGCATTGCAGCCTGATCAATTCAAGCTGCATCAGGCGTATCCAAATCCATTTAACCCAACAACAACTCTTCAATATGAAATGGGTTCAGCCGGACCGGTTTCCATTGACGTATTTGATGTAAATGGGCGGAAGGTTCGTAGCTTATTCACTGGCATTCAAACTCCCGGTCAACATGAAGTCCGGTGGGATGCAAAGAATGATAACGGACGTAGTATGAGTTCCGGTGTTTACTTGTTTAAAGTAAATGTGAATGGAAAAACACACACAGCTAAGACGCTTTTGCTGAAATAATTAATTTCAGTTCTAACTAGAAAAAGCCCTGTTTCGATTATTCGTGACGGGGCTTTTTTTATGTAAATTATATCAATGAATCATATACTAATTATTACGGCTCTCCAATCTGAAGCAGAACCAATAGTAAAGCAATATCAATTAGAGCAAAAACATCTTTCTGAAAATTTGTTTTATTTTCAACGGGAAGGTATAACATGTTTAACAACGGGGGTTGGCGAAAAAAATGTCCGTAAGCGGTTGGGTGCTTTTCTTGAAAGATTGGATTGCTCAAATACAATGCTCATTAATATAGGTATTGCCGGTGGGGAAAAAAATGCGACGGAAATTGGAAAAATGTATTTGGTCAATAAAATCATTTCTGAAACGAATAAAAAAGTTTGGCTGCCGAATAATTTGTTAAAGACAGAAATCCCAGAAATACAATTAACGACAGTTTCTAAAGGTGTTACAGATGGTGGCGAAAAATATAAAGGACTGGTGGATATGGAGGCTGCTGCAATTATTGAAACAGCCTTAAAATTTATATCTGCTAAAAACGTATATTTTTTGAAAATTGTTTCAGATTATATGGATGAAGTTTTGGACAGCCCAGAACAGGTTTTGCCCCTTATGGAAAATAATTTGTCAGAAATTATTCAGTTTATTGATCAAATAAAAAAAAATTAAACTTATTTCAATAATTTTTTTAATGGTCTCAATGCGCCATAAACACATTCATTCACCGCATTTGTGAGACTGATAGATGAGTACCAATATGTATTTGTCCAGAGCACATCGCCATTTGATGCATTGAGAAGCTGCACAGTCATCCCTACTCGAGAAGAAACATATTCGATGGATTCTCTTTCAGTTAATGAACCCTTAATTGTCGTTATTGTTTCAGTTGTTGTCGTTTCGTAATGGACATTATCATTTCCGCTTTGATCTTTTGTAATAATGGGTTCGTCAATCGTTTCTACAGTTGTAACGGATGATCCTCTATCTCGAATTGTTATTGGAACAACAAACACTTGATGGTCTTTGAATTCTGTAAGTGTGCATAACAAAGCAAAGTCAGAGGACGTCATTTTAACGTCAATTTCGGCTTGTGTAATTCCAGTTTGAGATAATGATGCTTCTTTAATTAATGCCGGAGTTGTTTCTCTTTCTACGATATTGATTCCCATATTCATTAAATGGTAAACAATGCTTTTATTGATAATGCTTCCGGAACCGGAAAACGATCGGAAATCAGGAGTAGGATAAATAACGATTGTTTCAATACGGGAAAAATCAAAATCCGGTTTTACGACCGGTTTATCAGCACATGAAAAAAGAAAAATAAAAGCTAAAATCTTCTTCATCGATTAATCTCTCAAGTGTTTAAGATGAACCTCTGCTTCTCTTTTTAATGCATCCGTTTTTGCGTAATTCAAACAATTATACCAAGCAGATATCGCTTCATCTTTTTTACCCAATATTTCCAGTAATTGTCCCTCCATCTGGTATATTTCAGCTATTGTTGAATCATCTGTTTTGGATACTCGAGAATTATTATTATTGTAATTAACGGTCTTAGCTTGGTTAATAAATGATAGTGCTTTTTCATAGTCTTTATCTTGAATAGCTATGATACTTTTATTAATAAGAGAATTGACATCTTCATTTTTTGTTTCACTCGCGATAGCTGTATTCAGACAAAGTGCAACCAGAAGGCTGACAAATATGTTTGAGAATCTTTTCATATTTAATCCTTTATGATAGTTTTTGAATCGCCCTTAAAACATCTCTACGGCTAACCTGCCCAACAAGTTTCCCATTATCGACTACAGGAAGTCGTCTAAAGTGTGTTTCAAGAAAATATTCTGCAAGATCTACAATCCCCATTGAAGATGAAATCGTTTTCACTTCTGCAGACATGAAGTCTTTGACTAATCCACCCATTTCATTGTGATACACAGATTGTACAAACGTCTCCATGCAGTCAATCTCCGAGAGCATTCCCATCAGGTTTCCTTCTTCATCTAACACAGGTGCACCGGATATTCGATAAGAGATTAACGTATTAATAGCGTTTAGCACCTGTGTTTCGGGAGTAAACGTAATCAGCTTTTTTGTCATTATATCACCTGCGTTCAATTTTTTATTCATGACGATTTCTCCTCATTAATTTCACTTTTTTTGGTTTTATTATCCACCATGTCTTTCACGGTTTCCATAACTTTTGGTGCAAGGTCAAACAATTTTCCGGCGACACTTTCTTTGTCGCCGACTGTAAGCATTTTAGCGCCGTCAGCTCCAAGAACCACAAAGGCGACTGGTTCAATACTCCAACCACCCCCAATTCCGGAACCTTCTCCGGATTGTTTTGATTCTGTACCGGTTCCTCCACCGGCACCAAATCCAAATGTTACCTTGGAAACAGGAATAACAGTATGATCGCCTGCTGTGATAGGTTCACCCACAACTGTTCGTGTTAACATCAGATTTTGAACTTCTTCCAATGTACTTTTAATTAAGTCTGCTACATTCATAACAATCCTCTTTATTTTCGAAATTTCAAGTATGTAAATCCTGCATGAACAATAGTAACTAACGGCAAAAAACGTACATGCATAATTCCTTCAATATCCGTATTCATTTTTTGAGAAAATACCGGTTCCAAAACTAATATAAATTTTTGAGGTCTGGCTAATCCTTTAAAGGAATTCATAAAACCAAATATCATGCCCGTTAACATCGGATTGGATAAGCCTAGTTTTCCTTTTAAGGAGAATTCTTCCCAACGGGTTGAACGGATGAATGACTTTGTCAATTGCAAAACAGGAATTTTACGGAAAAACTGATATTTTTCCGTGATTGATTTTTTATCTTCTGTTTGTTTTTTCTCATGCGTTTCTTGGGATCGATCCCCCAGTGTTTTTACATAAATAGGTTTATGATATGTTCCAAAAGTGATGGCTTTTTCAGGGTAAATATTTATACCAACCCCCCGCTTACGATATCCCAACATCAAATGGGAGAATCCATTTATGTGAGCTTCCTCAAATTTCAATGTACTCTTTAACTGAATTCGTACTGGGCAAATGAGCATAATTAAAAAGATACTCAAAATGAAAAGAAGTGTATATAAAATGATGTTTAACACAATAAACTAATTTGACACTTAAAAAAATGAATTCCCAGACTATTTCTACTCAAATAACATTTCTTTTTCATCCAGTAAAAATTGAGCCTTTTTCTGCTCAAAGAGGTTTTCTGCCATCACCTCGGGAATAAGTGCTGCATCAGCATTTATGACATATTCTAAATCCTGAATAAATTTTTCCTGGTCTCCTGCTTTTGTGTGCAGAAACTGTGCTCGTAAAACATATGTCCCTAAATAATTTGGGTGAGATTTTACCGCTTGTTCAAAATAGTCTGCAGAACGGCTCAACTCAACTCCTGGCAAACGGGCATACAATGCGCCAAAAAAGCGGTAAGGTCCGCCATAGAAGAAATCAGGATCCAGAGCCAAAATTCGATGTACCACAGCTTCAACCAATTCTCTATTATTAAGTCGCATGCGTACAGATTTTCGAGAAAGATATCGGCCCATATTTGCAGCCCACCAATACAAGGCGCTTATATATTTTTTTTCTACAACAGCTACTGCTTCAGTGACTTTAAGCATTGAATCCCCCGGAACAGTTGCCAGTGTGTGTTGATATGCTGGTGATTGCTCAACTATGAGTAAGGCTAATCGAGCTCCCATCATGTATAAACTATCCTTTTGAACAGGATCGCTCTCTAAATAATATGCTTCGAAATGATAAGCTCGACTTAATAATAAAGCGATTTCGAGATTCTCGGGTTCTAGAGAATGAGCTTTTTCCAGAAAGAAAGTAGCAACAGTAGCATTTTTACGGTTGGAGCGTTTATTCCAGTTGTCATATGCTTGTGACTTAATGTATTGTACATTTTCCTGGTATGCTTCCTCCTGAGTAAACGGTTTAGGCGTTTTACATGCAGTGAAGCCTAATACAAAAAGTATTAAAAATTGTGTAAATTGCACGAGTGATATCTTATAAAATTTACACATTCAAGGACGTCTTTCTTACGGCGCTTAATTTCTGCCTGTTTCTCATGGCTGAAAACTTAATACAGAATCTCTAAATGATGAAGAAAACTATTAAATTAAAAGGTGTTGATTTACAAACTCTTCTCGGCGTAGCCGATGCACATGTTCGTTTGTTAAACGAATCATTTTCTACAGATATTTTAGTCAGGGGAAATGATATAAAACTAAACGGACAAGAATCGGATGTGGAAATGGTCCATGAGATTGTTCATGAGATGATCCAGACATTGAGTCGAAAAGGGACATTGACAAAAAAAGATGTTCACAAACTAATCAAAGTAGTTCGCTCAGAAAATGGACATACGGAAGACGTGCCCAAAGACGTAATACATTATGGTAAAAAGGGGGCTATTGTTCCACGGACGGCTGGACAAAAAGAATATGTTAAGAAGGTTAACGGGAATGATATTGTATTCTCTGTTGGGCCTGCGGGAACAGGCAAAACATTTATTGCCGTAGCGTTTGCTGTAGCTGCACTGGAAAATCATGATGCGGATCGAATTATTCTATGTCGCCCGGCTGTGGAAGCCGGCGAAAGTCTTGGATTTCTCCCCGGCGATTTGAAAGAAAAAGTTGATCCATACCTGACGCCGCTTTATGATGCGTTGAATGAAATGATGCCGGCGAATAAACTGAAACCACTCTTAAATAAAAATATTATCGAAATTATCCCTTTGGCTTATATGCGCGGTAGAACGTTGAACAATGCCTTTCTCATTTTAGATGAAGCACAAAATTCTACATTGATGCAGATGAAAATGTTTTTGACCCGTCTGGGTGTTAATTCTAAAGCGGTCATTACTGGTGATATTACCCAGATTGACTTACCCAAGCGGTCTGACTCCGGGTTGATTGATGTCCTGAAAGTTCTGAAAGATGTGGATGGCATCGGATTTGCTCAATTAAATGAAAGTGATGTTGTACGACATAAATTGGTACGAGAGATAATTAAGGCGTATGATAAAGCCAATGGCGGATAAATAGCGTAAAGTTGCCAGTTTGTTTATCCTGAAAAATTCATGTTTCCCGGGTTAAACAATACTAACTTCCTGCGCGCTTTTTAGACATAAACTGTGCAAGACGGAAACAGAAAAGAATACTAAACTAACGATGTTTTTTTACATATATCAGGGCATCTCGAGACAACTGTGTTTCATTCACAAATTGTTTGTTATTTTAGCGACCAACCCATTAACTGTACATACTAAATAAAGGTTTTATCATGGATTCAAATGACGTTGTAATCATTGCGGCAAAACGAACTCCTGTGGGAGCTTTTCAAGGAAGTTTATCTTCCGTTGCTGCTCCAATACTTGGCGCAGCTGCTATTAAAGCATTATTGGACGAAACAGGAATTGCCACCGATGCTGTTAATGAAGTGATTATGGGAAATGTTCTTGCTGCTGGTTTAGGTCAAGCTCCAGCACGACAGGCGGCTCTCTTTGCAGGGTTACCAAACAATGTTGAGTGCCTGACAATTAATAAAATGTGCGGATCAGGTTTAAAAGCTGTCATGTTGGGTGCACAGGCAATTCAATGCGGTGATGCCCATGTGGTAATTGCCGGCGGAATGGAAAATATGTCCGCTGCTCCCTATTTGTTACCGAAGGGGAGAACAGGCCATCGCTTGGGACATGGTACTGTTGAAGACAGCATCATAAAAGATGGTTTGTGGGATGTGTACAATGACCAGCACATGGGTAATTGTGCGGAGCTATGTGCCCGAGATAAAAATTATAGTCGTGAAGAGCAAGATGCATTTGCAGAACAATCGTACAATCGAGCACTCAATGCCCAAAAAGAAGGATTGTTTGAGGATGAAATTATTCCTGTCGAAGTTCCACAACGCAAAGGCGCATCTATTAATGTTATTGATGACGATGAACCCAATAGAGCTAATTTTGATAAAATGAAAACGTTGCGGCCGGCATTTGAAAAAGATGGTACAATAACTGCAGCTAATGCATCCAAGATTAATGATGGTGCAGCGGCTGTATTAATGATGTCCGCAAAAAAAGCTAAGGAACTGGGACTAAAACCTCTCGTGAAAATTATTAATCAAGCCTCAGCAGCACATGAGCCTGAATGGTTTTCTACGGCTCCAAGCAAAGCGATTAAAAGCGTTTTGGATAAGGCCGGAATGGAAGCTGAAACAATTGATCTCTGGGAGATCAATGAAGCGTTTGCTCCGGTTGCCAAGGCAGCCATTGATGATTTTAATTTAGATGAAAATAAAGTGAATGTTAACGGTGGTGCAATTGCTCTGGGTCATCCTGTTGGTGCCAGCGGTGCGAGAATATTGACTACACTGATCCATGCTATGAAAAAGAATAATGTTACAACAGGATTGGCGACGTTATGCATTGGCGGCGGCGAAGCATCCGCATTAATTGTGGAAAAAGTTTGATGGATTTTTCATACACTGAAGAACAGCAGCTTATACAAAAAACAGCTCGCGATTTTGCCCAAGAGCATTTAGCTCCTGGGGTGATCGAACGGGATGATAAAGCTGAATTTCCCAAAGAACAATTAAAACTACTGGGTGAGTTAGGCTTTATGGGTATGATGGTTCCCGAAAAGTGGGGTGGAGCCGGTTTTGATACAGTCAGTTACTGCATAGCCATGGAAGAAATCTGCGCTGTGGATGCATCCATGGGCGTTATCATGTCGGTGAACAATTCATTGGTATGCCAATTATTATGGAAATATGCTAATGATTATCAGCGCGAGAAATATTTGAAAAAACTAGCCTCCGGTACATGGCTCGGTGCATTTTCATTGAGTGAACCCCAATCAGGATCCGATGCCAGTAATATGCTAACCCATGCTATTAGGGACGGTGATCATTATGTAATTAATGGGACAAAAAACTGGGTAAGCAGCGGTATTAATTCTGATATAGTCGTTGTTTTTTTAATGACTGAAAAAGGAGTGGGCCATAAAGGCATTTCTGCAATGATTGTTGAAAAAGGTATACCTGGTTTATCTCATGGTAAAAAAGAAGATAAATTGGGCATTCGTGGCTCGGATACATGTGAATTATATTTTGATGATTGTAAAGTACCTGTCGAAAATTTAATTGGTGAAGAAGGCAAAGGATTCAAAGTAGCATTGGGAACTCTTGATGGTGGTCGAATCGGAATAGCAAGTCAAGCTCTAGGAATTGCCAGGGCTGCACTCGACCGATCAGTTGAGTATGCAAACGAAAGAAAGCAGTTTGGGAAAACAATTGGTTCGTTTGGCGCCATCAAGGATAAGATTGCAACCATGGCAACCAATGTAGACGCATCAAGGTTGCTGATTTATCGTGCCGCAAAATTGAAGGATGAAGAAAAACCTTATAGTAAAGAAGCGGCTATGGCAAAAGTATTTGCATCGCAAACAGCCATGGATAATGCAACTCAATGTGTTCAGATTTTTGGTGGGTATGGCTATATGCAAGAATATGGCGTAGAACGATTAATGCGGGATGCAAAAATTACACAAATATATGAAGGTACATCCGAAATTCAACAATTAGTAATCGCACGAACAATTTTAGGAAATTAGAAATGGGAATTGATCCAAAAACAATTGATTGGGATAGTCTTGGTTTTAATCTTATTGAAACCAGAAGTATGTATAAAGCAACGTGTAAAAAAGATGATTCATGGTCCCCGGGGGAATTAATCCCTTTTGGAAACATTGAACTGTCACCTGCTGCCGGTGTATTGAATTATGGTCAAGGGGTGTTTGAAGGTATGAAAGCATATCGGACTTTAAAAAACCGCATAGTTCTTTTCAGACCTGAAATGAATGCGAAGAGAATATCCATGTCTACCAAGCGATTGTGTATTCCTGAAATGGATGAAGAGTTATTCTTGAAAGCAGCAATAGAAATTGTTAAAGATAATGTGGATTACATTCCGCCCTATGGAAAAGGCAGCTTATATCTTCGACCTGTTGTATGGGGAACCGGACCTGTACTGGGCGTGAAGCCAGCCGATGAATATACGTTTATCATTTTTGCTTCACCTGTGGGTCCTTACTTCAAAGGAAATATAAAGCCTCTGCATCTTAAAGTTACACATAATTTTCACCGAGCTGCTCCAAAAGGGATTGGTAATGCCAAAGCTATCGGAAATTATTCTGCTTCTCTTTATCCATCTTCTCTTGCAAAAAAAACAGGATTTGATGAAGTCATTTATTTAAATGCGGGAAATGAACAACTGATAGAAGAAGTCGGATCAGCAAATATGTTTATTGTAAAAGATAATGTATTAAAGACTCCAAGGCTTGCCGGCTCGATTTTGCCCGGCGTAACAAGAGATTCTGTTTTAACTCTTGCTAAAGAAAAATTGGACATTGAAGTACAAGAAACAGATGTATTATTGGATGAAGTGTGTTCCGCTGACGAAGTTTTTTGTACTGGAACTGCAGTTGTAGTAACACCGGTAGGGAAAATCACGAGTGAAGATGGCGAACATAGTATCAATGATGGAAAAATTGGAATAATAACACATGAATTAAGATCATTGCTCTTGGGTATCCAAAGAGAAGAATGTGAAGATACATTGAATTGGTTACACCCGATTGATTAATTAAAACCTCAAGAAAACGAGTTTATAAGTAAAATGCACCCCAGAAGAAAAGCAAGGATTGGCGTTTTGGAAGCCGTCTACGCAGAATCACAAATACATGAAAAACCTGAAAAAATTCTCAAGGATGTTTTTCTGCGTGAAGAATATGGTAATGGAAATAAAGAGTTTATACGAACGTTATTTCTGGAAACCATTTCTCAAACAGATGAGTGTGATAAATTAATTGACGGTTATTTGAAAAATTGGGAATTTAACCGGATCGCATTGCTGGATAAATTGATTTTGCGCATGGCAATTACTGAAATGATATTCATAAATGATACACCACCAAAAGTTGTGATTAGTGAAGCAATTGAAATTGCAAAAGAATACAGCACGGCAGAAAGTTCCAGTTTTGTTAATGGTATTCTGGATGCGGTTTATAAATATTCAAAATTGAAAAAATCGAAACAAGCAAAAGCCGGTTAATGAGATGAATTTATTAAAAAAGATTTTCGGTACAAAGTCTGAGAGAGATGTAAAAATTATGCAGCCCTTAGTGGATGACATAAATGCTATATATAAAACACTCGATGGTAAGTCAGATGATGATCTTGTTATGCGCACATCAGAAATACGAAATGAAATAATATCTGCGAGAACTGATGCAAAGGAAAAAGCGGAGGCAAAAGGATTAGAAACCGAGGAGTTCAACAAAGTTACTCTTGAAGCAGAAACAGCTAAATTGGATGAATTTCTTCCTGAAGCATTTGCAATAGTTAAAGAAACGTGTAGGCGTCTTATGGGACAATCCTGGCGAATTGTTGGTCAGGAAATCACATGGGAAATGATTCCTTACGACGTACAGTTGATTGGAGCGATTGCATTGCACCAAGGAAAAGTGGCTGAAATGAAGACAGGTGAAGGAAAAACATTGGCAGCCACAATGCCCTTATACCTAAATGCATTAGCAGGAAGGGGAGCTCATTTAATCACTGTAAACGATTACCTTGCTCAACGCGATGCTGAATGGATGGGTGAGATCTATAAACGCCTTGGTCTAACCGTAGGTTATATTTTGAATTCCATGGATAATGACGCCCGTCAGGCTGCATATAATTGCGATATTACGTATGGAACAAATAATGAATTTGGTTTTGATTATCTCCGTGACAATATGGCTCTAGCTGCAGATGAGAAAGTACAACGGGATCATTTTTATGCTATTGTGGATGAAGTAGATAGCGTTCTTATCGATGAAGCCAGGACACCGTTGATCATTTCCGGAGCTGTAGATGCACCGACAGATACGACGTCTCGCGATCTTAGACCCTTAGTGCAAACACTCATTAAGAAACAACAAACTCTCGTCACAGAATTAGTGCAAAGTGCAGAGAAACTTCTTGCAGAAGAAAAAGAGGATGAAGCAGGATTAAAACTATTACAGGCTTCTCGAGGTATGCCAAAGCATAAACGACTATTAAAAGTATTTCAGGAAAAAGGCATGCAAACGTTGACACAATCTATTGAGTCTGCTTATATGCGCGATAAGAAATTGCATGAAGTAGACGAAGACCTTTATTTCAGTATTGATGAAAAATCACATGTAATTGATATTACAGATATGGGCCGTGAAGCATTAGCGCCGGATAATCCTGAAATGTTTGTCATCCCCGATTTGGGTGAAATGCTTCTGGATATAGATGAAGACGAGTCATTGGACACGAGTGAAAAACAACAGGCAAAGGAAAAAGCGCACCAGCTTCATGCTGAACGAAGCTCGAAAATTCATACCATAAGTCAATTATTGCGCGCTTTTTCTTTGTATGAGAAAGATATAGAGTATGTTGTCCAAGATGGACAAGTTCTTATTGTGGATGAATTTACCGGTCGTATTCTTCCGGGTCGCCGTTACAGCGATGGTTTACATCAGGCAATTGAAGCCAAAGAAAATGTTGAAATTAAACGAGAGACTCAAACGTTGGCCACGATTACGATACAAAATTATTTTCGAATGTTTGATAAATTATCCGGTATGACAGGAACGGCTGAAACAGAAGCGGAAGAATTAGGAAGTATTTATAATCTGGACGTAATGGTTATACCTCCAAACGAAGAAATTATACGAGATGACAGGGATGATTTAGTCTATAAAACAAAACGAGAGAAATATAATGCTGTCATAGATGAAATAGCGAATGCACATAGAGACGGACAGCCTACGTTGGTTGGCACTATTTCAGTCGAAGCATCTGAATTACTTTCCAGAATGCTTAAGCGCCACGGCATCCCCCATAATGTTTTAAATGCCAAGCAGCATAAAAGTGAAGCCGAAATTGTTACCAGAGCCGGTCAGCCGGGAGCCGTTACTATCGCCACAAATATGGCTGGTCGTGGTACAGATATCAAATTGGGTACTGGAGTTCAGGAATTAGGCGGATTACACATTCTGGGGACGGAACGTCATGAATCTCGCAGAATTGATGATCAATTGCGCGGTCGATCCGGACGACAAGGTGATCCGGGCTCATCCAGTTTTTATTTATCCTTGGAAGATGATTTAATGCGCTTATTTAATTCTGAACGTGTAGCGTCAATCATGGATAAAATGGGTGTTGAAGAGGGAGAAGTGATTACCCATAAAATGGTGACTCGAGCTATAGGTAATGCCCAAAAGAAAGTTGAACAGCGGAACTTCGGAATACGAAAACATTTATTGGAATATGACGATGTGATGAATCAACAGCGCCAAGTTGTATATGATTTACGTAATCAAGCATTACAAGGTGAAAATCTTCGTGAAACTGTTTTGAATCTTATTTCTGATTTTATCGATGATGAATTCGAAACACAAGATAGTGATAATCCAAGAGATTGGGACTGGGAACATTTAAAACACATTTTTTCATCCGTGTTGATGGTTGATGTGAATGTAGATGAGATTCAGCCGGAAAAAGGGAATGAATTGAATATGGATGAAATACATCAACATATTATGGATGAAGCTGTGTCAATGTATCAAGCCAGAGAAACACTCATCCCTGAAGATGTGATGCGTAGTTTTGAACGATTTGTTATCTTGCGCTCAATTGATGAAAAATGGAAAGACCATCTTTATGGTATGGATCAATTAAGGGAAGGTATTAATCTTAGAGCTTATGGTCAGAAAAATCCGCTGTTGGAATATAAATCTGAAGGATTTCAAATGTTTAGAGAAATGATGTCTTCTACTAACAAAATAACGTTGCAGCGTTTATTTAGAACTCAAATTCAAGGTGTGGAGCAACAACCCCACGTTCAGCAGACATCACCAAGGAATGTACAACTCCAGCATCAAGATACGACAGGAATGGGTATGACAGTGCAACCTCATCAAGAACAACAGGCAAATAGACCACAGCAGGCTCAAATGACACCCATTCATTCAGATAAGAAGATTGGACGAAATGAAAAAATCAAATTAATCAGTCCTAATGGAGAAAAAGTAGAAGTAAAATATAAAAAACTCCAAAATTATTTAAACAAAGGATATACACAAGTAAAATGAGAATTAAATTGGATATGAGTATTTCCGATGGTCTTATACGTTTATCAATAGGTATCGAGGACCAAAGCAAATTGAAAAAAGATTTATTACGGGTAATGTGACCTGTATCAAATTATGTAAATTTTTGCTGGAAATTCCTCTTTAATTGATTACTTTCACGGACTTGTATTTAGAAAGAATAACATAGTACATATGAAATTATTTTTCAAAAAGATACTTAAAAACTTCACCTCTTACCGATCTTATTAAACCGGAGGCAATTTATGATTACGAGGAAACTCACAAAATTCTATCTGACAATGTTGTGTTGCACAGCACCGATTCTGGCGCAGAGTGTTTCTGTATCAATAGGTGATGCGACTGTTGACGGGTATACATCGGATATTGAAGTACCCGTTATTTTAACGAACCCTAACGATGCTGTAGCCGGTATTCAGTTTGATATGGAAGTAGCTCCAGGCAGCGTTGTTTCTTTGACGAGTATTGATGCTGTTGGTGGTGCATCAGGATATTCAACAGATTTTAATACATTATCTGATGATGTTTACAGAGTTGTATTATTTAATGCCGGTAGTAACTCGGTTATTTCCGCTAATGCTGATACAGTGATGACCTTGCATTTTGATGGTTCTTCTGTTGTTTCAAGTCAAATAGATTTACTTGTTTCAGGATTAATTGTTAGTGATTCTGCAGGTGGAACAATTTCATCCTCCAGTGGTAATGGCAGCATTACAATAGGATATGTCGTTTCATTAGATATTTCAGATGACCAAGGTGATGTAGATGAAACAGTTTCTGTAACGGTAGATATGGACAATGGCGGCGCAGTAGGTGGTGTGCAATTTGATTTGTTTGATACACCGGATTACGTAACAGTCTCGAGTATTTCAACCACTGACCGTACAAATGGTTTTACTGTTACAACAACTGATATTGGCAGTGGTACTAGAGTCCTTGTTTATGATGATACCGGAAGCAATATTTCTGCTGGTACAGGAGCCATTTTGAATGTGGATCTTACAATTCATAGTAATGCTTATGGTGGTGATGTTGCTGTGTTTTTCAGCGAAGTAGTTGTTTCAGATGATATAGGCGGCGTCTATTGGATTGCTGCACTTGATACAGGGATTGTAACCGTATTTCCCGGATATATGGAAGAACCGCATAATTTAGTTGCCATATCAGGTCTTGATGGTGAAGTACCATTGAGTTGGGATCCTCCAGTTGGACCCATACCACCAACTGTCCCTTTTACTATCGAAATTTTGACTGATGATTGGCCTTCTGAAACATCATGGGATTTGGTTCATCTTGATGCAGATACTGTTGTTGGGAGTATTACAGCAGGAGATTTAACATCAACGGGTACATTATACACTTGGGATCTTGAATTAGCTTCAGGCGGATATATGTTTACGATTTATGATACTTACGGAGATGGTATATGTTGTGCGTATGGAGAAGGATATTATAGCTTAATATTAGATGGAAATGAAATTGCATCTGGTGGTGAATTTGCAGCTTCAGAAAGTGTTACGTTTAATACAAATGATGGACGATATAACATCGTTCAATATAATTATGTCACTCAACAGCAGTCAGAAAATAAAATTGATACATATATCACAAGAGGGGATTTTACAATTAGTACACCTATGTTTATTGAAAGAGGTCTGTTTGAAACACCTTATTTAAATGATGTAAATATTGATGTACGGGAAAGTGATCGTGATGTACCTGTATCTGGATATAATCTATATCGTTCCACAGATGGGGTAACCTATGACATGATAGCGTCAGTAGGTTCTGATGAATTAGCTTATACAGATGATGATGTTACAAATGGTTTGCTCCACTATTATCATGTTACAGCTGATTATTCCCCTAATGGCACTGAATCAGGTCCATCAAATATTGCGGATGCAACACCCATTGAATGGGTTGAATTATCCATTAGTAATGGATCTGCATTATCAGGTACAATTGATACATTGGAATTATTTATCAACAGTGATTCTGAAATCAGTTCTTTTTACTTTGTAATTGAGGATGAACCTGATTATTTAATTGCTCAGTCTGGTGAGATTTTTGAGACAGACCGTACCACTGGTTGGTATTTAGATGTCTCGGAAGTTGGCGGAAACTTAGTGGTAACTGGTTCAGCCATCCTAACAAGTGCCAATCCTATGCCAGCTGGAGATGGAGCTGTTTGTAAAGTGCTAGTTATGGCTGTTAGCCAAGATCCGACTGTATGCGATTTAATGTTTACTACATCAACAGAAGTTAAGGATGCAAATCAAAATGAAATGAATTGGACTGCTGATGGCGCCACATTTGATGTATCTGTGGAAACACAATTCCTTGTTATGCCAAGTACATATGGTAACCCCGGAGATGAAATTTCTATACCATTATTAATTAAAAATACACAAGATGTCTATGGAATACAGGTCTATCTTACGGATGTTCCTAATTATGTTAGCGGAGTGTCAGTTTCTTCCACAAGCTACTTCGATTTCAGTAACTGGATTGTAGATGGGAATAATTCGGGCAATGAATTTCGGATTTTATTATTTGATAATTTATTTAACAATCCATTACCTGCAGGAACGGGGCACATTGCTGATATCACTTTTATGATAAATTCTAATGCTCCAACTAATGCGTTAGTTGAATTGACAATGAATGAAGTTCTTGTTGTTGATCAAAATAGCAATCCTATTCATACAGAATATTATGAGAGCAGTATATATATTGGAATTCCAGAAGTTATTTATAGTATAGGTGAGGTTGATCAAGTTTCTCAAACATTTACTATTGAACTTGAAAACACTGAACCTGTTGGCCTTGTTGAGCTTAAGCTTACTGATGTTCCTGAAGGGATTGAAATTACTGATGTAAATCCAACGGGTCGCTTTAGCTCTGGATCAGTAGATCCACAATCAGGTGAGACAGACAATGGTATTGGTTATATACTTGCTTATGATCCTGCAGGCACTCCAATTCCCGTAGGATCTGGCGCAATTTTAGAAGTCAGTTATAATGTATTAATGGATACGGGTCTTTATGGTGATGTTATAACATGGTTAAGCTTTGTTAACTCAACGGATGCAAATTTTGATCCCATACCTTCTGCAGGGACTGGATTTGCTATCCTTGATGCTAACTTAAGTGTAGAGGATGATCTTGAAATTCCGAATAAGTTTGCATTACATCCGGCATTTCCTAATCCATTCAATCCTATAACACATATTCGTTATGACTTGCCTGAAGCTGGGTTTGTTGATCTACGAGTATATGACCTTGCTGGTAGGGAAGTGCGAACATTAGCTAGAGGGTTTGACCATGCTGGTGAAAAATCAGTTGTTTGGAATGCCAAGGATAACCATGGTCGCAGCGTGAGTGCCGGTGTTTATATTTACAGGTTGGAAACTGCGGGACAATTTGAATCACAGAAAATGATTTTACTTAAGTAAGTACACTTGAAATTCATTTTGAAAAAGGGTAGGTTTTCCTGCCCTTTTTCTTTTTCTATCATATATAAAATCTTAACTTTGCCTTCTTTTTTCAAATGAAATTCGCCGCGGTGGTGGAATTGGTAGACACGCCAGATTTAGGATCTGGTGCTCTTTGAGTGTGAAGGTTCGACTCCTTTCCGCGGCACATAAAATGATGAGTGAAAATATCAATACACATAATATAGAAGCACAAAAACCTGAAAAGAAGTCAGCATTACGAGTCATAGTACATAGTTTTTTTGTTGTTCCATTTCTCATTGCTATTTTTGCAGTTATAGTCTATTTAATGGTACGTGTTCTCACAGTAGAACCCAATACAGCACAGGATTATTTAGAGCATGTAAAAATAGGTGGAACAACGAAACGCTGGCAAGGTGCTTTCGAACTTTCCAAAATTCTTTCCAATCCTAACATGGTTCCAAAAGATGAACGCTTTGTACAGGATATGATTTCAACATTTGAGTATTCGACTCATGAACGTGATCATCGTATTCGCTCTTATTTGGCAATGGCTATGGGAAGAACAATGGATCAACGCTATTCATCAACATTGATTAAAGCTTTGCAAGAAAAAGATCATGCAATTGTTGCTGCAAGTGCTTATGCAATCGGTTTAATAAAAAGTCCTGAAGGATTTACTGCATTAAAAAATGTGTCAGATCATCAAGATGCTCAAGTACGATTACAAACTATAATTGCTCTTGGTAATTATGAGAATCCGGAAGCAGAAGAAATATTTTTGATAGCATTGTCTGATTATGAAGCAAATGTTCGTTGGGATGCAGCTATAGCTTTGGCAAAGATAAATAATATCAGCGGACGCAGAATATTATTAGACCTATTAGATAGAAATTATTTAGATTCCTTTCTTAATATTGATCCTGTTGAACAGGATCAAGCCATGTTGGTAACTATACACGTAATATCAAATATAATTGATTCAGAAATAGAGAAAGTATTAATAGAATTACGTGATAATGATCCCAGCATGAAAGTAAGGGAAGCTGCACGTAACACATTAAATCTATAAAAATATTTATGACAGATTTAGAAATTAAAAAATCAGCAACTAAAGATCCAGGGCGTCGCCCACCTGCAGCCCTTGGAAAAGCTGATTCTGGAGATCAAATAACTCGACGTTCATTCTTTTCATGGTTATCCATTGGTTGGTTGGCATTTATAGCAGCAACGGGTGGTTTCTTTACTATGATGCTTCGTTTCTTTTTCCCAAATGTACTATTTGAGCCGGTACAAACGTTTCGAGCTGGTTTTCCTGAAGATTATACTATTGGTGAAGTGGATTTAAGATGGAAAGATAAATACGGTGTTTGGATTGTAAGGAATGATGAAGGCATTTATGCTCTATCAACAACATGTACTCATCTTGGTTGCACACCGAATTGGTTGATTTCGGAACAAAAATTTAAATGTCCTTGTCATGGAAGCGGATTTTTCAAAACGGGAATTAATTTTGAAGGACCTGCGCCGCGACCTTTAGAACGATTCAAAATAATTTTAGCGGATGATGGCCAGATAATTGTAGATAAAACAAAAAAATTCCAACAGGAAAAAGGCCAATGGGGTGACCCTGAAGCGTTTATGAAAGTTTAACGGAGATACGATGTTAGATAAATTTCGAGAAACTCAATTATATAAATCAATTTTCCGTGGCGGTGGTGTACCAAAAAGTCGTCGTCAACGGATGATGGTTGTGCTTAATAGTGTTTTTCTGCATCTTCATCCGGTAAGATTACCCAAGCATGCTGTAAAATTGAAATTTACATGGTGTATGGGTGGACTTTCCTTTTTCATATTTCTTATTCTGACAATTTCAGGTATTCTACTGATGTTTTATTATCGTCCGACGATTGAATATGCTTATACCGATATTATTGATTTGGCAGAACAAGT
>JACKQG010002234.1_pt1 | contig 25554 bp, 14 predicted proteins | sample 8237621 | NCBI WGS metagenome assembly JACKQG01 (sample SAMN15677084, study PRJNA649215) | marine metagenome | biome: marine; feature: Black Sea; material: saline water; isolation source: suspended particulate matter (SPM) from the Black Sea western gyre | collected 2013-06-09/2013-06-10 | depth... | reverse complement strand
TATTGCAGAGATGAATAATCAAAGTGCGTGGAAAATTCTCCACGCACTTTGATTTCAACTTCTGTTCCATATTAGTCGTGTGGATGCCAGGGGAGTTCATTTGAGATGGTTGGATGGCTGAGCCAACTCAACCACCCGCCTGGCGAATCTTTCTGTGGGAGAGTTTTTTCCATGCTAATCAAGATCAGGCTAATGCCTAGCAGCGCTGCGCCAAGCCACTGGAGTCCACTGAGCTGTTCTCCCAACCAGACGTAAGCCAATAGTAGCGTAACTAAAACTTCGCTCAACCCAAGAATGGCGGTTTGCATTCCCCCAAGATGTTTGACGCCCAAAAATAAAGTCAGGCGCGAGAGAAAGGTCACAACAGTTAGGCCGATCATTGGCATCCAAACACTTGCTTCCTGGGGTAATGTGCTCACGGGGGAAAAAAAGAATGTAGGTAATAGGACTGCGCTCATCGCCAGCAGGGTATAAACGGCCACCGTGGGGGCAGGCATATCGTAGAGTACGCGTTGATTAATGGGCAGGTGCAAAGCATATAGTGCAGCTCCCACCAGCATTTGCAAAACTCCCACCAGATCTATAGCTTGTGTCCCGGTTTGAATTAATAGATAAACCGCAGGAATTGTTAATCCTAATCGAAACAGCGTTAATCGGCTTGGGGGTTGTCGATCAAGAAACATCCATAAGGCAACGAAGAGCGGGTACAACGAATAAAGCAATAGGCCCACACCTGCATCAATCCTCCCTAGCGAACTGTAGAAAAAGAGCGAACCGATACCATTGATCCAACCCGCCAGCAAACACCCCAGCAGACCTGCCGGATAAATGTATAGATATCGTGGTCGAAAGATCGCCATCAGGATTAGCAACAGCAGCGCCGCCAGAATTGTGCGTGTGGCAACGACTGTCAGCGGAGAAGCTCCGAGAAGAATGGCTTTTTTGCCAAAAACGGGGGCCATCCCGAAGAAAATAGCTGATGAAAGCGCCGCTGTGATGCCCTTTGTGCGAAGTTTTGACATATGAAATTAATCGTCTCCGTTCCCCAACAAGGTATTGATTTCGCCTACTAAATCATCATCTAGGAATTCACCTTTTTGCATCAGCGTATGGATGCGCCCGCGCAGGCGAATTTTCTCGTCGGGGGTGAGTGCTTTTGCAGTTACAACGATCACGGCAATCGAGGCTGTATCTTCATCGGCCTTGAGGGCATCGAGTACGCTAAACCCATCGACTTCCGGCATCATCAGATCGAGTATCATCACGTCGGGATGTTCTTTGCGGGCCAACTCGATGGCTTCGCGGCCGTTGGTGGCCTCATAGATGGTGTATTCTCCCTGGGATTGCAGAATCCGACGGATGAGTCGACGAGCATGAGGATGGTCATCGACAATGGCGATGCTGGAATACTGCTTGGGGGTGATTCTGCTTAATGCGCTGAGCAAACCCTCCTCGGGTTTTTCCTCTGGCGGTTTTTCGGGGATCTCTATATCGTGAACCCAACCGTCACCCAAGATCATCTTTTCTACCGGCATGGTATGTCCGGTCAGGTTGATGACGACAACGTCATCAGGCTTGATCTGTCCGGTACGCACCATTTTTATCAGCCCGGCAAATGCCACTGCCGAAGCAGGCTCCATGGAGAGGCCTTCCATCTTGGCAAGCACATGGATGGCGCGGAAAGCTTCTTCATCACTGACGCTTTCGAAGGCGCCGCCATTGGCTTGTAGTATGCGTTTGCGCAGCAAGGTATAGGTGCCTCCGGGGTCTCCGGTTGCCAGGGTGGCAATATGGGTGCGCGGTGAAAGTACCGGCTCAGCTATTTCGAGATTATTTTTCCACCCGTGAACCATTGGCGCGCAGCCCTCGGCCTGGATGCTGGCAAATGCTGGAATGCGATCAATGATGCCCATTATTTTAAGTTCATCGAAGCCTTTTAGTACACCCACCGGGCCCAGGCCACCGCTAACAGCCTGAATATACCAATCGGGAGATTGCCAGGGTGGGGTATTTTCTGCACCCTTTAGGGGTGAGGGTCCCATTGCATTCGTGAGTTGTTCACTGATTTCGAAAGCAATAGTTTTCATGGCTTCCAGGGCTGGAATGGAACGCACACCACGATCAAGATAAGATGTTTGATGATGCTGTTCGGCAAACTCGTTTGCGAGCGCTTTTGTTTTATCGTATGAAGCCGTAACTTTGATTACCTGTGTGCCGTATATAGCGACCTCGCGCATTTTTTCGGCGGGCACCAGGCTGGTGAGAAAGGCCCACAATTTTATTCCTGCACGTGCGGTGTATGCTGAATAGGAGATCGCCACATTTCCGGTGGATGCCAATACAGTCTCGGTGATGCCTGCTTCCTTGAGGGCGGCTACAGTGATAGAAGCCTGGCGGTCTTTGAAGGACCCTGTGGGGTTTTGGCGTTCATCTTTAATATATAAATTTTTTAGCCCTAACATCATTCCCAGATTAGTGGCTTTGAGGAGTGGGGTTCCGCCTTCGCCCATGCTGATGGCAGGGTGGTGTTCATTGATCGGCAAAAGTTCGTAAAAGCGCCAAATATCGAATGGACGTCCCGCCAGATTGGCGAGAAAGTCTTTTGCAATTGTTTTGTAATCGTAACGCGCCTCGCGCCAGCCGCCGCCACATTGTGGGCAGTTTGTTTCTTGTGGGGTATATGAAGTTTTATGCCCGCAGTCCAGACACTCGGCAAAAACATGAGATTGTAGAGAGTTTTTCATAGAAGCAAGTTTTGCGTATAACCTTTCTGGGATGATGAATTGGAAGATACTGTAGTATGGATGAATCGGCAATAGGGAAATAGTAAGGTTATCAATTGCCCCTTTGCACTATGTGGTAGCCAGCAGTATATTCAGACTCCCACATAGTGTTATTTCAATCTGCTTTCTGTGTAGAAATATCGCGAATACGGTCGAGCGCATTGCGCAGATCATTGCTGAGTATGGGTTTGAGCAAATATCCCGCGGCTCCCATAACTTGCGCTTTTTCTTGCTCCTCACGTAGACTACAAATGATAACCGGAATGTTCTGAGTGTCCGGATCTGCTCTCAGGGCTTCGAAGATTTCCCAGCCATCTTGATCAGGGAATACCAGGTCTAGCGTAATGGCGAAGGGTTGATATTGGCGCGCCATATCCTTCACATCGTCGGGTTCCACCAGGGTGATAACTTGATAATCGGTACCTTGAAGGTAGCGTTGATAGAGCAAAGAAACCTGAATGTCGCTGTCAACGGAAAGGATGGTAAGTTTGTCCTTTGCTGTGAGTGGGAGGGAGAATGAGAAAGTACTCCCCATTCCGGGAGCGCTTTCGACATTGATTGCCCCACCATGCAAATCGACCAAAAGGCGTGTAATGGAGAGGCCCAGGCCAGTGCCGCCAGTTTTGCGTGTAGCTGACCCATCAACTTGTGTGAATGGTTCGAATAGATCGGCTTGTGATTCGAGTGGAATGCCAACACCTGTATCGGTGACGCTGATAAAGATTTCAGGTTGGCCGTATGGATCGAGCTGTTGTTTTGCCGAGAGCGTAATGGAGCCTTCATCTGTAAACTTGGCAGCATTGGATAGCAAATTAAGTAAGATCTGGCGGATGCGGGTTGGGTCGGCGTGAACCCGAGGCAGTGTTTCGATTGTGGATGAAATCAGTTTGACAGGTTTGTCTTTGACCAGGCCGCGGGCGGTCGACAATACGCTTTCGAAAATTTCGGTGAGATCAATTTCTTCAAAAGCGAGTTCCATCTTCCCGGCTTCAATCTTGGAAATGTCGAGAATGTCGTTGATCATATTCAGTAAGTGTTGTCCGGCGCTGTAGATTGCGGAAAGGTCTTGCTGTTGCTGATCGGTGACCGGGCCGTCGATGCCTTTCATAATCACGCGCGAAAAACCGATAATGGAGTTCAAGGGTGTGCGTAATTCGTGGGACATATTGGCCAGAAATTGCGATTTAAGCTTATCTAGCTCGCGTAGTTGTTCAGCCGTTTCGCGCTGTTCCTCATACAGGCGTGCATTTTGAATGGCGGCTGCAGCCTGTGTAGCCAGTGTATGCAAGAGGATGATTTCTTCTTGGGCGAAATTTTCAGCGGGGGAATTCCGATTGACGGAAATTACACCAATTACGCCTTCGGGGGTGCTGATGGGGATCATAGCGTTGACGGCTATATTTGATGCTTTGAAGGCGTCGCGAGCATGTTCTTGTAGTTGCGGGTCAGCAGTGTTCACTGTAAGTGGTTCTTTACTCTCAATAACCTGTTGAGTAAGCGGGTAGTCGGAGAGAAGCAGCGTTTCACCGATCAAACTTGCATCATCGCTGCGACGCGGGTAGACGCCAGAGCGGGTGATAGTATTGTCTGAGAGCATGAACAAGCTGGCACTGCTGGCTTTGGCTGTGGCGGTCATGTGCGAAAGCAGGGTGTTGATTACACCATCCAGGGTGAGCGCTGCGTTGAGTTGTGATGTGGTCTCCTGTAGCGCAGAAATATTTTTGAGTTGTTGTTGGGTCTGTGCATATAGCTCAACATTTCGGATGGCGATAGCCACCTGGGATGCCATTGCCATCATTAAATCTACATCAGATTGTGTGAAGTTGGGTTCTTCGGGGAGATTTATGGCTGTCATGGTGCCCATGATTTGATCACGATGCAACAAAGGGGCGACGATAATCGCGCCACAATTGGTTTCGATGCGCCGTTGTTGGGCAATTTCGTTCTCCCTGGGGTCTGGGACATCCTTTGGAGATAGTGCAGCTTCCCTTGTTTCGAGCACCCACCCGCTGAGTCCGCCGAGCAATTCTTCGTAGGGTACATGGATAACGTGTTGCGCGCCGGAGCCACCTTCGATGAAATTAGTTACTTTCTCATTTCTTGTATCAAAGGTGATTAGCGTGACGCGGTTGGCGGGGAGTTGCTGGGCTACTGAATGTACAACGGCGGCGAGCAGGTCGCGCAGTTCATCAACAGAAAGTACAGAGCGGCTGACATCATACAGGGCTTCTGTGCGACCAAGCGCGCTTTGGGTTTTTTCGTACAGGTTGGCATTTTCGATAGCAACCCCAATTTGTTGTCCTACGGCTTGCATCAGGCCAATCGCAGCGATGGGGGTGTCTTTGGTATTGCTGAAGGCGCACAAGGTTCCCAAGATTTCGCTGCGCACTTCCAGGGGGACGCCCAGGTAGGATTGGATGCCCAACTCAAGCAATCCCTGAACATTGATGGGGGAATCAATATCCAGGTCGTTGAGACTGACGAATTCTTGCCGCGTATAGACGAGTTCGCAAAGGGTGCCTTCAAGCCCGTTGGTTTGCAAACTTTGTAGCAATGTTTCGGGAAGCGCCTGATGTGCGATCAGATCCAGGGTGGCCGTTTTGGGATTGTAAATGCTGATTAGCCCACTGTCGAAACCGGTACTCTTGAGCACTTGTTCTAGCACATCGGCGAGCATGCTTTGCAGTTGTAGCGAATGACTGGCGACGTTAGTAATATTGTAAAGCGCCTGTGTTTCGTTGAGTGCAGTGTTGGTGCGCTCGAATAATTGCGCGTTTTGTAGCGCAATGGCAGACTGGCGGGCAATAGCTACCAACAAATCTTGATGGTGCTGGTTGAACATGCGCGGGCGCTGCACATTTTGGGTGACGATAACACCTAAAACTTGATTGCCGATTAGCAATGGAACGCCCAGCCAGGATTGGGCTGGTTCTCCAATGATGATTTCTTCCAACCCAAGTTCGTGAATGACTTCGTGAACATTATCCGTAATCAGGAGTGGTTCATGCGAATCAATCACGTATTGGGTCAGCCCTTTGGTTTTTTTCATCGGCGGAATTTCGCTGATGTTGTGGTTATCGATAACTAACGGGAAGGAGAGAAGTTCTTCTGCTTCATCGTAAAGGCTCACAAAAAAGTAGGCTGCATCCATCAGGCGAGCGGTGTATTCATAAATGGTGTTGATAATATCTTGGATATTGAGTTGGCCGCTCAATTGAAGGCTCATTTCATTAAGCGTTGAAAGTTCGCTGGCGCGTGCCTGTGTTTGATCGAAAAGACTTGCATTTTGCAGTGCATTGGCGACCTGGTCGGACATGGTTTGCAGGGCGGTAATATCTTCGTCAGAAAAAGCGTTTGCCGTTTCGCTTTGGATGGTCATTGCGCCAATCACTGCGCCGCGGCTGCGCAATGGCAAAGCCATTTCGGAGAGGGTGTTGGGCAAGATCGGGTTGACGAAACGTTCAACTTCGTCGGGAGCCAACAGGGAGATGCGTGCCTCGCCAGTGGCAATACATTGCCCGATCATCGAGGCGCCACCAATTTCGAGTTTGTGTCCGCGTTCAAGCTGAATACGCCCGGCTTCGCCCGTGCCCGCACTCAGCACGCTCCAGTGTTTAACTTCATCATTCAGGAAGATACCCACATAGTAAAGCTCAAAGCGATCGCGAATCAAGTTTACGGTTTGGATCAGCAGCGGGTGTGTTTCGAGAATGCTGCTGGCGGCCTGTGATACCTCAGCAGCTGTAAGCAGTTGTTTTCGGCGGGCTTCAATCTGCTCGAAAAGACGTGCATTTTGAATAGCTGTGGACACCTGTGAAATAACTGTTTCAACCATCTGCACTTGATTGGTTGTAAATATGCGCCCCTGATCCTGAATGCCCAAACCCAGTGTGCCGATTACCTCATCCTGAATTATAAGCGGGTAGATTGCCAGCACAAAAATGCCCAGCGTTTTCATCGTCTCATGGATGGGCGCTGTCAGGGGGTCATTTTGAGCATCTTCAATGATGACCGGCTTTTTGGTGGTGATGGCTTTCTCAGAAGATGGATTCCCCTTAACCGGGATTTCCATGCCAACCGAAGGCGGGAAGGCGGGGTCCGGGTTATAGTCGCTGATGACCTTGAGTATATCTTTGGCAGGGTTGAGCAAGGCAAAACCTGTTTGTACTCGCAATGCCTCACCCATTTCAGAAGTAATAATCTGTAAACTTTCCTGTAAATCAAGTGAGGAGGCTACCTGTGCTACCACGCGGTTGATAAGCGCCAATTCTTCCGCACGGCTAATCGATTCCATGAAAAGGCGCCCGTTTTCAACAGTGATCGCCGCGGTGGTGGCAAAAGCCTGGAAGAGGGATAGATCGGCCTCGGTAAAGCGATTGTTTTCAGGGGAGCGTCCAGCCAGAAGAATGCCGCGCAACTCGCCTTTAAACATGAGTGGTGTACCCATTAGGCGTTTGAGGGGAAAATGGGCGGGTGGTAGCCCAATCGAACGCGGGTGCTGGCTAACATCATCCAATAATACGGTCTCGCCTTCGAGAATCGCTGAGAGAACCCCCTTGCCTTCCGGCATCCCGGTGAGTTGGAAACGCTCAAGATCAACGCCAGCAACCTTGAAAAATGGCGGCTGGGCAGGATCAGGATGGAAAACCAATAAGCCGCTGTAATCTACCGGCACCAGGTCATTTACCATTGCCACCAGTTGTTCGGTAAGACGGCTAAGGTCCAATTCGGCGCTGATATCCTGGCTGGCTTTATGCAGGCGGCTTAGTTCGCGGGCGCGCTGTTGCGCTTCTTCGTAGAGACGCGAGTTATCGAAAGCGACTGCTGCCTGTGTGGTCAGCGTTAACGCCAGTTCCAGTTCCTGGGGGGTAAAGTCGCGCTCTTTTTCAAAAGATTCCAGTTCGATAACGCCAATGCTTTCCCCTTTTAACACAATTGGGAGAATGATCAGTGAGAGGCAATTATGGGCGCGCATATAAGCCAATTCGTGCGGGTTTGCATTTTCGTCGCTGGCATGAACAATCAGAGGCTTTTGTGTGCGGAGTACTTCAGCCGTGGCGGGGAAATCACTTAGATATGTAGGTGTACCGACGGCAAAGGGTGTAATCTCATCCGAATCGCCGATATAGTAATCAGACACGACGGTGAGTGTTTCGGGGTCTGTGAGCAGCGAAATCGAAGCTTCCGAAACCCCCATCGATGCAATAAATTGTCGCACAATAATCCCGGCGAGTTCTTCAAGCACCAGGGGCGCGCTGGCAATCGATTGGCTGACCGACGAAATTGTGGTCAGGTCTTTTACGCGTAGCTGGATTTCATCAAACAGGCTGGCGTTGCGCAGCATTGCGGCAGCCTGCCCGGCCAAAAGTTGCGCCAGGTTGCGCGCGCTTTCTGAAAAGGGACGCCCGGGTTGGCTGCGGGTTAGCGTGAGCACCCCCGAAACCTGGTTTTGCCAGATCATTGGGGCGGCCAAAGCGGCGTGGAAAGGAGCGTCGGCAAACGAAGCGGCCTGACCAGCCCAGACCAGATAATCATCGACAGCCTGGAGTTGTTTTTCAGCATAGGCCCGCCCGCTGAGGCCTTCGCCAGACTTCAGCCGCCGCCCGCCCATTTGAACATCGCCCACCTGATAGGTTAACGCCAATGCGAGTTCTTTGGTTGCCTCATCCCACACCCACAACCCGCCGCCGTCGGCGTCGAGCAGTTCCATTGCCCGGCGCGTGATAATATCGAGTACGGCATCCAGGTCAAGCTGTTGCTGTGCCAGTTCAATTGAAATCTCGTGCAGGGTAGACATTTCGCGGGCGCGGCGTTGTTCTGCTTCAAAAAGTTGCGCATTTTCTAGCGCTAGCGAGAGTTGGTAAGCAACCTCCTGTACCAACAACTGTTCGTCTTCGCTCCAGTGGCGCTCGGGTGTGTCATCAATGACTTCTAGCAGCCCCAATTGATTTTGTAGCTGAATCGGAACAGCAAGTGTGGCGGGTGAATCTTGGGTGGCGCTCAGGGCCACAGTTTGGCGCGTAGCCCAACTCTGTTGCCCGGCGATTGAGTAGGGGGAAGATACGCTGGTACGTTGGTCATTTTCGATGGCAATCCCATCGGTTAGTGAAAACCGGGGCATATCATTCGCAGCCGGGGGTGTATCATCTTGTATCAGTTGAGTAAAGCCGCGCCAGCCGGTGAATTTTCCGGCTTGATTTGTAGTGCGAAAGTAACGAATACGGGCGGGGATTTTTTGTTTGTGTGGATTGTGATAGGTGATGATAAATTCGCCCTGGGCGGGGTGCTGTTCTAACTGGGACTGGAATCCGCCCGGGGTTTCTTCGACCAGCTGGAAAGTTGTCAGCGATTTTCCAATAAACTCAGCGGGATCAACCCCCAGGGCTTGTTCTACTTCCGGGCTGCAGGTCGTATAGCGTCCACCCGCGTCACATTCCCAAATCCAGCCGAGAATGGTTTCTGCCTCATTGGGCAGGGGAATATCTGCGGGGATCAGATCAGAAAACAAGTCGTTGAGCCGCTTGCTGAGATTATTCGGATCAGACATTTTCGGTTAACTCCTGGGCCAGGGCAAGATATTCTTTTGCGCTGCGAGTGTTGGCGGCAAAGTGTGTAATCGGGATACCGGCAACTGTGCTATCTCGCAGGCGAGTATCAACCTGGATGATTGTATTGCATACCGCTTGCTTAAAAGTTGTGCGCAATTGTTTGCTAATGTTAATATGTGAACCAATGCGTTGATCGAACATACTGATAAGAATGCGATAATTCAATTTGGGGTTATCTTTCATGCGGATCGAATGTACGATACTCAACATATTTCGTAAGGTATATACCGACAGGTATTCAGGCAATGTGGGGATTACCAGCAAATTAGCCGCTACCAATGCATTGTGTGTGATTGCGCCCAAAGCGGGTGGGCAATCGAGGATGATGGTGTCGTAGAGTTGGATATCTGCGAGCAGATTCTTCAGGATGTTTTTATAATCCTTCCGGATCGGTAAAAAACGCTCGGCCATGATCAACTCGGCATTGGATGGGATCAGATCAAGCCCTGCGATGCTGGTTTCGCGGCTGAGGCTTATCGGTGTCGTAGCCGTAAATAGCATATCCGCTGTCGAGCGACGGATAGTATGCGGTGGCGTGCCTAATGCCAGGGTGAGGCTGGCCTGGGGGTCCAGGTCTATTAACAGTACTTCCTGCCCGGCTTTTACCAGCGCGCCACCGACCGAAACCGCTGTTGTCGTTTTCGATACACCACCTTTTTCACTGGCAATAGCAATGATATTTGTCATGCGCGAGCTTAGTTTTCCTGTAGCATAATTTGTGCTCGTTTTGCCTGAAGCGCTTCACGCAATTCACTGATTGCGATTTCAAGCATATCTTGAGGATTGTTGGTTGAGCGAATTTTTGTGGTGATTTCGGTTACCAGGCTCTCGCGTGCGGCGCGTTGTTGCGCATCGCGGTGTGAACGTGCATTTTCGAGGGCAAATTCAAGTTGGTCGATCAAAGCATCCATAAGGTTGATTTCATCATCATTCCAGGGAGGGGCGGCGGCATCTTTCTTTAGGCGCACAACGCCTAAAGTATGGCCGCGCAAGACAATTGGGATCGCCAGGGTGCGCTCATCCAGGCGTATATTGGTGCCGCGTTGGGCAGCTTCAACCATCTCGCTGGTCCACGTTTTTCTGGAGATATTGATATTCTGTTGAGGCGTAGCCAGAAAGCCCAGTTTCGGCTGTGTTCTGAGAAATTCTTGCCAGGATTCCTGGCTGAGCGTGGTATAAGCCCGGCGGGCGGCTTCCAGGGTTTCCTGATTTTCTGTGAACAGGCGCGCATTTTCAATCGCAATCGCAAGCTGATTTGCCAATACCTGGAGTACGACAATATCTTCATCGGAAAAGGCGGCAGAACGCTTGCTTTGCACATCCAACGCACCCAGCAATTTACCACCCACAATGAGTGGCAAGGCCATCTCGGAACGGGTTTCAGGCATATCCGGGTTATCAAAATACACCGCATCGCGCCCAACATCCAGCGCAATGCGCGGCTGGCATCGGGCCGTTGCATAGCCGACAATACTGGTTTCAGAAACTTCAAGCTGGTGATTGCGCGCCAACATGCGCTGCCCGCCTTCACTATTGGCTGCCTGTAAAATAGCATTTTCTCCGGCTGAATCCAGCAGGAAGATACCCGCGTGGTAGAAATCAAAGCGTTCACTGATCAGGTGGGTCACCTGCGAGAACAGGTCGTCAATATCGCGGATGGTTGTAGCCGCTTGCCCAACTTCGGCAGCGGCCTGTAATTGGCGTGCCCGCAGCTCCAGATCGAGTGTGCGCGCGGCGACGCGTTGCTCTAGTTCTGTCTGGGAGGTCTGAATTTGTTGCGCCATAACATTGAAAGCATCGCCCAATTGCCCAAATTCATCTTTGCGCGTAATTTCAACACGTTGATCGAGTGCTCCCATGGCTATTTTGCTGGCCGCGTCGGTCAGTTTTTCAATCGGTTGGGCAATATTGCGGTTGGTTTGTAATGCCAGGAGTAAGGTGAGCACAATAGAGATGATGAGCGCCAATGTTGGATACACAATTACAGCTTGCCGCGCCGATGCCAGTTGATCGGAGGCTTTTTGCTCCGTTATCTGCGTTTGCTCCACTAAAGCCGTGATTTGATTTGAAAATTTCTGTTGATCTCGGATCAAAATACCCATGCGTAATTGCGCACTCGGCCACTGCCCATTATTGGCCTGGTTTAGCATGGTTTCGGCAATACCAATAAGATTGTTGATGGTCGCCAGAGCATCTTCAACTTCCGTTTCAGATGAGTTCATGGGGAGCTGAGTAAATTGTTGCAGCGTAGTCTGGCTGGCATATAGCTCGTCCAGTGTTTCGCGGATGCTCGAATTGAAGAGAGCGGCATTTTTCAATGGCAAAAGCTGGCTTACAACTGCAATTAGCTTGGTGCTGGCTTGTTCGGCTCTCAGGGCTGCTTTGGCTTGAGCATTTGCACTTTGAAAATCAGCCGCGGCGGTTGATAGTCGGTTGACCTGTAAAAAAATTATCGTGCTGGCTGCGATCAGCAACAAACTAATGCTCAGACCACCAAATAAGAGTTGGCGGCGGATAGAGCGCCTTCGGGGATGAAGTTGCGGGGTATGTTCCATAGGTTAACCCTATTCGCTGAGTCCCTCCATGCCTTCAAGAAGTTGTGGCATATTCCAGATTTGTTCATCACTTGCCGTTTCTCCGGCAGGGAGATATATACTGCCATCCTGCAAATAGAGTGGTCCCTTGAATAAATTGATGCTGCCATTGCCCAGACCGGCGATAAATAAATCAAGTTGTTCTTGTTGCTCGGGGGTGAGGGCTACCCCTGGAGCGAAACCGATGGGGCTGGTTTCGGGATCATTAATATTTGCCCAATCTGGCTCTGCCCAAATCCAGATTTTATTCCAGGTATCTTGCTTGATAGCTTGGGCAAATTGCAGGTAACCAGGTCCCCAGTTGTAATACGGTACGCCCAGACAAATCTCTTCCGCGTTCTGGCAGGCATCTTCATAGTCGTAGGGTGCTGTGTAAAGGTTTTCGCCTTGGGCAGCGCGCTCGGCTGTTGTTGTGGAAGGCTCAACGGTATCAATGCCAGAGAGAATAACATCGAAGCCCTCATCGAGCAGAGTATTGGTGACTTCGGTGGGGTCTGCGGTCACGCCGGGCACATGAAACCAGAAGCCAATCCATTCGACGCGGAAGCGCATTTGCTCGGGTCCCATATCACGATAATTGGCGAAGCAATACTTTGCCCCTAAATATGAAGCATTGGTCAAGCGTAAGGTTTCGCTATTAATTAACGGGCCTACATAACCGATGGCATTCGTCTCGGAAGCCAGGGCTGCGGCGCATCCCGCAATCATTTTTCCGTAGATCATTTTGCCCATATAGTTCGATAAATTTTGCGGACCGGTATCTTGTAAAGCGTGATCTCCGGAGATATGCACAAAATAAGTCTCGGGGTATTCCTGGGCGACCATCAGTGTATCGGCAGAGAAATCGTCTGAAGTGATAAAAATAAGTTTCGCCCCATTGTCGATCATCGTTTTTACTTCTCCGCGCAAAGTGGCTTCAGGGCGTGCATCCGGGTTCAAGTTTTCAGAGAGCAGCATTTTACTATTCGTAATATGCTCTTCGATATACAAGCCGCCGTTATAATGGGCTTCACTCCACCCGTGGTCGGTGCTGGGACCCACCAAGATCAATCCAAACGTGAAATCATCAGATGCCGCAGCCGTGGGGGCCACAATTTCTTCAGGCTGGGACGCGCAGGCGGCTAGAAAAATTGTGAAGATGACGAAAATAAGTGCACGATAGAAGCGGGGCATATCTTCCTCCGGTATGATGGGTATGCAGATGATTAGGCATCGGGGTAGCTGCCCAGATGGACTTCTACCTCTGCCAGTTCAAGCGCCTGGCGTAATTCTTGGGCAGCCGTTTTGAGCACGGTTTCAATATCCAGCGTTTCCCGCATACGGGTTGTTGCTTCACCGATAAGCTCTTCTTGGCGGGCTTTTTGTTGTGTCTCTTCGTAGAGGCGGGCGCTATCGAGCGCCACGCCCAATTGATCTACCAAAGTTTGCAGCATAGCGCGTTCTGTTGGCGACCAATCGCGGTTGCCCGCCGGCTTGGCCGCGCGGATTTGCCCAATGCTTCTCCCGCGTACGCGTATCGGAACCGAAAGGATTTCATCTTTGCCCAGAGAGGCTAAAATGCCCCGTGGGTCAAAAGATTTCCGCATTTGTTTTTGCTGCAATTGGACGAAATCATGCCAGGCGCTGCTAGTGAGTTCTCCGCGTGCGGAGCGTTCTGCCTGGAGACTCTGTTCAAGTTGTTGCACGAGGCGCATATTCGCCATCGCCAGAGCAATCTGATCGGCGAGGGTTTGTAAAACAGGGATGTCTTCGAACATAAGCGCATTTGGTTCGCGGCATTGTATATCTAAAAACCCCAAAATTTCATTTCCGGATCGCAGGGGTAGTGCAATAGCTGACTGTATTTCGAGCAGTTCAAGGTGCTTTACCACAGCCGGATTTGTATTAGCATCCAGGTAAATTTGGGCGAGGCCTCTTTCGACAACGGGCTGTGTGATATTGGCTTGCCCTAGTTCGAGTTGGAAGTTGTTCGCGAGTGCTTGCATACCTTCTTCAGATGATGCCGCTTCCAAAACAGCATATTTTCGTCGCCTATCCACAAGGAAAATTCCGCAATGGTAAAAATTAAATTCTTTAGCGATGATATGGACAATTTCATGGATGAGATCATCCGCGTTTTGAATTTGAGAAGCCAAACGGATAACCTGGGTGGCAGCCTCCAACTGAGTATTTCTACGCTCGAGGTCAGCCGTGCGCCTCACGACCTGCTCTTCGAGAAGAGCGCGTTGTGTCTCAAGCTCAATTGCAGCGGTACGGCTTTGTTCAATTGCAGTGGCTACCCGGGGCATGAGATACCCCAATGATGCCACGACAACACTGCCTAGCATAATCAGGTTTACGATATGGCGAACCCAGCCTGTCAGGTTGGTAATATCGGTAGGGATGAGTGGCGTTGCGCGTCCCGACACCACCAAAGCTCCAAACGCGATAAAGGTCATTGAACTGATAATCAGCAAAACAATGCTGCTTCTTCTGTTGTATAGCAACCCGGCGGCAAAGACCAGGGTAATGAAATAGCCACCGCTTTCGCTGGAAGGGCCAACCGCGATCAAATTAACCAATCCGATGAAATAAAAAACAATCAGTAATGCGATACTTTGTACGTTGTAGGGTATTTTCGGCCCAAAGCTGATAACTGCCATGATCAACAATAAGCTGAATGAAAAATAGATTGGCCAAAAAACTTGATTTGTATACGCGTTCACAGCCGTAGCAATTGCTGCAAAAATGCCAATGATGACCAGGGCATGCAATGCGCCGCGCACCAGTTGAGCCTGCCAGGTTCTCAATTCTTTTTGTGATGTATTCTGTGATGGTGGGTAAACTTGTTGGTCTATCATGCTCCGGTTGTCCTTGAATGCTCTCATCCCGGTCAAGAATCGGGTGCGGTGTTGGGGTCAAGTTGAATTTCAATGGCGGCATCACTAAAAGCCTGACTGATTTCTTGAATTGCCGTTTCGAGGACACGGTTAACTTCAAGGCTTTCACGCATTCGGGTGGTAATTCTGGCGATCAGGCGTTCTTGCTCAGCGCGGCGTTGGCTATCTTCGAGTAGGCGGGCGCTTTCCAGCGCCAGCGCCATGCGTTCGGCTACGGATTCGGCCAGGGTTGTGGTTTCGGGGAGCATCTCGTCGCGTTCAACATGCAAGTTGAGGTTGCCGATGATTTGGTCACGCAGGCGAATTGGGACGGATAATTGTGTGCCTTGCGGTTCTATAGCAGGCGGTGATGCGATTTCATCCACGGTTTCATACAGGGGTTCAATGCCCACGCCGCGATAACGGTAGCCTATTGAGCCTTGTTTGCGCTGGGCGACATTTGCCCAGGCTTCTTGGGTATATTGCCCGGTGGCAATCTCTAGCTGGCGCAGGGTTTGTTCTGTTTCTGTTAGTTGGCGGGTATTTGAAATTGCGGTTGCGAGTTGATCGGCTAAAATTTGAAGCACCGAACGAATTTCTGGGTTAAAAGCATTTGCTGCGCGGCTATGTGCATCTAACACACCGATAACTTTATCAGCTACACGCAATGGCAAAATCAACTCCGATTGTGTCTCAGGCAGCAGGGGGGTAGATGGTCCTTCGGTGGTATCATCCATCTCCAGGTTGAGATAGGCTTCACCCGTTTGGATCACGCGCCCAACCGGGTTCGACTCATCCAGCTTATGTTTGAATTCTCCCGCCAGCATTTGCTGACCTTCCTTCCCGGTCGCGGCCATCAATACAGCAAAACGATTGCGGTCGTCGGCAAGATAGATAGCCGTATGGTAAAAGCCAAAGCGCTCGCGCACTAATACAACGGTGTGATTGAGAAGGTCGTTCAGGTTGCGCACAGTGGTTGCATCACGCGCAACTTCAGCCGCGGTTTGGAGCTGGATTGTGCGGTATTCAAGTTCGGCGGTACGTTCTTGTACCATCTTTTCTAATTCTTCGCGCCGTTGCCGGAGTTGCTCGTTGCGATCCAGCAGCTCTTGCGATGTTAGCTCCAAAGAACGCTCCAGCAAGGCGCGATCGTCATCGGTCTGTTGGTAGGCTGCATCAATCGCGTCGATGAATGCCTGCCATTCTTGCGGCAAATCGGTTGAAGCGATATAGCGTTTTAGCTGACGTTGAAGTAACCGATGCACGGTTTATCGCTCCGAGAGTGTTGTGATGGTCATGGTCTGGTTGTGAAGATCGCAATTGGCGTTAGGGGCCGTGGGGCAGATTTCTCCATAGGAGTAGAATCCTGTCAGGGTGCTTTGCTCACCTAAAACTTCGCGCACGCTTTCCACTTCATCTTCCACCATTTGTTTCAAGACAAGTTTTCGGCCAACACAACTGATCAGGATGGCTAAATCTGGCGCTTGGTCGCCAGAAACTTCGAGGCTGGTTTTTGCCGCGCCAAAGGCGCCATCTACCAGTCGGTCGAAATTGGCCTTCATGAAACGCGCGTATGCGCCTTCGGGAACATCACCGGCGAAGGTCATACTGCCTTGTTCGTCGTCAACGGCCAGAATAGTGCGCACCAGTTGATCGGGGTTATCTTTTGTGCGAATGCTGAGCGGGAAGAGCAGTGCGCTGGAGGGTAGCGCTTTGGCGTGCTCGCCCAAATACTGTTTATAGAGATCGAGAGCCGAGCGCTCATCTAACTCGAAGAGGATATTGCCCTCCGAGCGGGTAATGATTCGCTCTGGGCCGAAGGGGTCCCAGCCGCCCATTGAACCATAGCCGATATGCAGACGATCGCCATAGAAACCGATCGCAGCAATCGTATCGGCAGAGGGGCCGCTATTGAAAAAGACGATTGTTTCTTCAAATCGAGCGCCATCTCCGGCCAGCCCGCCTGTTATGGCAACGTGTTTTGGCAAGTGCTTTGTAAGCCCGCGCACCAGCTCGCTCCCGTTGGTGTGGGTGCCTTCTGAAAGGATGAAAACATGTACCAGGTTATCACTCTCCAGGTCTTGTGCGAGTCTTTCGCCAGCCTGGTAGCTGTCCATATTGACATCATTCAGGCTGACCTGGACGCCTTTTACGGTAGTGTACTCAAATTCGACCGCAGTAATGACCAATGAATCATCAAAAACGCGCGTTCCGCTGATCTCTCCTGCGGTAGAGCAGCCTACAATCAGCGCCTGAGGATAGATTTTTCGAATATTGAGAATATGATCTGGTTCTTGCAAAATTTCGCGCGAACCAAAAGTCAACACCCATTGAGCCTTTCCGAGTTTTCCAGGGGGCTGAGAAACCCAGCCTTTATCTTTTCGCCAGGTGCATTGTTCAATCTTCATAATTACAGCTCCTTTACTCTTCAGGTAAAAGCTGGACAGAAGCTTCGGTCACGCCTGCTAACTGTCCGAGTTCGCGCACTGCCATTTGGAGCACGGTTTCAATATCCATTGACTGATTGAAACGTGCGGAAGTTTGACTGAGTAATTCTTCTTGTGCAGCCCGGCGCTGCGATTCGGCCAACAAACGGGCATTTTCAAGCGCCACCGAAACCTGACCAACGGCTTCCTCCGCCAGCATAATATCTTCCGGAGACCAGCCAGGTTCATCGTGCTTCCTTCGTAATGTAATTTTGCCGAGGAATTGCCCGCGCAATGCAATTGGCAGATGCAAAACTCTATCCCCATTGTCACTTTCAACTACCTGGGGCTGGTTGATTCTTTGTTCGCCAATTCCTTGATATTGCTCTGGTGTGGCGGGCCTTACATGGATACGATCGAATTGATACGCCTTTGCCTGATTCCCCAGCAGAGTGCGCCAGGATTCGCTAAGTCGGGTGCTATAGAGTGTTTGCAGTTCCTGAATAGTTTGCGCACTTTCTTCGTGCAGGCGCCCATTTTCGATTGCTAACGCAATCTGGTCGGCCATAATTTGAAGCACTTCGGTATCTTCAGGGGTAAACGCGCCAATGACTTTTGACTGTACATCCAGCACACCGATAATTTCATCCTGAACGATCAGAGGCAGGGCCATCTCAGAGTGTGTTTCGGGCAGGTCTGGATTGTCAAAATAGTCGCGATCTGCGCCGACATCCAGGGCAATACGCGCTTGGCCGGTCTCGGCAACGCGGCCTACTACGCCGGTTTGCCCAACTGCCAGACGGTGCCTGCGGGCGAGCATTCGTTGTCCGCCTGGGCTGTTGGCGGCCAGCAATACCGCAAAACGTTTTTCCTCATCCAGCAAGAAGATACCGGCATGGTAAAACCCAAAATGCGCTGAAATCAATTGTGTGACATTATCCAAGATCATGTTCAGGTCTTTTAGCACGGCAATATCGCGAGCGACTTTTGCGGTGGCCTCAAACTGAGAGCTGCGTTTTTGAAGTTCCAGGGTTTGGTCTTCAACTTGTTTTCTGAGCGTGTGATACAAATCAGATAACTGATTTGCCATTTGGTTGAAAGTGAACGCCAGTAGCCCGATCTCATCCTGGCGGGTTTCTGGCATACGCACATCCCAATTACCGCGAGCAAATTGGCGAGTTATCTCGGTAAGTTTGATAATCGGTCGCGGCAACCAATTGGCCGCCAAGAAAGCAATCAGGATGCTGGAAAACACAAAAAATACCAGCAAATAGAACATAAAAGGCGTCAGTGATTCAAATTGCTGGAAGGCAACAGTCTGCGGCACCTCAAACACAAATCCTGCCCCCAATCTAGGTAACCAGATAAAACTTGCCAGAGAACGGATTTCATTGAAAGAATGCAGCGATGTATTGAAATTATTACTCTGAGGCTGCGAATAACTGTATTCCGTTTGCAGGGGAATAAACGTATGGTTTTGTGAGATGGCTGGCTCAAAAAATTCCAATTCTTTTTTGGCTGTATCAAGCTGGAAGAAATTCTCCCCCCCCGTGATGAAATAGCTGCGGGACAAGGGTTGGAGTTGAGTGCCGAATTCAAGCGTATCCAGCAGTTGACGATGACTCAGCACCCCAACAACGTGCCCCCGAAGGTTATCGACCCCCTGGTAGGGAATATGCACAAAGATCATCACCTGATCTTTGTGGAAAGGTTCGGGCGCATATTCAACATAGATATTGGCCTGATCGCCTGTGAAAATGGCTGCGGTATTCCCAGAAAGAGCGCGGCCTTCCCACTCATCTTCCGTAGCGATGAGGATATACCCATTCGCGTCGATCACAAAATACTCGCTAAATATAACATCGCCGCGTTTGGCATTGAATTCAATTAATTCGGCAAATAAAGCCTCACGGGTCGCTGCAAATGTATCATCACGGTGCTGCCCCATGGAGAGTAGCTCACCCAGATTGTCGCTCAAAGTTTGCTGCCTTACCGATGCATCCAGCCGTATTTGAGCGGCATTGATCCAACCCTCGATTTCAGAAGCCATGATTTGGGTATTGGCATTCAATTGAGCGTTAATTTGTTCGATGAGCAATAAACGCGCTCGCACAATCACGCTTCCACCAATAATCAGGATGGGCAGCAAAACAAGCGGAATGACAACACCAAGAAAGACGCGGCGAATGCGCCGGGGGAACCTTTCTCTGATTGAAACAGGCGGAGATGCTTGACTTTCAAAGGTCATGGATGCGTTTCCGTTTCGGGTACATAAAGCTCAATCAGTCCATCTGATGCGCCCAGAGTCTTCCCAATTTCCTGTAACGCGGTGCGTAAAATTGTATCTACATTGGTTGAAGACCACACTTTGCTGGTAATTTCAGCGACTGAGCGGTTATATTGTGCGCTGCGCTCGGTTTGCTGTACCAGACGCGCGTTTTCGAGCGCCAGAGCGGCCTGTGTGGCAATGCTATCAACAAATTTCTTTTCTTCCGCTGAGAGCGTGTTTTGTTCATGCTCCACAGTAATTGTGCCAATGCTTTGGCCGCGCAGCAAGAGGGGGATAGCCGTGGCATATGTTTCTGCAACACCGGGTGTGGCTGCGGATGGATTTTCGAAGGTGAAGTCCAACGCGCTTTCGCGTTGAGCCACATCTTCCCAGCCTCTCGACAGATATTGGCGATGCAGCGCACGAATCTCTTCCAGGCTTGCTTGCAATTGGTAGAACAGGTTTGCATTGTATATTGCCGATGCCAAACTGTCGGCGATACCTTGCAGTACGGTGATGTCGTTTTCATCGAAGGCTTCCTGGCGCACCGATTGTACCGTCAGCGCGCCGAGGGCGCGTCCCTCTCGTATAATCGGCAGAGCCAATTCCGAGCGAGTGGACGGGAGATGCGGGTTTTGAAAGTGGACGGCATCTCCGCCAACATCCAGCGCAATACGCGCCTGTCGATTCGAAATACACCAACCAATCATCGACGTGCCGCCGATAGGGAGTTTGTGCCCCTCTGCGAGCATTCGCTTGCCAGCCTCCCCACTGCCCGCGCGCAGAACCGCAAATTGTTGGTTCCTGTCGAGCATAAATACACCGACATAATACAGCCCAAAACGTTCTTTTGCCAGCTCCACAATTTGAGAGAATATTTTTGCGGTATCAAGTTCGGCACTAATTGCGCGCGAAATTTCAGCCGCGGTGCTGATTTGGATCTCCCGCCGTTCGAGTTGAGCCGTGCCGTGTTGCAATTTCACCCGGTCTTGTTCAAGTTCAGTTGCTAATTCGGTCGCTTTTTGCAAACTGGATTGCAAACTATTGAGCAGGACTCCAAAAGAGATTACCGCTAAAAGATTGACGAGAAAATAGGGAATGCTGGTTGAAACCCAGGGAAAAAGTTCCGCTGCATCGATGTGAGCGGTTAGCACCGGAACAGGGATAATGCTCTTGTTCATGAACCAGCCCAGAGCGAGATAGTTCGTCGTGCTGATAACGGCAATCAGCGTACCAATGCGGGTGCTAAAGAATATCCCGGCCAGAATTGTGACCCCCGTCCACCAGATGCGCACATCACCAATCGACGCATATTGCAGGGCGGAGATTAGCCCGGCTCCATACAGTGCCGTTAAAAAAGAACCTGCGCGTACCCAATAAGGCAATCGGCGGAAAATTGTGACGCTCAGCGCCCAAAGATAGAGCAGCGAGTATGTGATGATGGAGATGATATTTGAACCGACATCCGACGCAGTCAGATTGTAAATATAAATAACCCCACCAAGAATTGATGCAGCGCCCAGCAGTGTGTTCAGGATGCGTTGGCGCCAATACTGGAGATCGTTGGCGCCTGCTGGCGAAGTTTGGTTGCTAAAGAAACGATTCACAATTGAACTCATGTAGTGCGTTCCTCTTCAGAGATTGCCTGTGGTGGTATTGGATCCACCTCAATTTGAATATGCGCGCGCCTGACACCCAACCGCAAGCCGATTTCTTGAGCCGTTGTTTTCAGAATGCCCTGAATATCTGGAGAGTGTCGAATTTTCCCCGTGATTTCCAGAAGTTGGCGATCTTGCTGGGCTGTTTGCTCAGTATTTTCCAGCAGATGGGCATTGCGAATTGCAATCGCAACCTGAGAAGCCAATGTAAGCAGTAAGCGCAGGTCGTCATCGTCGAAACGATACTCAGTTTCGAGGTCCTGAACAACAATTGCGCCAATCGGTTCGTTGCCAATTAGCAGTGGTACGCCCAACCATGATTTAGCTTCGCCGCCTTCGGTCACAATGGCGCCTAATGCCCGGCTGCGTTCAATCGTATTTTCTACGATCATTAGTGGCTGGCGAGAACGGATGACGATTGAGGTAAGCCCTTGTCCCAGTGGGAATGGCGCCACCGATGTAATTTCACCACCTTCGTCCATGTACGGAACCGAAAGTGTATCGTTTTCTGGCGAATAGATCGCAATGAGGAAATTGATATCGCCCATCACCTGGAGAATTTGTTGGTGGATGATCTCATACAAAGCGTTGAGGTTGGTTACTGCCGAGATGGATTGTCCTACCGTGCCGAGCGTTTCCAGTTCAATCAGGCGTTCCTGAAGGTTGGCGAGCGCCTGCACTTTCTCTAGCGCGGTTCTGGTAATATCAACCAGGCTGGAATAAGGTTCCAGTGCAGCTACTGTAAAGCGTTCTGCATCGGTGGTCCCCAAGATCAGCAGGGCGCTCAGGGTTCCCTCTGGCATAATGGGATAAATCTGAAATGCTTCACAGCCTAGTTGTTGTGGCATATCCATGAGTTCGCGCGGCAAGGCCGTATCGCTATTCCTGCCATCTACACGGATGGCAGCGGAAGTTGTGAAAGAAGTTGCTAATTCTTGTTGCGATAACGGGATATAGGGTAGTTGGCTGGGTTGCTCGCCACGAAGGGGGTCTGTCATTGCCAGCGTTTGTAAGCCATTTGCTGTGACTTCGAGCAGCGCTGAAATAAAGGGGGCATGTTGAATCGTATCTGTGAGCGCGTTCAGCACTTCTTGTGTGGTATTGGATTCAGCAATCCTGTGGCTGGCTTGATACAGCGCGGAAGTGGCTTGTAAATCGACGCGTGTATTTTCAAGCAAGCTGATATTTTGCAGTGCCGACGCAATTTGGTGCGCTAGTGTTTGTAGTGTAGTCACACTATCAGCTTCAAAGGCGTTGACTTTATTGCTCTGTACATCCAGCACACCCAATACCTGATCGCCAATACTCATCGGGATAACGGCCTCGGAGCGCGTGAGCGGTAATTCTGTCACGGGAAGATAGTAGGGATCATTGGTGATGTCGGTAGCTACATACGGCCGGTTACTGGAGGCAACCATGCCTACGAGCGAGCCTGTTCCTACGGGAAGATGATTGTATTCGCGCTTGGTTTCGAATTGAGATTCGACACTATACGCTTTTTGCAAAACCGCATGCTCCTTGAACTCATCCAGCAAGAAAATGGCCGAATAATCGAAGCTAAATCGCTCTACAATCAGTTGAACAGTTTTCTGAAGTAGTTCATCCTGGCTGGTGGATGAGGTTGCAAACTGGGCTACCTCTGCGGCTGTGCGAATTTGTTGCGTGCGCGTGGCTACCTGTGTTTCGAGCGAGCGGTACAGTGAGGAAAGTTCATCAGCCATCTGGTTGAATGAATGAGCCAACAGCCCAATTTCATCGTTTCGATTGTCAATGGCACGTTTTTGCCAATCACCATCTGCAAAATGGCGGGCAGTCATCGCCAGGTCCAGCAAGGGTTGGATAATCTGGCGTGTACTAAGCCAGTTTAATCCGATGCTTACAAAGACAATAATTACAAGCAATCCCACAAAAAATGGGATTAGCGCATTGAGTTGAGCCTGTGTTGCTGCCGATGGTAGTTCGCTGATAAACCCGGCTTTGAGCCTGTCTAAAGGAGAGTAGGCGGCCAATACAGCAACACCATCATTCGATTCTAATTCCACGACATTTTGCACAGTAGTGGGGCGCGGATTCAAAAATAGTGCGGTTTGTTCTTCGCTGGGTTGAATAATGGTTGTTGGCGTATCTGCGTTTGCAATATCGCCTATTCGTAAAAATTCGCCGCGGCTGGTAACAAAATAAATTCGGGAATTCAGGAAATTAATCTCAGTAAGGAACTCTTCGATGAGGGTATGCTCAGTAATACCCCATAGTATTGCCAGTAAATTGCCATCGTTATCATAAAATGGCGCGGTTGAGATTACTGCGATCTTGTCTGAAAAGGGTTCGGGAGCATTGACAAGGAGAGAAAGTTGCTCTTCGGAAAAGTCGTCGTAATAAGGGAAATCTGATAAAACTGCCCCTTCTATATCAGAGCGTGAAGCAATTAATACCTCACCTTCCGCCGAGACGACTAAAAATTGGTTAAAAAGTTGCTGCTGCTGGTTGACATAGGCCAGGCTGCCCAAAATCGTGGCGCGCGCAGCGGAATACTCGGCTTGAGTTAGATCTTCAGCTTTGTTGAGCGTTTGGATGGCATTGGTCACAGCAATCTGTAAAGGGAAATTCGTCAGACCGCGCTCCCGATCTGTAATCCATATGTCAAGTTGTTCTGTTTGATGTTGTTCAGCGCTCTGCAGGGTAGTTTCAATTTGCGAAGTGACAGTATTGCGTGCTTGCAGATAAGCTGCCCAGCCAAGTACTAATAAAGGAATTATGGATAAGGGCAACAAAATCCAGAGCATTGTGCGCGCTAACTTCCCGCGAAATTGACGCTGTATTGCAGGAATAGCTTGTGACATGCCGAACTCCTCTATATTGACATTGCTAACAAAATGCTGCTACGGTTGAATAAACTCTCAGCTCGGTTAGTCTCCAAGAAGATATGGCCGGAACAGAGTTTGGGGATTGTGCACCCGCACACCCCTTTTCTTAGTTGCTACAGCAATCCCACCTTAAATATCTGTTACCTGTAATTATCGGATGCGGATACCTCGCGGAAATCATTCATACTCCCAAACAGGGTCTCCTGTCAGAATACGGCGAATTTGTTCCGGGAATCGATCTGGATCCAATGGTTTACCAATGAAGCCATCAAAATTTGATTTGCGGGCTTTATTCATTTGTTTGACACTGGCTTCTGCCGTAACGGCAATTACCGGAGTATTTCTTAAACTGGCAGATGCCTTGATTTTTTTGAGCGCGCTATAGCCATCTTCGTACGGCAATCGAATATCCAATAGAATTAGATCCAGGCGCGGTAGCGTATCTGCATATTCTACAACCTCATACCCTGATGTTTTCCATTCACAGTGGATGCCCATATACCCTAACATGCGAGCAATGAGCACAAAATTTGAAACATTATCCTCAACAACCAGCACCGTGGCGCCTTTGGGAATAGCTTTTGTGTTGGGAACAGAATCAAGTTGTTCTGGCGTAGAAGAAATATTATTCTGATTCATAATTATGCCTCTCGCAAATAGCGGGCGATTTGTTCAGGGAGCATATCAACATCAATAGGTTTTTGAATATATCCATCACAGCCAGCTTTAATTGTGCGTTCTCGGTCGCCTTTCATAACATTTGCTGTTAGCGCGATGATGGGTACATTTTTGACGGAGGGCATTTGTTTAAGTTTCCGGGTGAGCGTATAACCATCAATATCGGGCATATTGATATCCATCAGGATCAAATCAGGTGTATTTTTAGCTATACACTCAAAAGCATTTTGGGCATTTTCAGCTTCAATAACTGAATAGCCCGAAGCTTCTAAAACACGCCGAACCAGCAAACGGTTGGCAATATTATCTTCTACGTAAAGAATACAAGGGTCTTGTGACATGGGGTGTGGTTTTGGTTTGTTGCCGCCTGAAACAAGCATTTTTCAATGTGTAGCTACGGTTCTGTTCTTGGAATTATGTCTGTGATTCTACCATTAAAGTACTACCGATTATTAGTACTACTGGATTACAGTGCTGAAAGGATTAGCTGGTTCCTGGGAATCCCCCATGGTAGTTGCCCAAATTTCGGGGTGAAGGAATTATACTCAAAGGATGCAGCGTACTGATAAGATGGGGGCATCACCAACTCCGAAAGCGCATCTTCGGATCAGACAGTATTTCGATGAATTGGCAACAAATAAAAAGAACTATCCGTAAAGACACAGATAGCTCTTTGTAAGATAGAGCGGGTGAACGGATTCGAACCGTCGAATGGTAGCTTGGGAAGCTACTGCCTTACCACTTGGCGACACCCGCTGGCATTGCCAGGATTATATTCTTCCGCAGGATGACTGTCAAGGAAGGCTGCGATAACAG
>JACKQG010002233.1_pt1 | contig 25556 bp, 20 predicted proteins | sample 8237621 | NCBI WGS metagenome assembly JACKQG01 (sample SAMN15677084, study PRJNA649215) | marine metagenome | biome: marine; feature: Black Sea; material: saline water; isolation source: suspended particulate matter (SPM) from the Black Sea western gyre | collected 2013-06-09/2013-06-10 | depth... | reverse complement strand
CGTCAAAGGAACGCCGCTTGATCATGTTCCCATACACCACATTTGACTATAACTCGATGATGGGCATTTAAATTTTTTAACTTTTCTTCCATGAGACAATTGGTAAACCTTAAACAGGATCAAAAATAAAATATGTTTAATCGCCACACTTTTAAAGAGCAAGTTTTATGCCAGTAAATAGTGTTTTCGTCTTACCTGCTAGAAAATATAGACTTACGGTATTCTCCGGGTTCTGGCATACTCTACACGGGTCAATTAAGGTTTACACTTTGAAGCGTTGAGGTAAACATCATATACAATGCTAGGATCGTGAATATATGTTGAATAGATATTTTTTCGATAAATGGAATAAATGCATTAGAATAGCGCTCATTCGTAGACTTGGAACTTGAAACAGGAGCAGAGATGAAACGGCTAGTGATTTTGGCGGTATGTTTAGTGGGAGTTATTGTTATGTTGGCGGGATCTTCTTTCGCGGTGTCGAAGGAATACTTATTCCCGGGGCCTGAGTATAAACCTCCTTGTGATACCTCTGAAAGAACAATATGTACCATTGAAATCTGGTTGGCCCACAAACATAAAAAACAGAAAAAAGAGATTCGGGGGTTTCTGAAATCCAAATCTCTTAAAGTATTGGGCCACACGATCCAGTTCTGGAGACGTGGCAACGGGCACCCGCCGACAAATATTGCTATTGGCAGTGCTATCAGCGCGAAAGACGCACGCATGGCGATTGATATTGCTCTGAAATATAATGACAAGGTGGACACACTGATTTTGCGTCCGCTCAATCCGCCGAATTATGTAGCCATCGCCACCTCCGCCTGGGATGAGGATTCGGAGGTTTCCATCAAGCCGGAGGAGCTTGCAAAATTGCGCGACCCCAAACTGACCACCGAAGAGTTTCACTCTCTTTATTATGAACTCACCAACGAAGCAGGTGTTCAACGGGATAAATTCTATTGATCGGAGCAGGTGCATCCCGAATGACGCTGTACAGGTCAGAGGCGTGAAGTTTGACAAACGGGGTAGGATTTGATAGAAGCTAAGCCTTTGAATTATAAAAAATTTCACTTTTCAGGAAAGTTATTATGCTTGATTTAGCATTTGCCATGGCCCCGCCTCAGGATGGAGCAGATCCGGGGGGAGGAAGTTTGTTGGCATTATTGCCGCCGATGATCATGATGTTCATGATCTTCTACTTTGTGCTCATTCGTCCACAACAGAAAAAACAGCAGGAAGCGCGTAAAATGGTCGAGGAGTTAAAAGAAGGTGATACAGTTGTGACCTTGAGTGGCATTCACGGAACTATTAAGAAACTGAAAGAAGACACGGTCATGTTGCAGATTGCTGACAATGTCCGAGTCAAAATCAACCGTTCTTCCATCGGCGGGAAGAAAGATTAAATTGAGATATAGAGGCCCTGAATAATGTATAAGGATCTTAAGTGGAAAATTCCTTTGATACTCGCTGTGGTATTGGGCGCGGTATGGCTGGCGTATCCCTTGAAAGAAAAAATTTCTCTGGGGCTTGACCTGCAGGGAGGCATGCATCTGGTGCTTGAGGTTAAGGTAGAGAAAGCGGTAGAAGCGAGCCTCGACAGACTGGCGGATGATATCAAACGGGATATTACCGAAGAAGATCTGGAAGTGGATCGCGTCAAAGTCATCTTCTCAGATCGACAGGTTAATGTGCGGATGGTGGATAAACTGGATCTGCCGCCGGTGAAAACGGTTCTGGAAAAATATCCCTTTTTCAGCATGGTCAGTGAAGATGCGGACGGGCTTGGACTGGTCTATCAGATGAGTGCAGACCAGGTGTTGCAGATCGAACAAAATGCAGTGAGTCAGGGGTTGGAGACGATCCGCAACCGGGTAGATCAGTTTGGGGTTTCGGAACCGACCATTCAGGCTCAAGGGGAAAAACGAATTCTAGTGCAGTTGCCCGGTGTGAAAGATCCTGAACGAGCCATCAACCTGATCGGGAAAACCGCCCGACTTGAATTCAAACTGTTAGATGAAGAAAACAGTCTGCAACAGGCGCTTGCAGGAGATATCTCTGAAGAATCTGAGATTTTGCATCAGCGAATAGAAAATAAGGAAACGGGGGCTGTTACCAAGGAGCCTTTCCTTTTAAAGAAACGCACGGTTTTGACAGGCGAAACCTTGACGGGTGCGGAAGTTAGATTTGATTCGGACTTTAATGAGCCCTATGTCTCTTTGAATTTCAATAGCGTTGGAGCCATGATTTTTCAGCAGGTGACGCGAGAGAACATCAAGAAACGTCTGGCTATTGTTTTGGACGACAATGTTTACTCGGCTCCGGTTATTCAGGATGAAATCGCTGGCGGACGGGCACAGATCACGGGTCGATTCACTTCAGAAGAAGCGAGAGACTTGGCAATCATCCTTAGGGCTGGTGCGCTCCCCGCGCCGGTGGTCATTCTTGAAAACAGAACGGTAGGGCCGTCATTAGGTCAGGATTCGATTAATAAAGGAATCACTTCCATTATTTATGGTGGTCTTCTTGTTGTGGCGTTCATCGCTATTTATTACAAGTTGTCGGGCATCATTGCGGTGACGGCATTGTTTCTCAACATTGTTCTTCTGGCAGGGGCATTGGCATATTTTGGTGCGGCTTTGACACTGCCGGGTATCGCGGGAATCATTCTCACCGTGGGTATGGCGATTGATGCCAATGTGCTGGTGTTTGAGAGAATCCGTGAAGAAATAAGAATTGGCAAAACGGTGAGGGCCGCTATCGAAGCGGGTTTTTCCAAAGCCTTTCGCACAATTGTAGATGCGAATATCACCACCTTCATTGCGGCAGTGGTTTTGTTTCAGTTTGGTACAGGCCCGATAAAAGGGTTTGCCATTACTTTATGTATAGGAATTGCGGCCAGTATGTTCACCGCAGTCTTTGTGAGCCGGGCAATTTTTGACGGAACCATGAGCCATAGAAAATTAGATAAATTAAGCATATAAATTATGAAAATCATTGGTAGCGAAACCCATTTCGACTTCATGGGTAAAATTAAAATGACTCTGACCATTTCTGGATTGTTGATCCTGATCGGTTTGGGTTCCATTGTCATGTCGGGTGGACTGAAATATGGCATCGACTTTTCTGGCGGAACTCTGGTTCAGCTTCAGTTTAAAACTCCGCCGGATATAGAAGTGATTCGGGACGGATTGAAATCTATCGGGCTGGGTGAAAGCACGATTCAGGAGTTCGGAACGAAACGCGATATTCTCATTCGCGTACAACGCTCTGAGGAAAAACTGGAGGCTGTAGGTTCCAGGATTCGCAATAGTCTGGGCGAAAAATTCAATAAGGCAGATATCACTGTTGAAAGAGTCGAAATGGTGGGGCCAAAAGTGGGTCGCGATTTGAGAGAAAAAGCCCTTCTTTCTATTTTGTACGCCATCATTGGTATTGTGCTTTATATTTCCTGGCGTTTTGAATTGCAGTATGCCGTTGCCGCGATCATTGCTCTGATCCATGATGTGCTGGTCACCATGGGAGCGTTTTCGCTTTTTGATAAGGAATTTACCCTTGTGATCGTTGCGGCATTTTTAACCATCATTGGTTATTCCCTGAACGACACCATCGTTGTTTTCGACCGCATTCGCGAGAACCTTCGCCGTAAAGGGAAAAACACACTTACCCAAACCATCAATGCCAGTATCAACCAAACTTTGAGCCGGACACTCCTCACTTCAGGAACAACGTTGCTGGTGGTGGTGGCCTTATTTTTCTTTGGCGGAGAGATCATTCATGATTTTTCTTTTGCTTTGCTGGTAGGTGTTCTGGTTGGAACCTATTCATCTATTTTTATCGCCAGCGTGTTTTTAATTTTCTGGGACTCACGACGACGAGCCTGAAATCAGGGCCAGCCTCTATAAGCCTTCAAAAAACCTCATTTATCCTGTATGCATGCCTCAATCTGGGGCTTTACGGGATTCATTTGCAATCTTCTTCAGGGCCGTGATACATTCAGATTCAAGTTACTAAATAGAGGATTCGATGACGAGTATTTCCCCTAAACTTCAACTTCAGCAATTGGTTCTTCTGCAGAACCTGGATGATGAGATTGCTGAGCACAACAAGCTGCTCGCTGAAGTACCCACCCAGATTGATGCCAGATGCGCGGAACTAGACGAGATAAAGAAAATCCTTGCAACTGCCCGGGAAGAAATTAAAACATTACAGGATAAGCGTAAGGCTATTGAGTCTGAAGTTCAGGGTGAGAATGACCACATGGCGAAAATCAAAATCAAGCTGCCAGCGGTAAAAACCAACAAGGAATACACCGCAATTCTTTCCGAGGTGGATTCGGTTAAAGAAAAGGTTTCAGATCTGGAAGATAAAGAACTGGAGGTCATGGAAGTCCTTGAAGAAAAAAACAAGGAGATCCCGGGAATCGAAAAGAATTGCAAGGAAGAGGATGCTCGCTTTCAGGAGTACAAAGCGAAAAAAGAGGGTGAACTGAGCAGGATGAAACAGGAACTGGATGTCTATGTCGCCAAGCGCGAGAAATTAATGGAGCAGGTTGATAAGGTGATGGTGCAACGCTATGAAAAGGTTGCGAAATCCCGTGGCGGTCAGGCAGTCGTTTCGTTGCAAGGAAATATATGCCAGGGATGTTTCCAGCAGATTCTGCCTCAGATGGTCATAAATATTAAAGTTGGCGAAACAATCTTGCAATGCTCAAGCTGTTTGTGTTTTTTGTATTTTGAAGAAGTTTCTGAAGCCGTGACGCCGAAGTAAACCGGGTGACCGCTGTTTCGGCTTTATGGCTGGGAGAGAGGAAAGTCCGGGCTCCACAGGGCAGGATACTCCGTAACGCGGAGTGAGGGCGACCTTAAGGAAAGTGCCACAGAAAATACACAGCCTACCCGGCCTCGTGTCGGCGGCAAAGGTGAAAAGGCGAGGTAAGAGCTCACCAGTATCGTTGGTGACAGCGGTAGCTTGGTAAACCCTATCCGGAGCAAGATCAAATAGGAAAGTGCTTGAGGGCGGCCCGCCCGATACTTTCGGGTTGATTGCTCGAGCCTGTTGGCAACAGCAGGCCTAGATTAATGGTCACCACTTCATATTTTATGAAGTACAAAACCCGGCTTATGGTTTACTTCGGCTACTCGGCAGTGCCTCGTGGCAATGGCGGTCATGCTTGCAACACCCCCCACTTATATCTAATTCACCCCTTCTTGTTTGGTTTCTGAGTTTTTATATGTTGCTGAATTTTTTCCCCCAGAGGGTCCGGGAGTGTCACGCCGTGCAGGGTATTGATGAGAAACACCATTACTGCCAGCAGGGTGATCGGTAGGATATAGCGGGAAACAGGTTTGGCGGGTTGTCTTTTCGGATAGGTGGTTTGCACGTTTTCCTCCTTGAATAGGTGCATTGATTTCTCCTGTCATATCGGCTGAAATCCCGGCTTTCATTATGCCTGCTGGCATTTAGCGAATTTGTTCCCCCAATTCAGGGTTTTTCAAGGTTGCTTGTCTGGAAATGTCCTATTTGTGCCCTCATTGGCAATTAGCGGAAAAAGTCCTTGATTTCAAAGGTTAATAAGCCGTAAACGGTATATAAGGCATCGAAACTCCAGACGGAATACTCCCACGAGCAAGCGGAAACCTTTGAGCTTTCCTTTGTTTAAACTCGTGCTATAAAGTTGAAAAATTATGATGAACCCTGATAACTCCCTAAAATTTCAGTGGGCGATTTTTGCTGTTTTGGGGCTGTGCTTCATGGCTTCTTCTGCTCTGGCTGACGTAACTGATGTGATAGCGTCAGAGAACGAGGGTTCAATGAACACAGGGGAAATCCGGTCGGAGGTTTTAGGCCCGGATTATTTTTCTGTGAATTCATTGTCGGAGGAGTTCGTTTTTGAAGGTGCCGGCGATGAGCTACTTCTGGCCGCAAACAACAGCTATTCTTCGACTCTCAGCGAAAGAACAGAGCGGAGCAGTTTGCGTGGGAACATTAAACTGGATAGTAATTATTTTAAAGGTATTTTTACGGATACGGGTTATGCGCTGACATCTCCCTGGCGTTGGGACAAATCTGACTGGGCCACCGCTTCAGTTGTGGCGGGTGTCACCGGAATCTTTTTTGTTCTGGATGATGATATTAAAGAGGAGGTTCAAGGTGGCCGAAGCTCTACCACTGATGACATATCAAAATTTTTTGAACCGTTTGGAAATGGAGCTTTCCAAATTCCCGTCTTGGCCGGATTTTATCTTTATGGCCGATTTGGAGAGAATGATAAACTTGAACGGATGGCTTTGCTAGCCACTGAAAGTTTTCTGGTGACGGGGTTATTCAATACGGCTTTAAAGGTAGTAACGGGACGGCCCCGTCCCTCAAAAGGAGAATCTGCTGATACGTTTACAGGCTTCAGCACGAGTAATAACTCATTTGCTTCCGGCCACACCTCAACCGTCTTCGCCATTGCCACGGTGGTGGCCAATGAATATGAGCACACCCCCTTGATAGCCCTGATTTCCTATGGTATTGCCACCATGACGGGTTTCTCACGATTGAATGATAATAAACATTGGGCTTCAGATGTCGTTTTTGGTGCGGCGCTGGGTTATTTCACCGCAAAAACCATCCTCAAACTTCATAGCAATAAAAAAGGCCGACACTTCACCATTTATCCCCACGCTGACCATAGAGGGGGAGGTTTGACTTTGTCGACTCGATTTTAAGAAAAACAATCAATAAAATTTGAAGTTTGAATGGGTGAGAAGCTTCACTGGTTTTCGGCCCAAGTGGCTAGTTTTTCGCGGAAGATTTTCGCGTTATGCCTGACATCCACCGGAAAATCAGGATGAAAAAGTATTTCCTTGATGGCTCGGGTGTGTGCGAAGGCGGCTGCGATTTCCAGCAATTCCTTGATGAAAGTTTCCCGGTCCTTTGTGACTCTATCCTTATTCTCAGGTTCTATAATTATAACTGGTTTCTGGTAGCTTCCTGAGCCTATACCCACCAATGCGGAACGTCTGACATCCGGGTGCTGGTTGAAAAGGGCTTCGCAGGGAATGGTGAAAAGAGTTTCTGAGTCGGTGATAACACGGTGGTTTTTTCTGCCGCAGAACCAAAGCCGGTTTTGTTCGTCCCATTTTCCAACATCGCCCATTCTGTGCCAGAAGGTTTCGCCGTCTGGGATTTTAGCCAGACGAGTGACGTCCTCGCGGTTGAAATAGGTTTTAGTGACCCAGGGAGCCTTCACGATAATTTCTCCCGTTTGGCCTTTGGGGATTTCCAGATCCTCTTCCCACTTTAGAATGGGTTGCTCTGAAATTCGAATGATTTTTATTTCAGCTCCGGGAACGGGTCTGCCAACGCAGGTTCCTTGCCCTTTTTCTGACTGTGCCCAGGTGTCATTGACGATCTCCTGCCTCTCTATGGAAGTGACAGGGAGAGCCTCGGTGGCTCCATAAGGCGTCAGAACTTTGCATTCGGGTTCTAAAATGGACTCAAAACGTTTGAGTAAGGTTCCAGAAACGGGAGCGCCTGCAATCAGGATGCGCCTGAGGGAAGCAAGTCGTATCGTATTTTTCTGGCAATAACGGCTGACCGTGTCCCAAAGAGCTGGAGAACCAAAGCTGCTGGTGATCCCATGAGTCTGGATAGGATGGATAATATTTTCAGGCTTCACCTTTGCCGGACAGGTGGGGTCCATATCCGGAATCACGCTGGTCATTCCCATTCCTGTACTGAACAAACCGAACAGAGGGAAAGTGGGTAAATCTTTTTCTCCAGGAAGAATGCCGAAGTGCTCGCGAAGAATTCTGGTTTGCTGGTCAAACATGCCGTGAGTGTAAAGCACACCTTTTGCCGGGCCAGTACTGCCGCTGGTGAATAAAACAGCCGCCGACTGGTCTTCACGAGTTTCGCCCATCTGATAATTGGTTTGTCCGCTTCTTTTGACCTGGTCTAGCGTGGGGCCACGCCAGAGCCATTTTCTTCCAACGGTCACTGAGAGTTGAATTGACTTGAACGCAGCCGGGAGCAGGGTTTTTATGGCGTGTGCTAATGGAATAGCGATGATGCCGCGAGGCTCGGACTGTTTGATGCAATGCAGAACATTTTTTTTCCCCAGTCCCGGGTCAATCAGGACTGGAACCGCTCCGGCTTTGAACAATGCAAATGTCAGTGTTACAAATTCGGTTCCATAAGGAACCATCACGAGAACCCGATCGCCTTTTTTCATTCCGTGGTGGAGAAGGCCGGAGGCAATAAGACTAGTCTCCTCTTCCAGCTGTTTGAAAGTGATTTGGGTTTTGCTCCGCATTTCAATGATTGCGGATTGGTCCGGCATTTCTTTTGCCCAATGCGCCAGGCTAGCAGAGATATTGCAGGATTTCATGGTCGCTAGGGTAAGTCGAGAGCCGTCTTGACCAAAGGCAGGGTCACTTTTCTCTTCTTGATATAAGACTCCTGATTAATGATCGTAACCGCACTTTGAATTGAAATGAAATCTCTGGCAATGCGCGACAGTAAAAAATTAATGATCGACTCCGGTAAGGTCAGGTTGATATCTTTTGCTAGTTTCATAATAATTTTTGCGGTTGTGGCATCATCAATAGCTTTTATTTCCGCAACCATTCCCCACTGAAACCGTGAAGTCAGGTAGCTTTCCATGGCGGAACTCCTATCAGGCGGGAGGCTGGCGGTGAACGCAAGTTTGCAATTCTTTTCCATAAGCTGATTGTAGATATGATAGAGCTTTTCCTGCGCTATTGGGGAGCCGGCGATGCCTTCGACATTATCCATGAGGAAAAAATCAACGTCCATAAGCTGTTTGAGAGTTTGTTGGGCGGATAGACTGTCTTCCATCTTGTTTGCGAAGTCATTCCCCTGAATGCAGATAGCGCGCAATCCTTTTTCTGCGGTGCGATTGCCTATAGACATGAGCAAATGGGTTTTGCCCAGGTTTTTCTGGCCGAAAAGATACAGGACTTGAAAGGGAACCTGATCGCCAGAGCAGAACTGTTTTGCTGTTTCAAAGGCAATGCGTGAACCGTCTGAAACCACAAAGTTGGAGAAATTATATGCAGGGTGAGATGGAAAATTTAACAGTAACTGTTGGCCGGGTTTGTCGGTCATGGTTTTGCCGGGCCTGGCCCGGAGGTAATAGCGTCACCGCTCCATTGCTACTGGCGGCTATGCCGGGGGTTATTTTGGGCCGGCTTGAATTTCAATGGAAGCTTTACCTAGCATGGATTTTATCATCAAGGAGCAAACCCAACCCTCCTTTTCGTAATTCAGGATTGTGGTCTCATGTTTGATGGCGTTGACAAGGCTCCAGCCTTTGTTGACCATCTCGTTCTGGTAAAAGGTGACGACGCCATTCAGATCGCTCCAGCCGGAATAAAAAAATCGGCCTACCTTGACGGTTCCGCTTCCTGACTCATAGACAAAAGACTTGGAATGATTCCGTTCAAAGCCATGAGGTATAGGAATGTCCGAAAAAGGATAGACCACTTCAGGGGGAGGGGGGGGTGGCGGGGGCGTTGTGGCTATCATTTCTTCCCATGTTGCGCACCCGGCGATGAAAAGCCAGCTTCCAAATAGTGAAAACAGGAATAGTCGCTTAATCATTTGTACCTCCTCCAAGATAGACCACTAGTAAACCTGCCATCATGAGAAAAAAACCGATCACCCTCATAGTGCCATCGGGTATCTCTGGAACTTTTCGGGCAAAGGATTTCACTTGCTCTGGAAAACAAAAATAAGGAATCCCTTCAAAGACCATCATCAAGCCGAGCGCGGATAGGAATAGACTCATATCTTGGGCCGATTATAAACAGGGAAAAATATGTGCATAATTTTTTTGTATGTTCTCATAATCTCAGGCAGGCTGGAGGATGAGAAAGTATTTTTTGTGAAAAACGTGACCTTATCCGACAAGTAGAAGACTCAGTAAGTTTGACCGGCTATTTTGGTTGGTCGGCTCAGAGGAACAGGTTAGCGCAGAAACCCATAGCCTGTTGCGATTATCTTTTATCTCATAAAGCGAGTCAATACATAATTGGCGAGAGAAAGACGTGGAAAAACAGTTTCTATTCTGGGGTTTGAGGTTGTATATAAAGGAAAAAGCATTATATAATTATCGGAATTACTTTCCCTTTTAAAGGTCTGGTCAATGGGTCTTTTGTTGGAGAGTGATTGTTTTTAATATTGTGGCACAATTGCAAGTGATTCAAAGCCCGCTTGAAGTCACAGGGTTGTGTGGGCCTGAAAAACGGAAATTCAGATTAATTTTTTTTAACTGAAATACTAGTCGCTAAAGTATTAAGCTGTATTTAATTTAACCGCTATTTAATATGAGAGCTGGGGTTGTGTTACCCGGTGGCTCCTTTTTGCAGAAATTTATTTTTGTTAGTTTGTCAAATGAGGATTAAAAAACATGCTTAAATCTTTTGTCCATCGTGCCCGTTTAACTTCATTGGTCTTTGTGTTTTTGCTTTCAGTGGTTATTTCTCCAGAGATCCTTTTTGCGTTAAGCAGTAATACCCAGCCACTGGCAAGTAACATTTTTGTGGAAATCGCAAAAAAGCAAAACCCAGCAGTGGTTAATGTGAGCACCAAGGCCAAGGCAGATGCCACACCGCAGAGGAATTTCCCTGTGCCTCGCCCCGGACCAGGGCAGAACAAGTCCCCCGACCCTTTTCGTGATTTTTATGACCGTTTTTTCGGCGAGCGTCCGAACCAACAGCCTAAGCGAGGCATGGGTTCCGGGTTTGTGATCGACAAAGAGGGGCATATCCTGACCAACTATCATGTGATAGAAGGGGCCGATGAAATTGTGGTGATGCTTGAGGACAATGGAAAAGAAAAAGAATATGACGCTACCCTGATAGGGTCGGACTCCAAAACCGATATTGCCCTGATTAAAATCAATCGCGAACCGGGGGATACGACGGAGTTTCCTTTTCTAAAGCTTGGAAGTTCTGAAAACCTTGAGGTGGGCGAATGGGTAGTGGCTATTGGTAATCCCTTTGGTCTCAGTCACACCGTTACGGTGGGTGTGGTGAGTGCTTTGGGTCGGAGCATTGGTGCCGGGCCCTATGATGAATTCATTCAGACTGACGCTTCTATCAACCCCGGTAACAGCGGGGGGCCGTTGATTAATATTGATGGGCAAGTGATCGGGATCAACACAGCCATCATTTCAGGAAATAGTGGCGGAAATGTCGGGATCGGATTTGCCATTCCCATTAACATCGCTAAGGGAATTCTAAAAGACTTGAAAGAAACGGGATCTGTAACCCGCGGTTGGTTGGGGGTCATGATTCAAAAAATAACTCCTGAGTTGGAAAAATCTTTCGGCCTCAACCAAAGTGAAGGGGCTCTTGTTGGTGATGTGATTCCGGATGGCCCTGCTGCTAGGGGGGGAGTTAAACGCGGGGATGTCATCATCAACTTTAACAATCAGCCTGTAAGGGAAATGGAAGATCTTCCAAAAATCGTTGCAGCGACAAATCCAGGTTCGGCGGTCGATGTTGAGGTCATTCGTGATGGTTCCCGAAAAATACTCCATATAACCATAGAAGTATTGAAAGATTCACAGGAAGTGGTGGTTGCCAAGGCGGACCCTCTGGGTCTTCAGGTTCAGGATATTACCGAGGAGTTGGCGCAGGGGCTGAAATTGCAAGGTATGGAAGGAGTCCTGGTTTCCGATGTGGCCGCTGGAAACGCTGCCTCAGAAGCAGGCATTCGCCGGGGAGATGTTATTTCGGAAATGAATCGTGCTCCGGTCAAAAACACAGGGGACTATCACAAACTGCTGGCATCCGTGGAAAAGGGCTCGTCTGTTCTATTCCTGGTCAAGCGGGGAGGAAGCACCATATATATTGCTGTCAAAGTCGAGTAGAGCATTGCTTTACTCTTTTGTCAGGGTTGAATAATGCGCTGTTATTTTGAGGGTGCTATCTGCTCTGATTAAAAGCTCCGGTCTGTTTGAGTGAGGGGTGACGATTTTCTAAAAATCCAGCCCCTTAACCTTTTTCACTTTCTCACCCTGTCTAAGCGTGCGCGTTCCCTCAAGGTGGTTCTGGGTTTTTGTTGTGTTTCCCATGCTGATGCTGGGGCAAGCCCCGGTGTCTGCCGAAGAGAGCTTTAACCGCCGCACCCCCCTCGTTCAGGCTGTAGAGAAAGTCAGTCCGGCTGTTGTGAATATTTACACGACAGAAATTTCCCGTCCGACACGTAATCCTTTCAGAAGTTCTGGCAATAATCTATTTGACAAGTTCTTCAAAGACTTCATTCCTCCCACTGAAAATCAAAAGCGTAGCCTGGGTTCAGGTGTTCTCATCAATGATGAGGGATTTATTCTCACCAACGAACACGTTATCGCCAAGGCCGCGAAAATTCATGTCACCTTGAGCGATAAGCGGGAGTTCGATGCCAGCGTCATTGGTGCGGATATCAAGTCTGATCTGGCGATCATCAAGATCACCTCGGGAAAGCCCTTGCCCTATGTCGAAATGGGGCGGTCCGATGATTTAATGATCGGCGAACAGGTGCTGACCATTGGTAACCCCTTTGGCTTGCAACACACCGTCACGACTGGAATCATCAGTGCCTTAAACCGCAATATCAGTGCCGGAAAAAACATGGTGTACAGCGACTTCATTCAGGTCGATGCTTCGATCAACCCAGGAAACAGTGGCGGGCCATTATTGAATATTAATGGTTCTCTGATAGGAATCAATACAGCCATCTACCAAAAGGCCGAGGGGATTGGTTTTGCCATTCCCATTGACCATGCCAAGCGCATTGTCGATGAGTTGATCCGTTATGGCAAGGTTCGGCGTGGGTGGCTGGGGGTTTCTGTTCAGGAGTTGGACGCTCAACTCTTGCGTCATTTTAAACTGGATAGGCAAAAAGGAATTTTGGTTGCTGGAGTGGCCGAGAATAGCTCAGCCGGAAAAGCGGGTCTGAAGCGTGGGGATATCATTCTGGCGATTGATGATCATGAGGTGAAGGATAGATCGGATTTTCGCGGACGCATGGCTTCTTATACCGTGAGCAGTTCCATTCGGTTTTCCATCCTGCGGGATGGAAAAATGATCGAGCGCAGAGTTCGTATCACCGCCATTCCTAAAAGCTATGTTAAGGAATTCACCCGAACCTGGCTTGGATTACATATTACGGAGAACAGCGAGCAACTTGCCCGGTCCAACAGGCTGGCGACTTCCAAGGGGATGGTTGTCATGGAGGTGGTTTCGAATAGTGCCGGTGGAAGAATCGGTATCAACCCCGGTGATGTTATTCGGCAAATGAATCAGAAACGTGTGGAAAATGAAGAAGATTACAATAAGGCCGTCGCAGAAATTAATAATCCTGACCGCATTTTACTTTTGGTTCAGCGTGGGCGACAGGGGTATTATGTAACTCTGGAGCCTTGAATCATATCTTTCTCCAATGCTGATGGCAGGGGTATTACGTGACCTCGAAATGCTATTAAAACTTTTCCCTCCTTTTTTATGACGGTTAAACAGGACATCGAGGATCTTAAGCAGACGATCCATAAGCACGATCACCAATACTACGTCAAAAATTATCCATTGATTTCAGATCAGGAGTACGACGCGCTTCTTCGGCGTTTGCGTGAACTGGAAACCGCCCATCCCGAATACGTCTCTCCCGACTCTCCCACACAACGAGTGGGAGGCAAGGTGGATGAACGGTTTAAAGCGGTCGTGCATCCGGTTCCCATGCTCAGTCTCGATAATACCTACAATGTCGATGAGGTGCGGGTGTTCCATCAGAGAGTGCTCAGGGGTCTACCGGATGTTCCTGAAGGTTCTATCGAATATGTGGTGGAGTTGAAGTTCGATGGCCTGGCAGTAGCGCTCACCTATGAAGATGGTTTGCTCGTGAGAGGGGCTACAAGGGGCGACGGCCTGCAAGGTGAAGACATCACTGTGAATTTAAGAACCCTGCGTTCCATTCCTTTAAAAATTGATACAACGCAGCGCCTGGAAGTGCGCGGTGAAGTTTATATGCCGAAAAAGGAGTTTGAGCGCATCAATGCTGAACGAAAAGCACAAGGGGAAGCACCCTTCGCAAACCCGAGAAATGCCGCTGCCGGAGCCTTGCGACTCCTTGACCCCGCTATCACCGCTCAACGCAAACTCGACATTTTTATTTATGCTGTGGGTTTTCTTGATAACAATCCTTTTAAAACCCATTATGAATTGCAGGGACAATTGGATGCATTGCGGTTCCCGATCAATCAGTACAACCGGTTATGTGAAAATTTCGAGTCGGCTCTTGCTTTGATCGAGGAGTTTCGTGAAAAAAGAAAAGAACTCGATTATGAAGTGGATGGTCTGGTTATTCAACTGAACTCATTGGCTCACCGCAAGCAGTTGGGGGAGACTTCCAAGTTCCCCCGCTGGGCAGTGGCCTACAAGTATGAAGCGGAACAGGCCGTGACCCAGATTATGGATATTGTTTGCCAGGTCGGCAGAACCGGATCTATCACTCCTGTTGCGGAGTTGCAGCCGGTGTTGATTTCGGGGTCCACTGTCAGCAGAGCGACTTTGCATAACGAAGATGAAATCAATCGCAAAGACATCCGCATCGGAGACCGGGTTGTGATCGAAAAGGCCGGTGAAATCATTCCCAAAGTCATCCGGGTTATTGAACCTTGCCGGGATCGGGGGCAACCTTTCAAGATGCCCACAGTCTGTCCCAAATGTCAGTCTTCCGTCTATCGGGCCGAGGGCGAAGTCGTCTGGCGATGTGTGAACAGCGCCTGTCCGGCACAGTTGAAAGAAAGACTCAAACATTTTTCTTGCAGAAAGGCGATGGACATTGATCATTTTGGCCCGGCGGTGATAGAACAGTTGGTCGATTCCGGACGTGTCAAAAACTTTTCCGACCTTTATACTCTCAAAATGGATGAGGTTGCCTCTTTGGAACGCATGGCGGATAAGTCGGCGCAGAATCTAATTTCAGCCATTGAAAAGAGTAAGTCGGCAGGGCTTTCCCGTTTTCTGCATGCTTTGGGGGTGCGACATATAGGGCAACGCACAGCGATTCTTCTGGCTAGAAGGTTCAGGACTCTCAAGATATTGCAGGAGACCAGCTATGACGACCTGGAAAAAATTGATGAAATAGGGCCGGTCATCGCCGAAAGCCTGAAAGCATTTTTTGACCGAGACACCAATAGGCAGGAGATAGAACGGTTGCTGGAACTGGGCATTCTTATGGAAGAGCAGGGCGATGCTCCCGAAAGGGGTGGATTGTTCGAAGGCCGACAGTTTGTTCTTACAGGAACCTTGACTCGATTCACGCGTGAGGAAGCTAAAGAGAAAATACAATCTCTGGGTGGCAGGGTGACTTCGACGATCTCCAAAAAAACTGATTATCTGGTGGCAGGAGCCTCAGCGGGGTCGAAACTGGAAAAAGCCCGACAACTTGATATCCCGGTATTGAATGAGGAAGCGTTACAAAAATTAATGGAGAATGGGTGAGCTTTCAGCGGGCGGCAGAGGAGCTTGTTCTTCTGCGAACCGGACGTTTTGCAGGTCTTCGTCCGTCAGGTTTTCTGGCTTTTGGCGGAGGGCCACGTCTTTTTCTCATGGGCGGTTTGCCTTCCTTTTCTTCCAGAAACAATTCTTCTTCAGGCCAGGATACGGGGATTTTGTTTTTAAGGTAATCCTCGACCCGTTCCAGGTGCTGGGCAAAGTCTTCACAACAAAGTGTGATTGCGGTGCCCTTGTTTCCAGCACGTGCGGTTCTGCCTATGCGGTGAACATAGTCCTCTGCATCCTGCGGTAAATCATAATTGATGACATGTGTGATGTCGTCGATGTGTAGACCTCGCGATGCGACATCGGTGGCGATGAGGATATCAAGATCGCCTTCCTGAAACCTTTCCAATACCTTTATTCGGGCTCTCTGGTGAAGGTCACCACTGATTTGTCCGGCGTTGAAGCCGTTGTGATTCAGCTTCCACTCAAGAATCTCACATTCAATTTTAGTGTTGGAAAAAATCAGTACTTTTTTCCCAGCCTCTTTTTTCATCAATCCTAAAAGGAGGTTGAATTTTTCATGCTGTCCAACATGATAGAGAATCTGGGTGATTGCATCGACCACGGCTTTTTCTGGCTCAATGGCTACCCTGACCGGGTTGTTCATGTGCTCGTAACACAATTCCATCACCCGGTGATTGAGGGTTGCTGAAAACAGCATAGACTGGCGCTTGTCATAGGCCGAACAGTTGCGGAATAAATAACGCAGGTCGGCAATGAATCCCATGTCAAACATGCGGTCGGCTTCATCCACGACCAGAACTTCAACCTGTTTCAAACTGAAGAATTTTTGCTTATAGAAATCGATCAACCGGCCCGGTGTGGCAATCAGGATATCTACTCCATCTTTGATCTGATTTCTCTGCTTGTCATAATCCACTCCGCCGATAACACAAACCGTGCGGAACGAACAATGTTTGCCGAGAAGCAGGGCATCTTTCTCAATTTGCCTTGCCAGTTCGCGGGTCGGAGCGATGATCAATGCTCTCGGACCTTCTTTTCCTTTAGGTACAGGTGGTGGAGTTTTTTCCAATAACCGGGTGAGCAGGGTGATTAAAAACGCTGCGGTTTTTCCTGTCCCAGTCTGTGCTTGTCCGGCCAAGTCCTTGTGTGCAAGCGTGATAGGTAGAGACTTGCTCTGGATAGGTGTGCAGGTTTCAAATTTAGCATCCCTAATACCCTGTAAAACTGGTTCGGGTATGGGCAGAGATTCAAAAGTCAATAGTTCCAAAAGATGCTCCAGGTGGGCACTTCTCATCAAGGACTCGTGAGAGTTAGAGCCTTTATTTTCAAGTAGTTAAAAATCTTTATTGAAGACAACTGTCATTATGAGGGGCTTGACCCTGATTTGCAACTCAAATCTCATTTTTCTTGACTTTGGAGGGGGGGAAATGTTTAAATCGCCCTTCAATTTTTGATTCCGGTAGCTACCCCGATTGTCAGCCCGCCCGTACTTGATCTCAGAGAATTTCCCCTTTGATTTTCAATGGTTTTTGTTGCATGAAGGGGCAAGCCGGAAAGTTGGGCTGGGGGCAGGTAGTGAAGGGAATTATTGTGGTTTTTGATCTGCTTTTTAACCGGATGAACTTGCTATGAATGAATTACGGGATTTTCTCCGTTTTGAGGTGACTTTGTGATTCAACATGATGTAGTGATTATAGGTGCGGGCCTTGCGGGCATGCGTTGTGCTCTGGAGGCGTGCAAGGAACTGGATGTCGCCGTATTGACCAAGGTGTATCCATCGCGGTCTCATTCGGGTGCCGCTCAGGGTGGGATTGCCGCTTCTCTGGGAAACTCGGAGCCGGACAGTTGGGAAGAGCATATGTACGACACCATCAAGGGTGGTGACTTTCTCAACGATCAGGACGCGGTGGAAGAATATGTTAAAGCCGCTCCCAGAGTGATCTACGAATTAGAGCATATGGGCTGTATTTTCAGCCGTACCCCGGATGGGAAAATTGCTCAGCGCAGTTTTGGCGGACATTCCAAACCGCGCGCCTGCTTTTCTGCCGATCGCACTGGTCATGCCATTTTGCATGCGCTTCATGAACAACTCATGAAGAACGAGCAATCCGTAAAAATTTATAATGAGTGGTACATGCACTCCCTGATCGTTGATGGCGATCGTTGTAACGGTGTGGTGGTCAGCAATATCCAGACCGGAGAAGTGGAAGTGATACAGGCTAAGGCTGTGGTTTTTGCCACAGGCGGTTATGGCAGAGTTTATAAAATCACTTCCAACGCTTTTGCCAGCACGGCTGATGGCGTCATGGCTGCGTTCGAGATGGGCCTTCCTTTGGAAGACCCCGAGTTCGTTCAGTTTCATCCATCGGGACTGTATCGCCAGGGAATTTTATTTTCCGAAGCGGCGCGAGGAGAAGGAGCTTATCTCCTGAACGGAAAAGGTGAACGTTTCATGGAAACGTATGCCCCATCCCGGATGGAACTGGCTCCCCGTGATATTGTCGCCCGGGCCGAGCAGAGTGAAATCGATGCCGGGCGTGGTGTGAACGGTGAAGCCTGTATCAACCTTGATTTGCGCCATCTGGGTAAAGAACGGATCATGGAACGCCTGCCGCAAATTCGGCAACTGGGGATCGACTTTTTGGGGATCGACTGCATTACAGATTGTCTTCCCATTCAGCCTACTGCGCATTATTCTATGGGGGGTATCCCGACCGATATGTTTGGTCACGTCATCAGTGATGAAAAAGGCACTCGCGTGAACGGGTTTTTCGCCGCCGGGGAATGTGCCTGTGTCTCCGTTCATGGCGGAAACCGACTGGGAACAAACTCCCTTCTGGAAGCCGTGGTGTTTGGAGAACGTGCGGGTAAATCCGTGCTCGAATATGCTGTGGGCATTGACTACGCAAACGTCAACGAAGGGCAGGAAAAAGCCCGGGTTCTGAAAAAGTTTGAGGATGTTTATCAAAGAGATGGCTCGGAAAGCTATAACGACATCCGTGATGAGATGAAAGAGATAATGATGAGCCATTGCGGGGTTTTCCGCGATGAAGAAAAGCTCAAAGTCTGTATTAAAACCTTGAATGGACTGCAGGAACGGTTCAAAAAAGGTAAAGTGACCGACAAGGGCAAGCTTTTCAATACGGAAATTTATGAAATCCTTGAGTTGGGAAACATGCTGGGCATGGCAGTGATTATTGCCAAGGCCGCTCTGGAAAGAAAGGAAAGCCGGGGCGGACATTTCCGCACGGATTTTCCAAAGCGCGATGACAAAAACTTTCTCCATCACTCAATGGTCTTCGACACCCCGGATGGGATGGTTATCAAAACAAAACCGGTTGTGATCACCAAACATCAACCCGCAGAGAGAACATATTAATGGCGACTTTCAGGATCAAGCGATTCAATCCAGAAAAGCAACCGGAACCTTATTACGAGGAATTCCAACTGGATATTCCATTCGGCTCCACGCTTCTCGATTGCATGAATCTGATAAAATGGACTCTGGATGGAAGTTTCTCTTACCGCATGTCCTGCCGCAGTGCTATTTGCGGGTCTTGCGCTGTCAAGGCTAACGGCCACGCCCTGCTGGCTTGCCAGCGTCAGGCCGAACATATTATAGATAACGACGAGACCATCACGTTGGAACCGCTGGGCAATATGAAGCCGGTGAAAGATTTGGTGGTAGACTTCACTCCGTTCTGGGACAAAATCAACAAGGTCAAACCTTATCTGGAGCCAAAAGAAGCCGCGCCAGAAAAAGAACGGCAGCAAAGTCAGGAGGAATTCCTGCTGATTGATGATTCGAGCACCTGCATCATGTGCGGAGCCTGCTATTCAGATTGTAACGTGTTGGAAGTGGATGACAACTTTCTCGGTCCGGCAGCTCTCGCCAAGGCACAAAGATTTGTCGGCGATTCCCGCGACTCTCAGACTCTTGAACGGGTCAAGGAACTCAGTGAACCGGGTGGCATCTGGGACTGCACCCACTGCGGCGAATGCGTAGAGCGTTGCCCGAAACCGGCGAAACCTTTTGATCGCATCAAAGAAGTCATGACCGTGGCGCTGGAACAAGGCGTACACAATAATAACGGGGCCCGGCACGCGCTGTCGTTTTTCAATTCCGTTAAAAGAAGCGGTAACCTGAATGAGAACCGAATTCCGGTTGAGTCGATGGGGTTTTTTAATATCCCTGGATTATTGAGTCTGCTACCTGTTGGCATACGCATGTTCCTCAAAGGCAAGGTTCCGCCGATCATTCATCATTCCATTGATGAAGTGGACGATGTTAAACGAATTTTCAAGGAGTTGGACCAATGAAGTTTGCCTTGTTTACCGGATGTGTTGCCAAAGGGGCAACCCGGGAACTGATGCTATCCACAACCAAGGCCGCAGAAGGTCTCGGGTTTGATTTCATAGAAATGAAAAGTGCTTCCTGCTGTGGTGCCGGGGTGGTTTCCGAAAAAAGTCCTCTGCTTGCCGATGCGCTCAATGCGCGTACGTTTTCTATTGCTGAAAAACAAGGGCTCGATATTGTCACCATCTGCTCGACTTGTCAGGGCACCTTGAAAAAAACCGAAGCTCACCTCAATGAAGATGCCGAATATAAAAAGAAGGTCAACGACATCCTTGATGAAGGCGGACACCAATATAATGGCAAGACGCGAATCAAACATTTCGCCAACATCCTCGCTACAGAAGAAGGAATGGCAAGACTGAAGGAACGTATCAAAAGACCGTTGACAGGATTAAAAGTCGCCGCGTTTTACGGATGTTATGTCCTGCGTCCATCAGAAAACTCGGACTTTGAGAACCCGGATAACCCCACCGGCATGGAAGATATCTTTGCAGCGTTGGGTGCGACACCGGTTTACTATCCCAGCCGGGTTAAGTGTTGTGGGTTTCCCATCGTTATGATGAATAAACCCGCTTCTCTGGATATGTCGGGCAACGCCTTGTTGGATGCTATCGACCATGGTGCCGATGTTGTGGCAACCGGGTGTCCGCTTTGTCACCTGAGTCTGGATTCCTATCAGCCGGAAATTGAAATCCTGCAAAAGAAAAATAATGAAATCCCCGTTTTACATCTCCCTCAACTCGTGGCCTTGGCGCTGGGTTACTCCCCCAACGAGCTTGGCATGGATAAGCACATCGTCTCCACCCTCAAGATTAACGAAATCCTCTCCCACTAGCAGAGCCTGGCTAACGTTGGGCCAATGAACTGTGGTTTTATCTGGGTTATCTGGGCTTATGGCGGGGTGCTATTGTTATTTCAGGGTGCGTCTTTAGAAAACTCTATAGAACGTTCTCTTGTTATGGTAGTGCCTAAATAATTGCGTAATTTTTCTACAACGACTACTTTCTCGGGTTGAATGTCATCGATGTATCCGAAGAATGGGCCTATCAAGTCGCCTTTCCTTGCCGAAAAACCTGTTTTTTCCTGAGTTTCGAACAAGGCAACCTTTCCTTTCTTCATAGAAACTATTCCTTTGAGCCGTATTAATTGATAATCCTCTTGTAGCGGTGTTTTTGATATTTTGATTTCGCCAGCACTTTTGAGGATATCTTTATACTTTTTGACAGTCTGGCTATATTCATCATCGGACATTTCCAGCAACAGTTCCTTGTTATTGAACAGTTTCTCGAACCGGCTTATTTTTTCCAGTAACTCAGGAAACTCATTTTGTATCTTGTTATAAATGTGCATTGCAACAGGCTGAAAATTTTCTAACTCTTTCCCCATCGATCGAGGCGAACTTTTCTTTTTAGCTTCAAGTGTTTTAGGAGCCTTGTTGAGAGCTTTTATGCTGGCAATGCGTACAACACCTTCCGTAAAGCACTCACGGCCTAGAGCATTATTTGCAAGAATGATCTCCAAGGCTTCATTCCAGGGAACATCAAGCATTCTTACGTTCACAAACCCACTCACCTCGGGTGAAAGTATTAAATTGAAACCACTCACCTCAGAGATCATTCGGAAAAGATTTTTTATATGCACATTTTGAAAATCCAGGGAAATAATTTCTTTGTCGCCATAAAGTGTGGGGAAACAACTGTCCTTGTTTTCAGAGGATGTTTCAATGTTGGCATCTTTAAGGTTGGCAGCTTTTAAGTCTGCCTCAGCTTCGAGTGTTTCTCTGCTGGCAATGCGGACAGCGTTGTTTCCAAAGCATTCCCGCCCTAGAGAGCTGTTGGCAAGAATGATCTCCAGGGCTTCATTCCAGGGCAGATCAAACATTCTTACGTTTACAAAACCACTCACCTCGGGTGAAAGTATTAAATTGAAACCACTGAACTCCGAGATTATTCGGAAAAGATTTTTTATATTCGCATTTTGAAAATCCAGCGAAATACGATCTTTTTCACCATAGAGTACGGGGAAACAACTGTCTTCATTTTCTGGGGTTACTTTAGATAACGCCTTGCTTTCATCTTGGTCGCTGAAAGAAGATTTTCCTGCTTGAGACGGGGCGATTTCAAGGTCAATCTGGGGGGGCTGAGCCACATACAAAACTTCTGAATGACTCGCGGTTGGTAAAAAACCGATCGCAGCCAACAGGGTCAACGCTAAAAATAATGTGGGAAGCTTTCTAAACATCTATGAGCCCATAGTCACATATTTTCATATTCAGACAACATGTCCGGTCTGTCGGTATAAGTTGTACACTTTTTGGCTCAAAATTTCCACTCTTTGAGCCTGAGTTCCCTGGGGAAAATCAAAATTCCACAAAAATTCTGCAATTTATGGGGTTAGGGTGCAAAGCTGAACCGGTTGTCATGCTGAGGTAGGAGAGAAACTATATGCCGAAATCTACGTTAGAAGGTCCATCTTTCCAGTGCGGGCGACCAGTAATGTCTCCAGAAATTTTTTTTGAGGATGAAGAATTTGATGGGTAAATGATGGGGCAGTAGCAACCTTGGTACCCATGCGCCTATTTTGTTATCTGAGTCTCGATCGCTATCAGCAGGAAATCGAATTTCTGAAAAAGAAGAGCCACACTGCTGGCAGTAAAAGGCTCTTGCAAGTTTATTTTTTTTCTTCGACAACAAGGAGAAGTTGCCCTACAGGGTCTTCGGTGTTATCCAGCTTGTTGAGTTTGTAGTGCCCCATTGCGCCCAAAAGGGATTTGATCTTCAGAAGATTCTTATCCTTGAACAAGGATCGAACAGGATAATGCTTCAAGCGATACAGGCTAGTGTTCCTATTGAAATAAAGTTTTAATTCATTGAAATTGAAATTCGGATCATGATTTTCAAAGATTATGGCGACGGAATTCTCAGAAGGAAGTGTTTCAGCAATTGCTTTCAGTATATAAGGTTCATAGCCTTCAACATCAATCTTGATGACACCTCGTGACCCTGGTGGAATTTTATTTAAAAAAAGTTCGTTTAGGTGCGTTCTAGAATCTTTTATTGTGACATTAAGATAATTATATGCCTTAGAAGGGTCCTTAATATTGTCTTTGCTTAGAAGAGTGTCGTTGGAGTATGTGTTTCCTTCTCTTAAGTACGCCCCACCATAATTATTTTTTGGGATGGTTAGCTCTAGTTGATTGTTCCCCTCCCCAAGACCAAAGTTGTTGAGTGTTAATTTGTGATCAATGCCAAATGTGATCTCAATGTTTGTCTGCAAAATTCGATACACTTGTGGATTTGGTTCATAACAGAATATTTTGTCAAAACCGTCTCCAGTCAGGCAGGATGTCAACCCAATGTTTGCGCCAATATCCAGCAAGAAGTTATTGTATCCATTTGTTCTGTATGCTTTTATTAGTTCTTCGGTATCTACCTCATGCCTCCCAAAGACCAAAGGGTTTCGTGCTATCACATCCCCTCCTCTTACGAAAAGGTTTGCAGCGTTCTTTGTGATTTTTTCAAATAAAACACAGTTTTTACGAACAGCCAGGAAATCACGGTTGGCATATGAATGGTGAAATTCTTCAGCTATCTCAGTCCCGTTTTTCATTGAATTCTTCCGTTCAACGTGATTTTTGGGTTGCAGCAAGTATTCTATATGCGAATGCTGTTATTATCAACTGGAGAGGCCGGGATTGCATTTGTGATGGACTTCCAGAACAAGGATATATCTAAAAGTATTCGGATATGGCGAGGGCCTTGAGGGTAGCCACTGGTAATGAAAAACAAAAACGAGTAGAATTTATCTTTTTCTTGAATGGGTTGATTAAAACCAGCCTAATTCAAACTCCCCCCAGAAATGGAAAGCGTCTTCTTGTGCAAGAATTAGAATGAGGCGCCATTAATCAGAGGCAGATTGGCAGTATGAAATTATTAAGAGCCTTGGGTTTCCCACACAAAGCAAAAAAACCAAATAGTATCTATATAGGCCTTATTGCCGGGGTTGGCGATCTGGTATTGGCGGCACCGTCGATTGTTGCTATAAAAAAAAAATTTCCCAAAGCATATTTATGTTTCGGGGTTGGAGGCGGAGTCTTCCATGACATCATTGCCAACGACCCAAATATTGATGAATTCGATACCCCTATTTTTTATTACCCGTCAACAAAAAATGTCTGGAAAATATTGGTTCGGGAAAAACTGTTCTTTATTAAGAGTCTTGCATACGATCTCGTGATTTTCCTGGATGGTCCCAATAAAAAAGGGCTGGACAGGGGACAGCACTTGATTGATCTTTATTCTGAGAAATGTGAGGTGACTCTGGAACGCCGCAGACCCATTGTATATTTGAATGCGGAAGATTCCGCGCAAGGAGAGGACATACTGGCTCAAGTCGGTATTGAAAAAGGAGAGCCTTTTATAGTCCTGTCTCCTGAAACACGTTTTGCTAAGGCGGCAAAAGAATGGCCTCGTAAGAATTTTCTCGAGTTGGTACGCCGAGTCCACGAAAAGTATTCGGTCAAATTTATAACTTTTGTCTCGCCAGCTTCAAATAAAGACTACCCTGGAACCATCACAGTAAAAAATGCACCGACAATCCGTGCGGTTGCCTCAGTTATTGGGCGTGCTTTTTTATTCATAGGTTGTGATAATGGATTGACGCATATTGCGTCATCGTTTGATAGTAAAATGATTTCAATTCATTTAGGCCATCCCAAAGAACGTAGTCAACCCATCTCACCAAACGCTACGGTTATTTTTAGTTGCTTGTATCGTGACCCTGAATCTGTCACTGTTGATCAGGTATATGAAGAAGTTGAGAAGGCTCTGGTAACCCTCACCCCGAAGTCAGAAAAATTGTTAGAATGAATAAACCTGAGTTTAATGTTGCTAAAGATATTTCCCTGCCCGGAAGAGGAGATTCTCTGGATAATCTTGCGGGGTATCCGAGGAATTTCGAACTTCCCTTATTGGAGAATATTTCAGGGAAATATGTCAATACCCTTTATGCTCCTAAAGATATAACTGTCGATTGGAATGGATACAAGGAATACCTGTCGAACGTCAAACCAGATTTTCGTCCGCATGTTTTGTTTGTTGGACATGACTCCAGTGAAATAGAAAATATAACGCTCATGTCGTTGGGTGGTGTTCTACAACATATGAATGGCATAGCTAATTATGCATTGGTTGGTTGTAATAATATTAATTCTCTGGATGATATTATTAAAAACAAACAACCTGAATGGATAGGTTTTAATCTTTATACGGGATTGACTGATTTTGTTTTTGAATGGATTAAGCGTTATAAGATCGAACGGGCAAGCCATATCCTGAAAAGAAATATTTCAGATTTTGCAGTTGCTGATAAAGCGCTAAAGGATATGGTTTGGGAAGCAAAGGGTCCGGTATACGATGGAGATCAATTATTATATGCACCGATCATAATTGGCGGACATTTCAATAACTACAGTTTTAATGAATCCTACCTTAGGGGAGGGGATTATGTTGTGCGAGGAAAAGGGATTAATCTCTTGAGAGATATCCTGCTCGGTCTTTTTACCCCAGGGGTTTATCACGATCCAATGCCCTATGCGAATATTCCAAGGATGGATCGCGAACTATTCTATAGTGATATGTTTGATTTCTCGGACAAGACAAAAGGGTATGTGT